>JAEEGG010019479.1_pt1 | contig 13676 bp, 12 predicted proteins | sample 9134161 | NCBI WGS metagenome assembly JAEEGG01 (sample SAMN16246543, study PRJNA631951) | gut metagenome | biome: gut microbiome; feature: rumen; material: CR-attached | host: Bos | place: Iran: Karaj | collected 2018-10 | reverse complement strand
AACCAATTTTTTTACCAAAAGTGAGTTCCCCAAAGCCATTGTGACCGCTAATTCATCGGGATATTTATTTAACACATCCATTCCTCCCAGACACGGACCAAAATGAGAAATCATTTGGCCCATTAATTTAGGATCATCGTCAAAAAAACCTATCAAATTCCAAGTAGGTTTCTTTTCGTTAATCCTTTTAATTAGGCAAGCTACTTCTCTACCAAAGCCACCTGCACCATAGATTGCAATATCTTTCATGCTGCAAAAATAACTAATTATTTCCATTAAAAGCCTCCATTGTGGCGGCCGTGGCGGAATTGATATCCTTCCGCATCAGAACATTCTTGATAGTAATGAAGATTATTTTTATATCCGTCCATAATGTGCAATGGTCAACATACCAAACATCAAGTTCAAACTTCTCTTTCCAGCTGATGGCATTGCGCCCATGGCACTGCGCCCAGCCACTGATACCCGGCCGCACTTCATGACGACGCTTTTGTTCGTCGTTATACAAAGGTAAATACTGCACCAGCAAAGGCCTTGGCCCAATCAAGCTCATGTCGCCTTTGAAGACGTTGATCAATTGTGGTAATTCATCCACCGATGTGCTACGCACAAATCTTCCGACTTTAGTCAAACGTTTTTCATCGGGCAATAGGTTACCGTTTGTATCCCGCTCATCGGTCATGGTCTTGAACTTAATGACCTTGAAAATCTTCTCGTCCTTGCCAGGTCGTTCTTGCAGGAAGAAGGCTCCTGCGCCTTTGTTGGCGAAATGGAGGAAAATGGCAACCAATAAGATAAACCATCCGATACACAGCAAAGCTATGCTGGAGATAAGGATGTCTAAGACTCGTTTGAAGAAGTGTTTGTACATGATAAGCTTTCTTAAAACCTTAATTTGGCATTGTCGGGTTCCTCAAACGCATTACATTTTCGCAGATGCGCCAATAAGCCTTCAAATGTATAGCCGTATAATGTATGGCCAAAGCGATGCAAGGTTTCCATAACTTTGATGTATGTTGAAGGATCACCCTGTCGACTTAGTTTTCTGAGCGCCAGAAGATAATCCTCGCGATAAACAGTAGGAACAATTATCTTGGCCTCGCCCGCCCTAAACAACTCGGCATTCATCATGACTCGGGCAATACGTCCATTGCCATCGTTGAAAGGATGCGTCTCACTGATGAGAAACATCATATAAATCGCTCTGGCCAACGGAGACGTAAGAGCTGCGTAATAACTAAAACCGACTTCTAACGTTCCGGGGACAAGTCTTGCATCAACAAATTCGGTGTTTCCAGCTCGGTTGTTAACTACTTTAAATTGTCCCGGCATCAAGTCGGGGCGTCCAGCAAGGAGTATGGCATGCCTACGACGCAAAGTATCAATCAGCTCTTGGGGTGATTGGGGAAACTTTTCCATTTCACTTCTGTTTGATACCAATCTAAAAGTACCAATAATGTCATGAGAGTCCCTATTTCTGTTTGCTATCGGAACGCCTGTTTCCACTATCTGGCGAGCCTCATCAACCTCAAATTCCGTCCCCTCTATATAGTTTGAAAAATAGCTCTCAAAAAAAGCTATGTTGCGATATTCTTCTTCGGACAAAAGTGCCGTCGCCCGTGAAACGAAATGGCTTTCTTGAAGAGCATTGAAAAGGATTTCGAACAACTCCTTGCGTTTTTCGTCGTATTTCAACCCTACTGACAGCGCTTGCGCGTATGGCGATTTGAGAGCGTTCGCTTTATGTGTAGCAAGAAGAGCAGAAATCAACACGTTGATTTTCTGGAATTCCTTGGCCATTCCCAGTCTTTCCGATGTAGCTCTTAAGTCGTCCCGATACGCATTCAAGCCAATCTCGCCGCTTGCAATCAACACACTTCCAAGTTTCTTCTCTATTGTCTCTACGGGCAGCACTTTTGATTCGTCTCCTGATTTTCTCGACACTTGCATGTTTTCCAACATCCACCGATACTCACTGGCAATAAACATTTGCCCATACACCATATCATTTTGATCCGCTTTAGGACCTTTGTTCACGCATACGACAACACCAGGCAGATCCTTGATTTTTCGGTTATACGTTCCTGTTAGGAAAAAGCATCCTCCTGCCGTTACCCGCATTTCCTTGGCGCTTCTGTGGCTGATTACCATCCCGGGGAATCGCCACATGAGAATGCTTAAGATGTTGCGTCTAACAATGTTTTCTGCACTATCAACAAGATTCGTCGTATAGAGTCTAGGGGCAATTTTCCGCAATTTGCCTTGTTTGACAAGACGCGAAATAGCATGCGACACATCGGATTCGGCTGACGCAAACACAATTTCCTTATCTAAATCCACCAAAGATTCCATACATTTTTTTCGGTTAACAACCGCGAAGATACAAATTTTTGCTATTAAAACGACACAATTGTCAAATTTTCACGAATAAAGTAGTTTTACCTCAGCCAACCTATGAGTAATAAAGCTATGCCAGGGATAATGAGGTCAAGGACTCGTTTGAAGAAGTGTTTGTACATGATTTCTTTATTTCAACATCAAAAAACACGAAAATCCACGAAATAAAAACTTTTTTCGATTCTTTCGGGGCTTTCGATGTTAATTAAACCCCAATCTATAATGTCACTATTGGTGCTGCTGCCCAATTTATTGCCTCTTCCGCCTGCTGCAGATTGACAAAATCCATGTCTTTTATCAGCCGCATCATTTTAGGAAAAGCGTTTTTCTTGCCTAAGTTAGTTTTCAAATACCGAACATAACGTGCCTTTAAGGTGCCTGGTTCCTTGTAATAAGCTTCGTATTCCTTTCTTGATGGCACACTGGCATTTTCAGGCACCAGATCCCCAATATGAAAATAGCACATCGAATATGAACTATTCTTCATTTGTTTCTTAACAAAACCTGATGGGAAAAACCTAAAATAACCGCCTCCTGAATACGCCATTTCTTTGCCCATGACTTGGGTGGTACAAACAGGGAATTCCTTAAGTCTGGTTCCACCATACTCCACTATGCAAGGTGTTTTCTGTCCAAAGTTAGGAAAACCACCGAAATCTCTTGCCGCAGGGAAAATGGAAGCGTCTCTTTCGATGCCGTTTTCTGCCAGTATTTCAAATGCCCACTTGTTTTTTTCACCAATGGAAAACGCAGGTGCACGATAGCTTTTCACCTTCTCGCCAATGCACTGCTCCAAACTATCCACTGCGCAATGTGTATCCTCGCGACATTCTGTCTCAGTCATCTTGTTGAGCCATGTATGAATGTTGGAGTGACAACCGATTTCATGACCGCGTTGATGTATCTTCTTGATGACTTCAGGAAACAGTCTTCCCATCTCGCCCACACAAAAAAAAGTGGCTTTCAGTTGACGCTCGTCCAGTTTGTTCAAGATGGCATCCAAATACCCATCAAACTCAGCGTGTCTTTCGGGCTGTTGCCTATAGAGATACCATTCTTCTATATCAAAAGACAGGAGATTCATTGTTTTTCTGTTTCGGTGTTTCTTTCGGTGATTTGTTTCACAACCCGAGCGGGCCGGCCGGTGGCAATCGTCCATGCAGGAATATCTTTAGTAACCAAAGAACCTGCACCCACTATGGCACCTTCTCCAATGGTCACACCAGGCATCACGAAACTTTCCATGCCCACCAAACAACCTTTACAAAGATGGATGGGTTTCAACACATATCCAAGTTTGGCATAATCATCGCCAACGTGGTAGTCGCTCAAGTCACGTTGATGGCACAACAAACGGGTCCCTCCGGCAATATGGGCGTGGTCATCAATAAAAATCAAGTCGGCGTGGCCGCTGTCAACCTTAACACTATCGCCAACAAACACATCCTTACCAACGTGGCAGCCTATCTTCTTTAGCACCCAAGGACGTAATTTCCTCGGCCCAATAGGAGAAAGTAGCCATGAACTCATTAAGTATTTCAGCAAAAAGCCGTCTCGATAAGTTTTATACACCCGTTTGATAACTTGCCAAACAGTCACCTGGCCATACTCTTCTTCAGAGTAGTTTAGGCCCATTCGCCGCATAAAGCGGTATGTCAAACTTAGTTTTTTGTTTTCTTTCGTCATTATTCAAACATTTTGCATTTGTTGTATCATAGTTTTGTATGCCACCTCAACGGTACAATGCTGCTCATAAAAACACCTCCCGGATTTGCTCATTTGATGACGCAAGTCGGATGAAGAATAGATTTTATCAAACAACGCTACTACACGTTCTTTATCAGAACCCACAGACCAGTAACCGGCCCCCGCATTCTCAATGATTTGACCATAATCACTACCGGGATTAATCATCGCAAAAACAGGAACTCCCGAGGCCATATAAGAAACAGCTTTGGAAGGACACGTTGGAACTCTGTAGTCTTCGTTGATGGAGACAAGGCCCAAGTCAACGGACTGAGTCAAATTAAGATAATCCGCTTGGGGCATAAAATCCATAAAACGAATGTTCGTGAATTGTTTCTCTTTAGCGATTCGCTGCAAACGGTCTTTCTCCACTCCTTTTGCAATAATAAGGAAAACAATATCAGTTTTTTCAATATAATGTTCTGCCAAATAGACAATGTTTTCAATACGCTGTCCTTTACCAAGATTTCCACCAAAAAGCGCCACAAACTTGCCATCCAATCCTAACCGTGCTCGAAGTGTTGGGTCGGGTTCGCTGTGAGGTGGTTCTGTTACCCAGTTATATAGCAACACCATTTCCCCCATTTGCATATTTGGATACTGGTTTTTGATAAAGTCTATATTTCCTTGCGACATGCAACCTATCAGGTTGGCGGTTTTATAACCCGTCTTTGCTTTCTTATCAAGGAAGTGATATTCAAGTTTGTTGTGAAGCAAACCAATACTCCAGACGCTCTGTGGGTGAATGTCGCGCAGGATCAAGTAAAACCTCGCCCCTGTTTTTTTCTTCACATAGTCAGCAAAACCGCTCAGTGTTATTGGCGGTGTAGGCATAAAGATCCAGTCAAATTTATCATTGGACAGATGCTTTTTGTAGGCGGACTTGTAATACCGAGGAAGTGTGGCAAGAGCAATTCCTTTCTTAACCATGTTAGAAACTCCCTGGGTCTCTTTTGAACCAACACGCACTACCCTCATTCCTCGCTCAATACTCACAAATGTGTGGGAATGTTGCAGATCTGGAGCCATAACCGTCATTTCATGTCCGTGGCGTTGAAACTCCTCGGCAAGCGAAACGTACATGCCTCCGTCACGTCCTTCAGCTGACATGCCGAGCATCAAGAATAGTATTTTCATTTCTTCAATTCTTTAATCGGAATTATCATGCTTTCGCCGTCAAAACCTTTCAATGCCCTCCCGGAAAACACGGCATACTCACTTTCGTTTTCATAATGCGGAAATCGGATGCTTCCAAATTGAAAATAGGTCTTCGGTAAAACATCCTTTTTAAAGGCGACATACTCTTTCCAGCTGTGGCCATCAAAAGAACACCACAAGTGCGAATAATTATCTTTGTTTACCTCAGACGGTTCAACCGTTGTCGATATCATCATCAAATCGCCATTCTGAACCGCATAAATGCTAGAACCTTGGATAGGTTGGATATCGGTCACCTCACCAGTTATTCTGTTTATTGAGCGGATAAAGTTCTGTTCAAATTGCGAATCCGTTGCAAATATGATTTCCTTTTTGGTGAACAGCGGAACACACACACGATACTGTTGTGAACCAGAATACTTCTTTACAAAGGTCTTAAATCCATCTTCCGTATAGCCGAATACACAAGCCGCGTCACTATCACCCGTGGCCACCCACAAACGTCCAGTATAAGGGTCGTTGAAGATGCCGTGGATATGGTTGACTTCGCCTTTCTTAAACTCATAAGCCACCGTCCAAGTATCGCCATTGTTTTTCGACTGGAATATCCGCATAGGGTTACGTTCGGGATTATAACAATACTCGCCATAGTATATTGTTCCGTCACCACCTTGACACAAGTTCATCGGACGGGAACCTTTCTCTATATCACAGCACTTTTCAAACAATCCACTTGCTTTATTGTAACGAAACAAGCCTTTCTTTGCAATACAAATCCATGTGTCGTTTTGGAAATGATAAAGGTGAGTTATTTCGGCACGGAAGATACGACGGGTATATTTAAAAGAAGCAAAAAAAGAGTTTTTTGGGTCGACAAGATGGGAAAAGCTAGTTGCTTTCTTTGTTTCTATGTTGTACCGAAACAACTTATACCCTTTTGCCAAAATCATTTCTACACCATTGACAAATAATGCTATAGCGTTTATTGTGTTGTTTGACATTTTTGGTGTTATCATATTATCAATTAAGCGAAGACGGTATTACATTTATTGTTTCCAGATATCAACCAATCGTTCCCATACTTTAGGTATTGAATACATTTCATTCACTCTGTTTTTTGCTCTTTTGCCATATAGTGTTGCTTTGTCTTTATCTGCTAACAGTATTTCGATGGCATCTCTCAATTGTTCAACATTCCGAGGCTCTACACAAATACCACAGGGTTCGACACCTCCAAAATCAAGCATCTCTGGAATAGCACCAACAGGAGTGGCAACAATGGGGCAACCACAAGCCATGCTTTCAATAATGACGTTTGGGAAACCCTCTGAATATGTTGGCAAAACAAACACGCTGCATGAAAGCATTTTGTTAAGAACTTCTTCAAAAGGCCTTGCGCCCTTAATATGCAACCACAAGCCCGTTGGATCTTCCGAGAGCGCGACAAGTTGTCTTTTTATATCTTCGTCAGGTATATGCCCCAACAACTCAAGATCAACACCTTGAATTTGTTTGCATGCTTTTACCAACTCAAAAACGCCCTTTGTTACAATCAAATGGCCGGCAAACACTATTTTGTTAGGCACACGTTCAATTCCTTGGTTGGTTTCTATCGCTTGCTGTACAGAAACCGCAAGAGGATTTGGCAAATAGCTAACTTTCTTATACCCGTGGTTTTGAAGAGCGTTGTATGACCGCATGTCCATCACCACTAGTTGGTCTACAGAGTGCATCAATTTGTTAAACAGTTTATTTTCCCAATTTGTTGATTTTATAATCTCAGGGATACGACCGAAATGACAATGTACAATTGTTTTAATGCCTTTTTTACTGGCATGTCTTACAATGGCCAAGTCTTTCAACAAACTAATAGACGCACTAGTACAAACATGTACAACATCAAAGTGCTTTTGTTCGATAACTTTTTTGAAACTCTGGTATAATGGATAATAGTTTCGAATACCCTTCCGAATTCTAGCGAATAAAGTGTCGGAGCCAAAACCAGCTATTGAATGAGGGTTAAATAACAACTCTAATTCCACGCCTTCATCATGGCTTTTATAGTAGGTCATGATGTGATCGGTCCATTTTCCTATACCGCCGTTAAGTTGATTACCCGCAGGCGATATTAACAATACTTTTGTTTTTTCCACTATTGTTTATTGAAAATCTTTTCTAATTCTTCTCGGCTAAAGCGTTCGTTTTCTGGATAAAGTATCGCTTCGTGCTCTAAGATTTGGTCTATCGTCCAATAAAACTTCAACATTTTTGCAGGGACTCCACCGACAATACTATAAGGGGGCACATTCTTATTAACCACCGCACCGGCTGCAATAGTAGCTCCTCTACCCACCGTGACACCTTCGAGAATTGTCACATTCGACCCAATCCAAACATCTTTTTCTATTATTACATCATGGTCATAACCTTTTGGTTTGTCCCTATCGGTGATGTCGTTAACAAATCGGCCAACTAAACGAGCGTGGTTACCAGTATGAATGGTCAAATGTTCTGCGACTGCTGTATTACCCTTGAATATTATTTTGGCATTTGGTGTGCTTAAATGAGCATGGGGGCCAATGCCAACATTATCATAGATGTAGATATTATGTATATGACCCGACAGGGGGGGGGTAAGTATCACATTATCAGCAATATATCCAAATTTATGACGTTTTAACCAGCCAAAATTTCGCCCCCAAAGACAGTAAAAACCTCTTAAAAACCGATTATCTTTAAAAAAACGTTTAGTATTCATTGCTCGATTAATTTCATATATGATTGTACAAATTTGTCTTTCGACAGCATGGTTTCGGCACGATTACGACTGTTTCGGCAAAACGACTCGTATTGTGACTCTTCAAGAGATAACATCTTTTCAATTGCGGCAGCAATACGAGAAGTATCATGCGGATCGAAGAGAAAACCATTTTCACCTTCAACCACATATCGGCTGTTATCGCACACATCACTACATGCCACAGGCAATCCACAAGCCATAGCCTCACATATCACATTGGGTGTACCTTCATAAAAAGATGGCAAGCAAAAACAATCAGCCTCTTGATACTTTTCCATTATGGCAGTCGTCTTTTCTTTCAACTCCAAACAATCTTCAACATCAAGCTGCTTGATTTTTTGCTGACATTTACAAAAGTAGTCAAGATGGGTCAAATCTTTGCCATACCAACTGATATGAAACTTTTTCCCCTTTGCTTTCAATTGTGCCACAGCATCAACAAAACCTATCGTATTCTTCGAAGCCCAGATGGTAGCTGCTACTATTATCTCAGGTACTTCTCGACGTTGACGTTTGACAGGTGGAGTGAATTGTTGCAGGTCAACAAAATTGGGAATCGCAACTACCTTGTTGGTCAGTTTTGGGAACGTATTATAAATATAATCAGCTTGAGAGAATGCGTTAGGCACAACGTAATCGGCAAGACGGAATAAGTTGAATCTTATATTTTCGTTACGTCCCGTACATTGCGTAGTATTACGTTCCGATACGATAAGGCGGAATTTACGGTTGAATAAATGAGCCACACATGCACAAATAGATGGCGTTTCCAAGTAGGAAATAACCATATTAGGCTTTACCCGTCTAATATATTTTGCCACATGCCACATTCTAAAAGTGGTATTGCTTGCCTTGTTCAGAAAAACATAAGGTACCCCTTTGTTTAATAACTCATCAACATAGAAACGATTGTCATAATAACAGACAACTATTACATCATAGCCACGCTCCTTAAGAAAAGTAGCAAGTCCAACTAATTGGCGCTGTGCTCCACCAGGACCAAGGGAATCTATCAGACAGAGAATTTTTTTCATATTCACGTAATCAAACGTTCTTTCTACTCATACTTTGGAGGCAAACTGATCATTTGCCCTAATATTTCATTGTATTGGTTCGGTCTAAAGGAACCTAAACCACTCATGGGAAAGAAAGTTATCTCTCCAAAATAAACATGATTTCCAGCCTCGTATAAATCTATGCGTGAGAAAGGAATGTTTTGTGAAAGCCGAGAAGCTATTTGTAGTTGAACATCAAGATGCATTGGATGAGCAGGAGGAACAAGTGCTTGATTGGCGTTGGGGTTAAGTCCAACAAAGTCCTGATGTCGCCACGCGGTATCGAAAAAATCTATGGTTTCTTTAGATGTACGGTCTTGTATCACCTGACAGAACTTTGGCTCTCCGTTAAAACAGTACCATTTATAATCGGATAAATCTTTCAATCCATCCGTAGGCATGATGTATTGTTCAGCAATTATACGCCTTTGTACATTCTTATATGGCCACTCTTTGAATAGACGATAGATATCCATTTTTAAGCTGGCATTGAGCTTTTTTATAGCTGTTTGTTTGTCGAAGGTGTTCTTATCCTTACAAATAACTACTCCGGTAGAACCTCCGCCATGAGTTGTTTTTAACACAAACTGGTTGGGAAGATTGTTCCACGCTATATCTTCAGGCTTATTCCAAACGCCCAACGTTGGAATAACATATTCTTCACCAATTGTTTTGTCTACATATTCTTTCACAGAAAACTTGTCGACCATTTGGGTATATTCTGGATTGCGATTGAATATTTTTAACCATTGCAATTTTTCACTAAAAGTAATAGGATGCCTCAGGTCAAGTTTATGTCCCAATTTCAATTGAAACAACAACTTGAGATAAATTTGGTCTGGCAACCATTGACCAAAATGGGTGAGCAAGGTAATGGCTAGCTTATTAGGATGACGGATATAATCTAAAAAAGGTAGCATATTTATTGTTCTATCATGGTTGAAGGAGATCCCGTTTCCGGACTATCAAGACAAGCCAAGGCGTAACCTAAGGCAGCACAAGAAAAAATAGTTACGTCATTATATGACATGGAAAAGATTGTCTTCATAAAATAAACAATAAAAAACAAACCCAGGATGATATGAGCAGTGGGGTTACGTTTTCTTGATTTGCGTATAGTACGGAACAACACAACCCAATATACAGCATATAGTAGAAGCACAAAAACGCCATTGTTTATTGCTATTTCCAACCAATCATTATGGGCAAATTCACCAAATTTTCGGAGAGTGGCATCTGCACCGTTGCCAAATGCTATTCGGAGCAGGTTGGATTGATTCAAAAAGAAATTGTAATATGTACTAAATAAGGCGTCTCTTCCACTAGAATCTCCTTCCATTGTTTTTTCAAGCCTATAATTAAAATAATCACTATTTTGTAGCATGTATTGAATGAAAAAAACCGCCGCAACAACCACTATTATTGTCAGAACCACTCTCAATACTTGTTTTGTTGATAAACGATTGCTTTTCAATGTTATGAAAAAAAACCAAGTTGTACATAAAGCACCTATAATAATAGCTCCTCTTTTCATTCCCAATAAAACATAAACCATACACACGCTCAATATTGAGTATTGCATTAGAGGTCTTTTATGGAACAATGGTATCAATGGAATAATTGACAACATAATATAACCTGCATTATTGGTCGCCTCCTCCATATTACTTTCTCTTTCCGCTAACGCTTCCAAATTCAACCTTTGGGTTCTGTAAAACTGAGTAATGCCAATCATGAGAAAAACAAACAACCACTTTTGCAACATGTTTTCTGTTAAACTCCCTTGTTTTGAAAACATATAAAATACAATTAAAGGAAGAAATGAACAATAAATACCTCTAAGATAATAATAACTGGGAACTTTATTCTCGGCACCGTTGCCATAAAGAATATTTACAAAACCGTAAACCGAAAAAACTATAATGAGACACAATACCATTTTCAGTAGAGAAGGCATTTTGATTTGTGAAGTAGCAACAATAACACAATACAACGAGAACAACAATAATACTACCAACAGAAAACGGGCTAAAATGCTTCCCGTTGGGTAAAGTGTTCCTTGAAGCCCATACAAACACCACAAAAATATATAAATATTACAAATAAGTTTTCCCATGTATCAAGTCTGTTTTTCTTTATTTACACAACCACCAAGTCAATTTATCCCGATGTGATTCACAACAGATATAGTTTTCCGCTTTCAATTTCCTTTTATAAGAAATTAGCGATGGCAGATAACCTCGATGTTTACAAGCCAAATAATAACGATTAATTATAGGTTCAAAAATATCGCTGTATTGCTTCGCACAGGAAGAGTAGTATTTATCAATGGCAAGCCTCAGTTTGTTGTGATCTGTAATTAGCGTGTTTAATTTCTCAATTTCTATTTCGAAAGCATTCTTTGCAAGTATAGTTATTTCAGCTTTTTCCGAACACTGTTGATATGGGACTATTTCAAAAGACGTGCTCTCACAAAAGTTTAAAACTAACAAAAAACCTTCGTTCCATTTGCCATTTCTCTTATTGGGCTTATCAAAACAAAAATTACCCAAACCATAAAAAATGGGTTTATTATGGTATTCCTCATATCCACTATAACAATGTTGGTGATGATTCACGACGGCATCGGCACCTGCATCAATGAAAAAACGGTATGTTTCCACCATACGAAGAGAGGGCAACTGGAAAAGCTCAGGCCCACCATGAACAATGACTAGAATATAATCCGCATTTTTCCTTGCTTCTTTAATAGAATAGTATTGTTGTATCGGACTGAGTGGGTTGCTCCCCGCGGCTGTATCGGTTGCAATACTAAATTCATGTTCACAACAATTAATAACCGCCAAAACCTTGCCATTAATCTTTTTATATAGTATTTGCGAAGCCTCTTCCAAGTTACGTCCCCCTCCAACCCAATCAATTCCGTGCTTCTCACATTCTTCAATAGTGTTGAAAACACCCGCACCACCAAAATCACAAACATGATTATTGGCCAAAGTGACACAATCAAAACCTGCCCATTTGATAGCCTTTACTCCTTTTTCTGAACATTGCAGATTTGGACCATTTTTATGGATTGGTTTTTCACCGCCTTTGGTAATTGGGCATTCAAAATTTACAATTGAATAATCGGCTTCCGTGATTATTTCTTTGACATCCCTAAAAACAGAAGAATACTCTTCTTTTTCAAAAACAGTTGTAACTCTGTTTTGTGGACAAAAGTCACCCGCAACAAGTACTTTCATATATTTCTAAGTAATTTGGGCAGATTGAGAATTGTTTTCCGTTCTGCCGGAAAACACATCACAACAATAAAATAAATGGTTCCTGCTATTAATACGTATAAAATGTTGACCCATAAGCTTTGTGCAGGGGGGAACAACATCACAAGTAACATGCATGCGGCAGCAACACATGAAGGCAAAACATTGGTGATCATTTTTCCAATTGGCATTTTTACCACTAAACCCATGATTAATAGGTTTACAGCGATCAATTCAAGACGAACAAGAGAACGAGCTGTATATAATGTTTCAAAGCCATATTTGACAGTGATAAGTATTGTAGGCCATAAAACAATTATGTGTAAAACTTGTGCAAGTACAGACAGTTTTGGCTTCCCTTTAGCACGATAAACCTCACTACTATAATGGCTAAGTATTATGGTAATGCTGCTCGTCAATCCCCAAAGCCCAACAAAACCAGAGGCTTCGGACCATTGGTCTCCAAGAAGCAATTCTGTTGCCAAATCACTAAATATGAAAAGGCCAACGCCTAAAGGAATAACCAATAAACCAACTATTTTTTGAAAACGAAAAAACAATTGCTGAAATTCTTTCTCATTGTTTTGTAAACGGGAAAGAGCCGAAAAAAGAATTGATGTAGTTATAGCCGTAATAAGTCCCATAATTTGCCCTACCAATGAGGAAGACGTCTTATATAACCCTAAATAATATTGACTGAGCATCGTGCCAACAATAAAAACATCCACATAATGAGTAAGCCAAATACTAATGGCCTCTACCAAACTCCATACCGTAAAAGAAAACATTTCTTTTAGTTTTGTTATACTATAATACCACCTTGGTTTCCATTTAGAATATCCTGTTAGAAGGATTGCGTTAACAGAATGAACAGTGATTGTTCCTATAATCAAAGCCCAATAACTTCTAAGCCAAAAGGCCAACGGTACTGTTACCAATAAAGGAATAAACGTGGAGATTATCCTTACCTTAAAAAGTGTTTTATAATCAAGATTTCTTTTGTAAAGTGCCGCTTGAATACTACTAAACGCTGCAATGGGTATATTAACACACGCCACAATAAGAACATGTCCAAGACCGGGATTTCCCACCACAGCAGCCAAAGGATCAGCGAAAATGGCGATAACACCCCAGAAAAACAGAGACATCGCTAGGTTGCTCCAGAATGCCACATTTGTACTCTCATCTTGATCTTGAGCATCTTTGAACTCGTGTTGAACGAGATACTTTTGGAAACCGGCATCGGTGAAAATCTCT
>JAEEGG010019471.1_pt1 | contig 13679 bp, 13 predicted proteins | sample 9134161 | NCBI WGS metagenome assembly JAEEGG01 (sample SAMN16246543, study PRJNA631951) | gut metagenome | biome: gut microbiome; feature: rumen; material: CR-attached | host: Bos | place: Iran: Karaj | collected 2018-10 | reverse complement strand
CTATCGCCCCAAATGCTCTCGCCGCCCATACCGGTTCCCGTAGGATCGCCGCCCTGAATCATAAAGTCGTTGATTACACGGTGAAAGATAAGGCCGTTATAATAGCCCTCTTTGGCGTGAGTGACGAAATTCTCAACCGTTTTGGGAACGAGTTCGCCGAAAAGGCGGATTTTGATTTCACCGTAGTTGGTTTTCATAATTGCAATCTGTTCGCCGGCCTGCGGCCTGTCAAGCTGATTAAACATATTTACACCCCTTATTCATTACTCTTTGTGGATTCTATCATATCAATCTTCTTAAGCTTGAAGGACATTAAGAAGTTTACTATTGCCGAGAATACGGCAGTCAGCGCGATACTGATTAAGAAGCTGTACCACTTTATCTGCTTGCCGAACATCATGGTATCGGTTTCGACCGATTTCATTACAAAGAAATGAAGCACAATACCAAGCACGATGCCGATTAAAATGCCGATAAACATCATTATCGTATTCTCTCTGAACACGTATTTTTCGACCTCATCGGGACGGTAGCCGAGCACCTTGAGCGTTGCAAGCTCGCGCCTGCGCTCGGTAATATTGATATTATTGAGATTATACAGTACAACGAACGCAAGCAGCGCCGCAGAGCCAATCATCATAAAGACTATTATCATAAGACGGCTCGTAGTCTCGCTGACCTTCTGCGCTGTGATGCTGTTCATTGTAACCGAGGTTACCTCGTTGTTTTCAAGTATCTTTGCAGCGAGCGCTGCGTCATCGGCTGCATTGGTTCTGATAAGCAGCGTGTTAAGGTTCGGTATCTCGCCGAACAGGTTACGGTAAACCGCAGGTGTCATATAGACGTAGTGATAGAGATAATTCTCGACGATGCCCGAAATCTTGACCGTCGCGCTCTCGGTTGCGTTTTCGGAGGTCTTGAAGCTTATTGAGTCGCCGACGGAAGCGCCGAGCATATTCGCAAGCTTCTCGGTTATAACGATACTGTCGTCGGTGGGCAGGTATTCGTCGTGTCCGAGTCTTGACTGAAGCGTGATATAGTCAGCCATAGGCTCAACGCTCTGAGGTACTATCAGATAAACGTCCTGCTGCTTTTCGCCGTTGAGCGCAAGATACGGCTTACGGCAAATCTGAAGATAGTCGGTCACACCTTCTATTGTCTGAAGGTTTGCAAGCAGATGGCGTCTCTGCGTTCTGGTGATATTCTCGTTAATTGTGACTGTGCCCTGATAGTTCCAGATTTTTGAGAACTGATTGTTCGTCATTGACGAAACAGAGTCGCGTATGCCGAAGCCGACAAGCAGCAGAGCCACGCATCCCGCAACGCCGAAGACGGTCATAAACAGACGCTTCTTGTAGCGTACAAGATTTCTCAGCGCCGCCTTCTGCGAGAAGCTGAGCCTCATCCAGAACCACTCGTGCTTTTCAAGGCCTATCTTTTTGCCTACGGTGGGAGCCTGCTCTCTCATGAGCTCGGCAGGAACCTCTTTAAGGCTTCTGCGGCTTGCAAGATATGCCGCGCCCGCAGTGCAGACGAGTGAAATAACAACCGCAATTACCGCGTAGGGTATATTTACGGGCACTATAATCCTGGTTAAGTTCATATATACTATTCTGTACGTCTGAACGACAGTCGAGGGTATAAGCGCCTCGCCGACAACCGCACCGACGATACCGCCGATAAGCGTTGCGAAAAGAGCGTACAGAATATATTTTCCGGTAATGGTCTTTTTATTGTAGCCGAGAGCCTTGAACGTGCCGATTAACAGTCTCTGTTCCTCAACCATTCTCGTCATGGTTGTCAGGCTGACAAGAGCGGCAACGAGGAAGAATATAATCGGGAACACCGCGCCTATTGCGCTGATACCCTCTGCGTCGTTGTCAAACGAAGCGTATGTGTCAACTATTTCCCTGCCCGTAACATACCAGGTGGGGACGGGAGTGCTCTCAATTCTTTGCTTATAACTGTCAAGCTTTGCCTGCGCATCGTTGAGTTCCTCAACGACATCGCTCTTGGAAAGCTCGTATTCTTCCTTCGCCTTGTCAAGCGCCGCCTGCTTGGTATTAAGCTCATGCTGAGCCTGCTTGATATTCTTCTCGCCGTCGGCAAGCTTCTGACGCGCATCGGCTATTGCTTCGGGACTGCCCTCAAGTATAAGCTGTGCGTTATCAATTCGCCTGTTTGCCTGATCTATGGCAAGTTTGATGGCGTCAAGCTGTGATTTATAGAACTGCCCCGTAGCCTTCCAGCTGTAAATCGAGAAGGCGGCATCGGCATATTCGTCTGCAGACATTTTAGAGGCGTTCTGACGAAGCTCCTCCTCCATCTTGGCAATAATTTCCTGGTTGTTCTGCAGCTGCTTGGAGGTAGTGTTATAAAGCGCCTCCTGCTCAGCGAGAGTTTTTCTCGCCTCCTCAAGCTGCTGCTTACTGTTGGGTATGTTTTCCTCTCTGGTGTCGAGAAGCTCCTTGGCGTCCTCAACCTCCTGCTGATAACCGTCAAGCTCCGACTGCACAATATCGAGCGCAGACTGTGAATCGGACAAGGTCTGATAAGCCTGCTCAAACTGATCCATAGCGCGCTTTTTCTGAGTTTCAAAGCGCGCCTGAGCGGTGCCGATAAGCTCAACCGACTCGGTCTTGAACTCGTCATATCTTACAAGACAGCGTGTTTCGGCTATCGAGCTGATATTATTCTTTGCATTATCGACAAGCTTATCGTACTTCGACGAAAAGCAGTTGAGCGCGTCGGTACCGTTAACCTTTACAAAAGCCTTGGTATAAGCCTTAAGGGTGAAGGCTTCCTTCGGGATTATAAGAAAAGCGTCAACTATACCGTTGCCTATATCGGTATTGCCGCGGTCGTCGCTCAGATAATAGGCGGTCGAGCCTATGCCGACTATTGTATATGTGTCGGTTGCGAGCGTATCGGTCAGTTCGTCGGAATTGCCCGAAATGAGCGTTATTTTATCGCCGAGCTGATGTCCCGTCTTTTCGAGGAACTGAGCGTCGGCAATGCACTCGTCATAGCTTACGGGGAATCGGCCCTCGGAAACCTTGACAAGATTTATTCTGTCGGTAAGCGAGAGCACTGCCGTAACAACCTGAGCACCGTTTGACGGGCAGAGGAATTCGGCGCTGTATGCGCCCTCAGCGTCCTGAACGTCGCCGATTTTTGAAATTTCGGAAATATCTCTGTCGGTTATGCCGAGAGTGCCGGCGACACAGACGTCCATAAAATTCTGGCCGTCATATGTGGCGTCAGCCGAGGCCCTCATTGCAGGTGCGGTCGAAAGTATGCCCGCAAAAAACGCAACGCCGAGAGCAACTATTAAAAGAATCGAAAGGAATCTTGTAAAGCTTCGTATGATTTCCCGACGGAAATCTTTTCTCATCGATTTAGTCATTAAATACTGTCCTTACCATTCAATGTATTCTACCGGCGTGGGTTTCTCGTTAAGCAGAAGCTTGTCAACTCTGCCGTTTTTAACCTTGATAACCTTGTCCGCCATCGGAGCGAGAGCCGTGTTATGGGTAATAACGATAACCGTCACGCCCTTTTCGCGGCAGGTGTCCTGAAGAAGCTTGAGTATTGACTTGCCCGTGATATAGTCAAGAGCGCCCGTCGGCTCGTCGCACAGCAGAAGCTTCGGATTCTTGGCAAGCGCTCTGGCTATTGCAACTCTCTGCTGCTCGCCGCCCGAAAGCTGCGACGGGAAGCTGTCAAGCCTGTTGGAAAGTCCGACCTCCTTAAGCACGTTGGCAGCGTCCATGGGATTTTTGGCAAGCTGGGTTGAAAGTTCGACGTTTTCAAGCGCCGTCAGATTGCCGACAAGATTATAGAACTGAAAAACAAAGCCTACGTCGTCGCGTCTGTACGAGGTCAGCTGATTTTCGTTATATTTGGTAATATCAACGTTGTCAACGTAAATGCTGCCCGACGTCGCAGTGTCCATACCGCCTAAGATATTGAGTATGGTTGTCTTGCCCGCGCCGCTGGGACCGACGATAACGACGAATTCGCCCTTGTCGATACCGAAGCCGATTTCGTCAACCGCCTTGAGCTCAATTTCGCCCGTTTTGTAGGTTTTGGTTACATTACGAACCTCAATAAATGCCATAAGGTCAGTACTCCCCTTATAATATAATTACACGTTGTCTATTCTATCACAAAACAATTCAAATTGCTATATAAAATGTAATATTTCAAAATATATTAACAATTTATAATAGACATAAAAAAGCACCGTTTTCACGGTGCTTTAATTACTGTTTTAATTATTCCTCAGTCTTCTTTCTGGTGAGGACGAAGGCCGCGCCGGCAAGTAATGCAACCGCCGCAACTGCGGGTATTGCATAATCGCCTGTGGGCGGGATATCAGCGGGTGTTGTGTTTCCGCCGTTATTGTTATTGCCGCCGTTACCGCCGTTGTTGTCGTCACCGCCGCCGCTTCTCAGCAGGTTTGCAAGTGCGCTCGTCATAGTGGCGATAGCGTCGCCGAAGCCTCTGAACAGTGCGGAGAGATCGGCAGGTGTGTAACCCTCAAAGAACTTCTCAATCGAGCTGGTGTTAGCCTCTTCCGAGTCGAGAGAATCAAGAAGAGCCTGAACCTGGTCGGCTGAAATCTTGCCGTCCTTCTTTAACTTATCAATTATATACTTGGCATCGGTCTTGTTGATAATACCGTTACCGAGAAGGGTAAGCATAACGTCCTTAAGCTGATCGAAGGGAAGGTTGGAAAGGATTGAATAAATAGTATCGATATTATCGTTAAGGGGTTCTGTTTCCTCGGGCTCTGTTTCCGAAGGTGTAGTTGTCTCCTCGGGATTAATCTTATCCTTTATGGCCTTGGTAATCTCGCTGACAAGCATATTTGCATTGGTGTCCGAGAAGCCGACGTCAGCCTTAACGGCTGCGACTGCAGCGGCGACGGCAGTCTTGATAGAACCTTCGTCCGCCTCATAGGCCTCCTTATAAGAATCAATGTCAGAAATGCCGTTGACAACGCTCTTACCGATCTGGATGCGTCCGCTTATGCTTGAAACGTCCATTCCCTGATCAATCGCGTCAAGAACAAGGCCTGCAATTTCAACCTGCTTTTCGTCCGTCAGCGCATCAACATTCTCACCTGCGAATGCGGGAACGCACATTACAAACAGCAATGAAATTGCAACAAAAACAGCCAAAACCTTTTTCATGATCTTGTAAATTCCCTTCCTAATATCGATAATTGGGCATAGTTATATTAATATACATTTCAAATTATATCAGCCTGAGGTCAATATGTCAACAAAAAGCTTTCTATTTTTCAAAAAAGTTTTGGTAATTTTATTATAAAAGCCGTCAATACTAAGGCTGTAAACACATTTACGGAGGTGAAAATCAGTGAAAAACAGGAAAAGAAAGCTCTCTGACAGAGCTCTGGGCAAAATCAACCGCAAATCCGAAGAATTCGGTAAAATCTGGGACGGCGAAGACGAAAACCGGGAGGACGAATTCTCAACTCACAGCGAGGATACTTTGCATTCGGATAAGCAGATTAACAAGAATCTGGGCGAATACTAAAAAAATGCTTGCATTATTATAATGTATATGGTATTATATCACAGTACGAATATGAGTCAGCTTGAGAGTGGGTGTCAGCCCGCTCTCTTAATTTTGTAAGGAGAGTATATGGCGGAAAAGAAAAAGAATACCGTTACTGCCGTCTGGGAGATTGCGGAGCCCATCGCAAAAGAGCTCGGCCTTGTGCTGTGGGACGTGCGTTTCTTAAAGGAAGGCGTTAACTGGTATCTGCGTATTATCATCGACCGCGAGGACAGAGGCGTCGACATCGACGACTGCGTGAATATGAGCCATGCCATTGACGGTCCGCTCGACGAGCTCGACCCGATTGACGTCAGCTATTCGCTTCAGGTCCAGTCCCCCGGTATCGAGAGAGAACTGACCAGGGATTTTCATTTTGAAAAGAACATAGGTCAGCCCGTAATGGTGAGATTTATTCACGCCTTTGAGGGCAAGCGTGATTACAAGGGCACGCTCGTAAGCTATGACAGCGGCAACATTACAATAGAGCTTGACGATGAGAGCGGCACTATTGACTTTAATAAAAAAGAGGCTTCCTTCGTGAAGCTTGATGATTTTGGAGGTTTTGAAAAAGATGAATAAGGAATTTTTTGAAGCAGTTGCAATGATGGAAAAGGAAAAGGGCGTTCCCGCCGAGTACCTTTATGAAAAAATCGCTGCGGCTATCGTTACCGCAGTCCGCAAGGACTTCGGCGGCAAGGAGGTCGTTTCCTGCGAGATTAATCCCGAAAAGCTCGAGATGAACGTTTACCACAATCTCACGGTTGTTGAGGAGGTTGAGGATCCCGACGCCGAGATTTCGCTTGAGGACGCTCAGCAGATCAAGAAAAAGTATAAGCTCGGCGACACCGTGCAGATCAAGCTGACAAAGAAGGATTTCGGCAGAATCGCCGCTCAGACCGCGAAGCACGTTATCCGTCAGGGTATCCGCGACGCCGAGAAGAATCAGATACTCGCCGACTTCCAGTCAAAAAATCAGGAGCTTGTTACCGCGAAGGTTCAGAGAGTTGACCCGATTACGGGCAACGCCACTCTTGAAATAGGCAAGGCCGAGGCTATCCTTCCCAAGGGCGAGCAGCTCGAAAACGAGGACTTTGTTGAAGGCGAGCTTATAAAGGTATTTATAGTTGACGTCAAGGAGACTGAAAAGGGCCCGAAGGCTATGATTTCGAGAACTCATCCCGGTCTTGTAAAGCGTCTTTTCGAGATGGAGGTTCCCGAGATTTACGACGGCACGGTTATAATTGATTCCGTTTCGCGTGACGCGGGCTCAAGAACGAAGCTTGCCGTTCACTCGAAGGACGAGGACGTTGACGCAATCGGCGCCTGCATAGGTCCGAGAGGCGCAAGAGTAAATAAAATCGTCGAGGTTCTCGGCGGTGAGAAGATAGACATAGTTAATTACAGCGACGATCCCGAGAAGTTCATCGCGGCGGCTCTCGCTCCCGCGGACGTACTTAAGGTTGAAATCGAAGACGCAGATAAGCATATCTGCCATGTTACGGTTCCGGATCATCAGCTTTCACTTGCAATCGGTAACAAGGGTCAGAACGCAAGACTTGCGGCTCACCTCACCGGCTGGAAGATAGATATCAAGCCCGAAAGCGGCTTCTACGAAGGCTGATAAGCGAAACTGCAATTAACGTTAAGGAGATGAAGTGATGAAACAGAGAAAGCTGCCCCTCCGCAAGTGCTTAGGCTGCGGCGAGGTGAAGGATAAAAGAGAACTTGTCAGGGTTGTCAGAAGCCCCGACGGCGAAATAAGCCTTGACCTTACCGGCAAGAAGGCAGGCAGAGGCGCTTACATCTGTGCCGACGCTTCCTGCCTTAGCAAAGCACGAAAGGCAAAACGCATTGACCGCGCATTTGACTGCACCGTACCCGACGAGGTATATGAAGCTATGGAGCGTGAACTGAAAAATGAATGACAGAACGCTCAGTATGCTCGGTATGGCGCGCAGGGCAAACAAGGTTTCACTCGGGCACGACGCGGCGCTTGACTCGCTGAAAAAGGGCGAGGCTCAGCTGATACTGACAAGCAGCGACGCTTCCGCAAGACTGTGCGAGGAATTCAGCTCGGCGTGTCACAACGGCACGAAGTGTTTGCAGCTTAAATATACTATGAATGAAACGGGCGCGTGCATGGGCGCCAAGACTACGGCGGTGCTCAGCGTCAACGACAAAGGCTTTGCCGACAGAATACAAGAGTTACTATTGGAGGATGATTGATACATGGCAGTTAAAAAGAACAAATTAGGCGATGTAGCAAAAAGCTTCGAATTACAGAATAAAGTAATCATCGAGCTTTTATCCAGATATTTCGAGGGCGAGAAGAAGGCTCAGACTGCCCTTGAAGACAAGGAAATGGACGTTATCTTCGAGGTGCTTACACGTGAGCACAGCGTTGACAGCTTTGACGCCTACTTCGCAATGCAGCCCGAAAAGAAGGAAAAGCCCGCAAAGAAGGCGGCTGAGAAGACCGAAAAGGCTGAAACCGAAGAAAAGGCAGAAGAAAAGCCTGCAAAGAAGACGGCTAAAAAGGACGAAAAGGAAGCCGAAGGCAAAAAGGCTGACACAAAGAAGCCTGCCGTCAAGGCTGACGGTAAGCCCGCTGCGGCTCCCCAGCCCAAGAAGGAAAAGGATCCCAACAAGCCGATGCAGTCGCGTACCAAGGGCGAGGTTCGCCGCGTTGACACAAGAGCCGGCTCGGTTGACCTTGAAAAGTACAACGAAAGATATGAAAATATCGCTCCTGCCGACAGGAATATGGACAATTCCGTTCATAAGCAGAAGCTTAAGCAGAAGTCTCAGCAGTACCGCAGACAGGATAAGGTTAAAACCCGCAAGCGTGAGACCGAAGCCGAGAGACTTAAGAGAATCGCCGAGGAGCGCGCAAAGAGACAGATTAAGATTACAGTCCCCGAGGAAATCTCCGTTACCGACCTTGCCGCATTACTTAAGATGAAGGCGGCTGAGGTTGTCAAGAAGCTCTTTACTCTGGGTATGATGGTAACCGCAAACGAGGTTATCGACTACGATACGGCTGAAATCGTTGCAACCGAACTCGGCGCAAAGGTTGAGAAGGAAGTAGTTGTGACCATCGAGGAGAGAATTATCGACGAGTCCGAGGACAGCGAGGAGGATCTTGAACTGAGAGATCCCGTTGTAGTTGTTATGGGCCACGTTGACCACGGTAAGACCTCCCTGCTCGACGCCATCCGTAACACCGCGGTTACCGAGACCGAGGCGGGCGGCATCACCCAGCACATCGGCGCTTACAGAGTTGACACGGGCGACGGAAAGATTACCTTCCTCGATACTCCCGGCCACGCCGCATTTACTTCAATGCGTGCGCGCGGCGCTCAGGCTACCGATATCGCAGTCCTCGTTGTAGCGGCTGACGACGGCATTATGCCGCAGACCGTTGAGGCTATCAACCACGCCAAGGCAGCGGGTGTTTCGATAATCGTTGCCATTAACAAGATGGATAAGCCCGGTGCTTCTCCCGATAAGATTATGCAGCAGCTGACCGAATACGACCTCGTTCCCGAGGAGTGGGGCGGCGACGTTATCTGCATTCCCGTATCGGCCAAGAATCATCAGGGCATCGACAAGGTGCTTGAATCAATCAACCTTGTTGCAGATATGCTCGAGCTCAAAGCCAATCCCAACAGAGCGGCAAAGGGTATCGTTATCGAAGCCAAGCTCGATAAGGGCAGAGGTCCCGTTGCAACCGTGCTCGTTCAGAACGGCACGCTCAAATCGGGCGACATTATCGTAGCGGGCACTGCAGTAGGTCGTGTAAGACAGATGCTTAACGAAAACGGTAAGGTTCTCCATGAGGCAGGCCCGTCCGTTCCCGTTGAGATTATGGGTCTTGCCGAGGTTCCGCAGGCGGGCGACACCTTCAATGCGGTTTCCGACGAGAAGCTTGCGCGTGAGCTCGTTGAGCAGAGAAAGCAGGAAGCGAAAGAAGAGGAATTCAGACAGTACCAGAAGGTTACTCTCGACAATCTCTTCTCCTCAATTTCCGAGGGCGAGATGCAGGAGCTCAATATTATCGTCAAGGCTGACGTTCAGGGCTCGGTTGAAGCTCTTAAGCAGAATATCGAGAAGCTCTCGAACGAGGAAGTCAACGTCCGCGTTATTCACGGCGGCGTAGGCGCGGTCAACGAGTCCGACGTTATGCTTGCAAACGCTTCAAACGCAATTATCGTAGGCTTTAACGTTCGTCCCGACGCCGTTGCCTCGTCACTCGCAGAGCGCGAGGGTATCGATATGAGAATGTACCGCGTTATCTACGACTGCATCGAGGAGCTCGAAGCGGCTATCAAGGGTATGCTCGCTCCCAAGTTCCACGAGGTTGTTCTCGGCAGAGCCGAGGTCAGAAGCGTATTCAAGCTCTCATCTGCAGGCATGATAGCGGGTTCGTACGTCGTTGACGGTAAGATTACCAGAAACGCTCAGATTCGTGTTGTACGCGACGGTATAGTTATCTTTGAAGACGCTATCGCTTCGCTCAAGAGATTCAAGGACGACGTCAAGGAAGTAGCTTCGGGTTACGAATGCGGTATCGGACTTGAAAAATTCAACGACATCAAGGAAGGCGACGTACTCGAAGCCTTCATTATGGAAGAAAGCAAGGAAGATTAAATGGCGGGTTATAAAGCTGACCGTGTGTCAGAGGACATCAAGCGCGAGATAATCGCCGTTATGCGCGAGCTCAAGGACCCGCGTGTCAAGGACAAGATGCTGACTGTCGTACGTGTTGACGTCAGCCACGACCTGTCCTACGCGAAGGTCTATGTCAGCGCGCTCGACGGCATTGACTCGGCTAAAGAGGCTGTTAAGGGGCTTGTCAGCGCGACGGGTAAAATCCGTCACGAGGTCGGTTCGCGCCTTCGCCTGCGCAAGACGCCCGAACTGAAGTTCATAGCAGATGACTCTGTGGCTCACGGCATAGAAATATTTGAAAAAATCAAAAGTGTTACGAGGGAAAGCGACAATGAGAATTGAATTGAACGAGGTTGCCTCGATACTCAAGGCAAATGACAATTACCTTATACTTACTCACCGCAATCCCGACGGTGACACTCTCGGAAGCGGATTCGGTCTTATGCACGCCTTAAGACAGATGGGCAAGAGCGCCAAGGTGCTCTGCTGCGACGAGATACCGGCGAAGTATTCGTATCTTTACTCCGACGGCGACGTGGGCGATGTTGACGGCGCATATGTTATCGCGGTTGACGTCGCGGACGAGAAGCTTCTCGGTGAAGGCGTTTACGAAAAATACAGCGGCAAGGTAAAGCTCTGTATTGACCACCATATTTCCAACAAGGAATATGCCGAAAAGCTGTATTTAAGAGACTGCTCGGCGGTCTGTGAAATCATTTACGACTTGCTTGTAATGCTCGGCATAAAGAAGGACGCGCAGATAGCCGACTGTCTTTACACGGGTATATCGACGGATACCGGCTGTTACAAGTTTTCCAACGTTACTGCGAGAACTCACGAAATAACTGCTAAGCTTATGGCTATCGGCGCGAACACCGTTGAAATCAACAAGCTTATGTTCGAGTCGAAAACCCGCGGTTACTATATGCTCGAATCGGCGGCACTGAGCACGCTTGAATACTACTTCGACGGTATGTGCGCGGTTATGACCATCACTCAGAAGATGCTCAACGACTCAGGCACAAAGGAAAGCGACTGCGACGGTATTTCGGGTATTCCGCGTAAAATCGAGGGCGTGCTTGTAGGCGCTACGTTAAGAGAGCGTCCCGACGGAACCTTTAAGGTTTCGCTTCGCTCGCACGATCCCGTTGACTGCTCTAAGATTTGCCTTAAATTAGGCGGCGGCGGTCACGCAAGAGCCGCAGGCTGTGAGTTGAGCGTCGAGAATATTGAACGCGATAAGCAGCTGCTGCTCGACACTATCAAAGAAGAACTGGACAGAGATGACAGGATTTATACTGCTCAATAAAGACACTGATATTACCTCTTTTTCTGCGTGCAATCGGGTTAAGAGAATACTCGGCGCAAAGAAAACGGGACACACGGGAACGCTCGACCCTATGGCTACGGGCGTTCTTTGCGTTGCTGTCGGCAACGCGACGCGTTTTATTGAGCTTCTCCCCTCTCACGGTAAATCGTACCGTGCAAGGGCGAGGCTCGGCATTACATCCGATACGCTTGACGTTACGGGAAAGGTGCTTTCTCAGTCCGAGGTAAATATCAATGAAGAACAGCTTCTCGCAGTTTGTGAAAGCTTCAGGGGCAGGATTATGCAGACTCCGCCTATGTACTCGGCTGTCAGTAAGGACGGCGTGAGGCTTTACGAGCTTGCGCGTCAGGGACTTGAAGTTGACAGAGAAGAACGGGAAATCGAGATATACTCTCTTGACGTTTCTGATTTTGACGGAACGGAATTCACGCTTGAAGTTTCCTGTTCGGCAGGTACTTACATAAGAACGCTGATTGACGATATAGGACGAAAACTCGGCTGCGGCGCGGTTATGACAGCACTTGTCAGAACCGAAGCAAACGGTTTCTCGCTTGACGGCTGCCATACCCTTGCCGAGATAGAAGAATACGCTAACAACGGCAAGGCCGATGAGTTAATCGTACCGGTTGAAAAATGCTTTGACTGCTACAGCTCGGTTACGGTAAGCGAGGCTCAGGCAAAGCGCTTTTCAAACGGCGGCGAGCTGTCGCTTGACAGAATAAAGTTTTCGTTTACGGACGGTTTTTACCGCGTCCTCTCCCCCGACGGAAAATTCCTCGGTCTGGGCGAGGCGTGCTTAGATGAAAATTTACTAAAAGTAAGGAGGGTGTATGTTGACTGATAACAGAAGCGGTATTTCTCTTGCCTTAGGCACGTTTGACGGATTCCATCTCGGCCATATGGCAGTTATAAATGCCGCAAAGGAAAGCGAATACCCGATGTACGCCCTGCTGTTTGACGAACATCCCCTTAAAGATATCAGGGGCGAAGCTCCGCCCGAGCTTCTGTGTGACAGCGTGCTTTTCAGAATAAGAGAAGAAAACGGCATCCCTGCAATTCATATTGATTTTTCGGAAATAATGGATATGACTGCCGAGGAATTCTTTTACGAAATTCTCATTGACGAGATGGAGGTAAGGGAACTTTCCTGCGGTGAGAATTACAGCTTCGGCAAGGGTGGCAAGGGCAATATCGAACTGCTGCGCCGGCTCTGCAACGAAAATGGCGTAAAGCTTAATGTCGTTGCAACGGTTTTATATAAAGGCGAGCCGATAAGCTCAACAAGAATACGCAGGGCTGTCGAAAGCGGCAATATGGAGGAAGCGCGCGAAATGCTCGGCAGACCGTTTTCGTACTGTTTTCCGATTGTTGAAGGCGACAAACGCGGCCGTACTCTCGGCTTTCCGACGGCAAATCAGGTTTTCCCCGACAGCTTTATTAAAATGAAGAGGGGCGTTTATGCGTCCTGCTGCCGTGTTGACGGCAAGCTTTATCCCGCGATGACGAATTACGGCGTACGCCCGACTGTTGACGGTGAAAAGTGCTTCAGCGAAACGCATATCATCGGTTTCGACGGAAATCTGTATTCAAGGTGCATTGAAGTCTTTATTCTAGCCTTCATAAGAGATGAGAAAAAATTCGACGGACTTGACGGATTGTCGGCGGCAATCGCTGAGGATAAAGAAACCGCCTTAAAAATCTTTTCGGATTATCTTGAAGCTGAAAAATAAACAACGTATAATAATTAAAGCAAATATAAAGAGGTGTTTATTATGTGGTCATTAAAAACATTTTATTACAGGGCGTATCAGAAGATTATGAAAATCGGTATGTTCTTTATGGACTGGTCCGAGCCTGAGCTTCTCACGGGACCCGGCGCGATTCTCAAGCTCCCCGAAGTTATTAAGCAAAGAGGCATTTCAAAGGTTATGATAGTTACCGATAAGGGACTTATGAGCCTTAACCTGCTCGACGGTCTTTTCGGTAAGCTTGAAGAGGAAGGCATTTCCTACGTTGTCTATGACGGAGTTCAGCCCAATCCCTCGATTGAGAATATCGAAGAAGCAAGAGAAATGTTTGTCTCCAACGG
>JAEEGG010019467.1_pt1 | contig 13681 bp, 11 predicted proteins | sample 9134161 | NCBI WGS metagenome assembly JAEEGG01 (sample SAMN16246543, study PRJNA631951) | gut metagenome | biome: gut microbiome; feature: rumen; material: CR-attached | host: Bos | place: Iran: Karaj | collected 2018-10 | reverse complement strand
GACGCCTTGGGCGGATTTTTAAAGCAGTTATCGCGGAAAAGAGGCGCTGAGCGGGCGGCTCTTCCTTGCGGAGTACACCCCAAGGCCGCCCGGTTTTTTTCACCAACGGTGCGCGGCACTCTCGCTGACTGCCAACCGCTGACAAAAGAAAATCGCCGCCGGAATTCCGGCGGCGGTTTGTCTTGCCTGTTATTCTGCGTTCAGCACACGGCCGACCACTTCACTGTCGGTGACGACATGGGAGAAGAAGAACTCCTCGCGCTCGCGGGTGTTGACCACGGTGACGGGCTTGATCTGGTTGAGCACCACGCCCTTTTGCCGCAGCGATTCGCGGTAGTCCCAATAGGTCTTGTCCTTGAGAATCAGAATCTCCGGGCGGTTCAGCATGCCCCAGCGGCGGTACTTCGCATATTTTTCGTTGACGCCGTGCAGCTCTTCGTCCAGCGCGTCGATGAAGGTCTGACGCTGCTCTTCGGTGAGCGTTTCGCCGTCCTTGAGCTCGCAAAGCATCACATAGCGCGGCGGCTTGGTGCCGAGATCGGGCCAGAAGCTGTGGCCGACCAGCTCCACACCGGCCTTGCGGGCGCTCTCCTTGGCGGCGAAGTCGACCATCTGTGTGCTGGTCTTTTCGTTGGCCACGTTCATGCTCAGATTCTGGCGATAGAGCAGCTCCACGCGCGGCGTGTTGTTGTACATTTTGGTGACGGTATAAACGTCGTAGGTGCGGTAGCGGTAAAGGCCCGAGAAATTCGAGACGATCATCTCATAGCACTTGCCGACCTCCAACTCGTCGATCAAAAGCGGCTTTTGGGTTGCGTCGGTCTCTTCGTCGCCTTCGTTGACCGGCAGGAACTCGAAAAAGATGCACCACGGCAGCAGTACGGCGTCGGACACGTTGAGCTCCGTCGGCGTGGCAAAATAGCCCTCGGCGGCGGCATAGCCGCAGTTATGCAGCGGCAGGTCGCCCACGGACCGGCGCAGCTTGTCGATATACAGCGACAGGTTGGAGCCCATCATGCCGTAGGCCCAGGTCAGGCGCGGCCAGATGCGCGGCGCGATTGGCGTGTCGAAGCCCTTTTCAAACTCCTTGCGCAAAAACGCGGCGCGTTCCGGGTTGGGCTTGAACTTCTTTTCATACTTTTTGCGCAGCTCCGGCGTGATCTTGATGTCCGGGTTGATGGTGCCCTTTTCGATATCGTCGCACAGCATTTCCCAGTGCTCTTCCAGATAGTCGAACATGGTGGTGAGCAGCGTGACGACCATGGAGCCGAGGTAGCTGACCTTTTCGTTTTCCAGCGCAAAGCGCAGCTGCAGATAGGAGGTGTCAAGCAGCTCTTCGTGCTCGGGCTTCAGCAGCGATACGGGCGACGTGGAAAAGAACGGCGTGATCATGCGCAGATAGTCCAGCGGAATCTGGCCGGCGCCGTTGCAGCGCTTGCCGTCCTCCAGCTTGTGGCCGGTGAGAATCAGCACCAGCGGGCCCATCTGGGGCGGCAGCTTGACGCCCTTGTTCTTTTTGAGCCAGTGGGCGGCGGTGGAAACCGAAACCGAAAAGCCGATGCACTGCATCTTCCACAGATCGTTGGCGCTCTTGGGCAGAATCTTCGGCTTGCCCACCGAGCCGGACGAGGAGCAGTAGCGGATGTTGGGACCGGAGAACATCAGGTTCTTTTCTTTGTTCTGAATCATGCGGTCCACCAGCGGCTCATAGTCGCTGTAATCGGTCAGGGGCACCAGCCGCTGATAGTCTTCGATGGAATGGATCTGATCAAAATGGAACTTTTTGCCCAGCTCGCAGTTTTTGTTGCGGCGCACGATCTTCTTGAGCGTGCTGCGCTGCGCTTTCATGGGGTCCTTGGTGTAGTGGTTGATTTCTGCCAGAGAAACGTCTCCGAGCCAGATGCCGAGGTCGGAAAAAGACATGGGTTCAACATCCTTTCATGGGTGCTTTTTTTGTTCTTTGCGGTCCGCTCCAGCGGCGGCGCTTATCCAAATCATTTTACCACAGCGCCCGCTGTTTTGCAAGCGTTTTGCGGGAAGTCCAACAATTGTCTCAAAGATTCTCACGAATTGCAGCGGCTCATGGCTTCGTCGATGCTGCCGCCCACGATCAGACCGATCGCCTCGCAGCAGCGTTCGGCCACGTCCTGCAGCGTCTTGAGCTCGTCCTTTGAAAACGGCGACGTGACCCAGTCGGCCAGGTCGTAATCCGGGTGCGGCTTGGCGCCGATACCGATCTTGATCCGTGGGAACGTGTCGGCCCCCAGATGATAGATGATGTTTTTGATTCCGTTGTGGCCGCCGTCGGTGCCCTTGCGGCGGATGCGCAGCCGCCCCGGCTCCAGACTGACGTCGTCAAAGATCACGAGAATGCGCTCCGGGGGGATCTTATAGAAGGCCGCCGCGTCGCGCACGGCTTCGCCGCTGAGATTCATGAACGTCTGCGGCTTCATCAGCAGGCAGCGTCCGCCCGGAAGGCGCGCATCGCCCAGCAGCGATTTGAACCGCAGCCGGTCGATTTTCACGCCCTGCTTCTGCGCAAAGTAATCGAGGCACAGAAAGCCGGCGTTGTGCCGCGTGAATTCATATTTCTTGCCGGGGTTACCCAGCCCGACGATCAGCCAGTCATAGACAGCGCCGGATTCAAACTTTTTGCGGAAAAACATGGTTCTCTTTCTCCACTCTACTCAGGATTTGATCGTTTATTCCATGCCCTTGTATGGTTTCTTTTTTGTGACCCAGCCTTCCTTGTTGACCTGCTTTGCGCGGGCGATGGCCAGCGCGTTTTCGGGCACGTCGTTCGTGATGGTGGAGCCGGCGGCGGTGTAGCCGTAATCGCCCACGGTGACGGGCGCGATCAGGTTCGTGTTGCAGCCGATGAAGCAGTGGTCGCCGATTGTGGTGCGGAACTTTTCCTTGCCGGTGTAGTTGACCGTGACCGTGCCGCAGCCGAAGTTGACGTCTTTGCCGACGTCGCTGTCGCCGACGTAGGTCAGGTGCGACACCTTGGTGCCGTCGCCGACGGTCGAGTTTTTGACCTCGACAAAGTTGCCGAGATGGACATTGTCGCCGAGGACGGTATTCGGACGGATATGGACGAAAGGACCGATGCTGCAGCCGCTGCCGACGGTCGCGTCCGCGCCGTGGACCTGACAAAGCTCGCTGTTTTCTCCGACCGCGACGTTGTGCAGAATCGTGCCGGGACCGATCACGCAGCCGTCGCCGATCACCGTGTCGCCCGTGAGGACGCAGCCGGCGAGGATCACGCAGTCTTTGCCGAGCGTCACCGTCGGCGCGATCGCCACATCCGACAAAAAGGGGATGACGGCGCCTTCGTCGATTCGCTGTTGCAGCAGCGCGGCGCGCGCGGGTTCACTTGTTTCCCTGATCCATTGAATCGCTGCCTGATGCATTGCAGTCACCTCCGTTGTTTTCTGCACTATTATGCCAAGAAATGACGCAAGATGCAAGCGATTTGAAAAAATAACCGGAAAATCGCATTTATTTTTTTCAAAACCGTGGATAATTGCTGTCTTTTATGTTATAATCAATCTAATTATACGATCCTTTCCCGCAGAATGCGGGGCAAACGGAGGGAAACACCATGGAACAGCATACCGGCGGCGAAAGCGAGCTGATCGTCGGACGCAACGCGGTGCTTGAAGCGCTCAAAAGCGGGCGCGAGATCAACACGCTGCTTGTTGCCAAAGGGGAGCGGAACGGCTCGATCGGCAGAATCCTGACGGAGTGCCGCGAAAAGAAGATCGTCATCAAGGAAGTGGACAAGCGCAAGCTCGACTTTTTGTGCGGGCAGGGGAACCATCAGGGCGTTGCCGCCTACGCCGCGGCGCACGCCTACGCCGAGATCGACGATATGTTCGCGCTGGCTGAGCAGCGCGGCGAAGCGCCGTTTCTGATCATCTGTGACGAGCTTGAGGACCCGCACAATCTCGGCGCCGTGATCCGGACCGCGGAGGCGGCGGGCGCGCACGGAGTGATCATCCCGAAGCGGCACGGCGTGGGACTGACCTGGGCGGTCGCCAAAAGCGCGGCGGGCGCGCTCGAATATATGCCCGTGGCGCGGGTCGGCAATCTCGCTTCGACGCTTGACCGGCTCAAGGAAAAAGGCTTGTGGGTCTATTCCGCGGACATGGACGGGACGCCGTGGTGCGACGTTTCGTTCAAAGGCGGGGTGGCGCTGGTCGTCGGCGCGGAGGGCAGCGGCGTGAGCCGGCTGATCCGTGACAAAAGCGATTTCATCGTGTCGCTCCCAATGAAGGGAAAAATCAATTCGCTCAACGCCTCGGTGGCGGCGGGCATTCTGATGTATGAAGTATCGCGTCAGCGGACGCAGGAAACAGGGAAGGGGAATGCATAATGGCAGACCAGAACAAGGAACACGATTTGTTCAGCGAGGATTTTGAAAAACGGGCACGCGAACTGCTCGATGATCCGGCGCTCCGGCCGGAACCGGCCGCGGAAGACAACGCACCGGTCAAGGGGAGCATCGACGATATCAACGCGCTGCTGATGTCGGTCGGTCTGTCGCCGATCGAACGGGCGGAGGATGTGCCGCCCGCACCGGCGCCGGAGCCGGACAGGGAGCTTGAAAAGTCACGGATCTTTGTTCCGCCGACGGAAGCGGCAGCGGAACCATCGGACGAAGCGCAGACAAAGATCGCGGAACCCGCCAAGCAGCGGACGCAGCTGTTTACGCCGCAGTCGGGCAAGACCAAGGTCGTTTCTTCTCCCGCGGCGGAACCCGCACCCGCGCCGGAAGCGGAAGCGGACGACGGCCAGATGATGCTCGAGGGGTATCAGGAGGAAGCCGCGCCGCGCCGCGTCACCGAAGCGGAGGTCGAAGCGCAGCTCAAGCGTAACCGCAAGAACCTTGTAGAAAACTTCCGCGTGCTTTCCAGCGAACAGGAAGACAACGCGATTTTGGAAAAACAGGCGAACGGAGAGGGCGCGAACAGCGTCTTTGATTCGCTCGAAGTCAAAGAGGGCGAGCCGCTGTTCGACGCGGTGGATAAGGCGGACAAAAAGACGTTCGCTTCGCTCAAAAAGCTCGGCGCCCGCGCGGTGCAGACCGTGCAGCAGCTGGCAAAATCCGAGCGCAAGACCGTGCAGCTGCTCGACGCGCGCGTGACGAAGGAAACGCTCGCACAGGCGCACGCACGGGTGAAAAAGCAGACGATCGTACTCGGCGTGCTGTTCGCGCTGTCGCTGCTGCTGAATCTCTTCGGCGCGTTCTATACGCCCGGCGGCGCCTTCGAATTCCTGTTCGGACACGGCGCACGGCTGTACTCGTTCTTACATCTGCTGCTGTTTGCCGGCGGCGTGCTGACCGTGCTGCGCGACCTGCTTGACGGCGTGCGCGCGCTGCGCGAAAAGCATTGGAACTACCACGCGACGGTCCTTGTGCTGGACGGCTGCGTGCTGCTGCATACGCTGATCGTGCTCGCGTTCGGTATGGACGAAGCGACGGGCTTTTTGAACTTCTCGCTGTGCGCGCTGTTCCTCTCGCTCGTGGAATACGCGGGCAATCTCGTCAAGATGCAGACGCTGCAGGGTGACCTCGCCGTGATGATGCACGCCGGTCAGCTGCAGGGGCTTTGCCTGCTGGAGGAAAAAGCCGACGCCGCCGCGCTCGGCCGCGGGATCACCGATAAGCAGGACCCGCAGATCATGGTCGCTGCGGACGTCCCGATCGCGTCGGATTACGACCGTACCGCGATGCAGCCCACGCATGAAAAGCTCTATTTCTTCGGCACTGCCGCTGCGTTTGTTGCGGCGTTCGCCTTTGCGCTCTTCCGCGCGATCGCCCAGAAGAACGCCATCGTCTTTTTCTCCGCGTTTCTGAGCTGCGCGTTTTTGTGCGCACCGTTCATGCGCGGCGTCATCAGCACGCTTTTGAAAACGAAAAACGACGCGACCCTCGGCAAGGGGGGCATCGTGGTCGCCGGGACGAACGCGGTGTCGCAGCTCGGAAAAGCGGACGCCGTCACGGTGGATGCCGCCGATTTGTTTACCTGCACGGTGTCGCGTTTCAAACCCGTACCGGGCGGCAGAATGCAGCGCGCGGACGCCGCCGTCTATGCCGCCGCAACGCTGCGCGGCACACACAGCCTGCTTGCGGACGCGTTTGAGGAATTCCTCCAGCAGACCGGCATCGTCGCGCCCGAAGCGGAAGATCTGCAGTATGAAGAAAAGCTCGGCTATTCCTGCTGGGTCGCCGGTCGCCGTGTGCTCGTCGGCACGCGCGAGATGCTGGTCCAGCATACGATCGACGCGCCGTCCGCCGCGGAGGAAGCCGCCTACGCCGGCAAAGACAGCGTGCTGTATGTCGCGGTCGAAGGAATCGTGGCGGCCACATTCCTTGTGCGCTATCAGGTGCAGCCCGCGGTGCGCCGCGCCATTCGCGCGTTCAATAAATCCGGCCTGGTGCTGATGCTGACCTGCGGCGACCCGAGTTTCAACGAGACGCTTATCGCCAGAAAGCTTGCGCTCGACGTCGCCGCGATCAAGATTGCCGACCAGAAGAGCGCCAAGATGATCGAAACCTGCCGCGCGAACCCGGACACGCAGTCTGCGGGGCTGTTCTGCGCCAAGGGCAGACAGGGCATTCTGCCGCTGCTGCGCGCGGCGCTCGGGCTGTTTGAGGGCGAACGCTTCGCCGGCATCGTACATATCGCGTCGCTGGCATTCTGCTTTTTGCTGCTGCTGTTGTGCGTTTTGCTGAAGATCACCTCGTTCTTCCTGCCGCCGACAATCGTCTTCTTACATCTGCTGTGGAGCCTTGCCGCCTACTATGTCGGCACAACGCGGCTCACGAAATAATCCCACGCACGAAAGGTGGTCATATCACAATGGAACAACTGATCAATGTGGAGGATCTGCATAAATCGTACGGCAGCAAGGTCGTGCTGGACGGCGTGTCGTTTTCCGCCGCCCCCGGACAGATCATCGGTCTGCTCGGTCCGAACGGCTGCGGCAAAACGACGCTGATCAAGGTGCTGACGGGCCTCATCAAGGATCACACCGGTACGGTGCGGATCAACAACGAGGAGCCCGGCGCCTATACAAAGAGCATCGTGGCGTATCTGCCGGAAAAGAGCTATCTGCCCGACTGGATGCGTCCGATCGACGCGATCAACTACTTCACCGATTTTTATCAGGATTTTGATAAAGACAAGGCGCTGCTGATGGTCTCGCGCTTCGGGCTCGACCTCAAACAGCGGGTCAAGACCATGTCCAAGGGCCAGCAGGAAAAGCTGCGGCTGCTGTTGGTCATCTGCCGCAACGCGGAGCTGTATATCCTCGACGAACCGCTCGGGGGCGTCGATCCCGCCGCGCGCGCGAAGATCCTCGATCTGATTTTGGAAAACCACGCCGCGAACTCCACCGTTCTGATCTCGACCCACCTGATTTCCGACGTGGAATCGATCTTCGACCGGGTGCTGATGATCAGCGAAGGACACCTGATCGTCAACGCGCATGTCAACGAACTGCGCGAAAACGGCAAGACCGTGGAAGAAGTGTTCAAGGAGGTTTTCAGCTATGCTTGGTAAACTGCTCAAACACGAACTCAAACAGTCCGCGCGCTCCGTCTCGCTGATCTACGCGAGCGCCGCCGCCGTGATCGCCTTTATCTTCATCGGCATGCTCACAAAGATCACCTGGATCGGCGTCGTCGGTTCGATCGTCCTGTATCTGACCGCGGTGATCGGCGTTGTGATGACGCTCGTTTCAGTGATCCGGAACTTCTATGAAACGCTCTATTCCAATCAGGGCTATCTCAGCTTTACTCTGCCCGTCAAGTGCGCGAGCCTTTTGAGCAGCAAGGTGCTCGTCTCGGTGCTGTGGATCATTCTCTCGTTCCTATTGGCGGCGGTCTGTTTCCTCGTGATCGGTATGAACGCCAAAGCGACGGCAGAGGGCTCCATGTCCGGGATCTGGGACATCCTCGAAATGAGCGGGCTCAAAGAGATGCTGCCCACGGGCGCGACGCTCGTCAAGCTGGCGGTCATCTTCGTCGGGACGGTGCTGCTTCTGGTCCTGACCTTCGTCGGCTTCGTCTATTTCGCCGTTACGATGGCGAATACGCGGCTGCTGCAAAAGCATCCGAAGCTGTTCGGCTTTTTGATCTTCTTTCTGACCTACGGCGTCACGAACGCAATCGGTACCAAGCTGACCTATTCTCTGCCGTTCTCTCTGGAGATCACGACGACGGACGTCAACCTCGTCTTTGTCGCGATGGACAAGGCGGAGGGCATGCTCTCGTACGGACTCGGCGGCACGATCTTCATGGCGCTCGTCGCCGTCGGGCTGCTGTTCTTGACCGGCTGGATCATGGAGCACAAAGTCAATATCAAATAACGACCCACCGAATAACGAAGAAATGAGGGATTCCCCATGACAAAGAAACCCATCGACGGTCTGCGCGAATGGCAGAACGATCCGACTGTGACCGGCGTCAACCGTCTGCCGCAGCGCGCGACGTTCTATCCGTATTCCACCGAAGAGCAGGCGCGGCGCGACCGCCCGGCAGAGTCGTCCCGCCGCGTGAGCCTGAACGGGACGTGGCAGTTTTTGCTGTGCGAGGAGATCGACAAAAAGCCCGCGCGGTTCTTTGACATCGACGCCGACACAAGCGCGTTCGGCGAAATCACCGTCCCGTCCTCATGGCAGATGGAAGGCTACGGACAGGCGCAGTACTGCAACGTGCAGTATCCGTGGGAGGGCAACGAGCCGCTCGTGCCGCCCTTTGCGCCGACAAAGACCAACAGCGTCGGCCTGTACCGCAAAACGGTCACGATCGACGCCGCGCTGCTGCACGGTCATGCGATCCTCACGTTTGAGGGCGTGGAATCCTGCTTTTATCTCTATATCAACGGCGAAGCCGTCGGCTACAGCGAAGGCTCGTTCCGTCGCAGCGAATTCGACGTCACGGACGTGCTGCGTCCGGGCGACAACCTGATTGCCGTCGAAGTTTATCGCTGGTGCACCGGCAGCTGGCTGGAGGACCAGGATTTCTTCCGCCTCGCCGGAATCTGCCGCGACGTCTATCTGACGGCGCGCCCGGCGCAATACATCGCCGACCTCGCGGTCCGTGCCGAACCGGATGCGCTTCTGCGCGACGGTCTGTTGCGCGCGGACGTGACGCTGTACACTCCGGATACCCAGACCGAAGTGGAAATGACGGTCTATGACGCGGACGGCGCGACCGTCGCGTTCGATTCCGTTACGGCTTCGGGCGAAGCCGGTGTGCCTTTGCGCGCCACGATCCCGTTCGTCCGGCTCTGGTCCGCGGAGGATCCCGTGCTCTATACGGTGCTGGTGCTGCTGCGCGGCGAATCGGGCGAAACGCTGGAATGCACGACCATCCGCACCGGCTTCCGCCGGATCGAGATCAAGGACGGCGTGGTCTGTTTCAACGGCAGCCGTCTGCTGCTCAAGGGCACGAACCGCCACGAGTTCTCCTGCGACACCGGCCGCGCGATCGACCGCGAGACGATGATCGAGGACATCCTGACGATGAAGCGCAACAACATCAACGCCGTGCGCACCTCGCACTATCCGAACCACCCCGACTGGTACACGCTTTGCGACGAATACGGCCTGTATGTGATCGACGAAAACGATCTCGAGACCCACGGCTCCCGCGGCCCCGCGCCGGGGATGCCGCCGCTGCTGCCCGGCAGCGAGCCGGAGTGGGAAAGCGTCTGCATGGACCGGATCGAGTGTCTGTATGAGCGCGACAAGAACCACCCGAGCATCCTCTTCTGGTCGCTCGGCAACGAATGTGACGCCGGCGACAACTTTAAGAAGATGTATGCCTATCTCAAGGAAAAGGATCCCTCCCGCCCGGTGCATTACGAATCCATCTGGAGCAACTTCAAGGTCGATAAGGACGTCACCGACGTCTGGTCGATGATGTACGCCCGCCCATGGGACATCGAGACCTTTATGGAGGCGCACCCCGAAAAGCCGTTCATGCTCTGCGAATATTCCCACGCGATGGGCAATTCCTGCGGCGGCAACGACAAATACATGCGTCTGTTTGACGCCCACCCCGGCTTTTTCGGCGCGTTCGTCTGGGACTTCGTCGATCAGGCCGTCCGGCTGACTGCAAAAGACGGCACCAGCTATATCGGCTACGGCGGCGACAGCGGCGAATGGCCGCACGACGGCAACTTCTGCGGCGACGGTCTGCTGTTTGCCGACCGGACGGAAAGCCCGAAGATCTGGGAAATGAAGCGGCTGTATCAGAATGTCAAATTCCGCGCGATCGACGCCGCGAACGGCGAGATCGAGGTCACGAACGGCTTTTTGTTCACCGACCTTTCGGCGTTCAATCTCCACTGGCAGCAGATTGCGGGCAACAGGGTCCTGGGCAGCGGCGACCGGATCGTTTCCGCCGCCCCGGGTGAGACCGTCCGTGTCAAGCTGCAGCTTTCGAACGCGCCGGATACGGAATGGTATCTCAACGTGTTCTTTGAATTAAAAAACAACGTCTCGTGGGCGAAGGCGGGTCACGTCGTCGCCAAAGCGCAGTTCGTCGTCAACGAAGGCACCTGGAAGCGCCGCAGCGTGGAAAGCAGCGAGCGCATGACGATCCGGCAGGAGTACGGCACGCTGTATCTCGCCGGCGGGGCACTGTCTGCGGCGTTCTCCTACCGCTCCGGCAGACTCTACAGCCTCAAAAAGAACGGCAAAGAGCTGCTGTGCGGACCGGTCGAGCCGACCTTCTGGCGCGCGCTGACCGACAACGACCGCGGCAACCGGCAGGGCATCCGCTGCGCGACGTGGCGCGACGCCGGCGCCGACACGGGCTTCCGGATCGACCGCGTCAAAAACGAGGGCAGGAGCGTCACGGTCGAGACCCGCTTCTGGGTCCACACCCAGCCGGAAAGCACCGGCACGCTCGTTTATACGATCGGCGCGAACGGCGTCAAATTCGACTTCACCTTCACGCCGCACGCCGGCTTGCCGGAGGTGCCGCTGATCGGGCTTTTGCTGCCGCTTGTCAACCGCTACCATTCGCTGCAGTACCTCGGCAAGGGGCCGCACGAAAACTACATCGACCGCGACGCGAGCGCGGACGTCGGGCTCTACCGCACTGAGCTTGACGCGCTCTATACGCCCTATCTCAAGCCGCAGGAGCACGGCGAACGCACCGGCGTGCGCCACATGAAGCTGATCGGCTCCAAGGGCGATCTGACGCTCGAAGCGCAGGACGTGATGGAACTCAACGTCTGTAAATGGAGCGCGAAGACGCTCGAAGATACCGCCCACGGCTATGAGCTGCCGGAAAGCGAGACGCTCTATGTGCGGCCGGCGCTGCGGCAGATGGGCGTCGGCGGCTACGACAGCTGGGGCGCGCACACGCTTGACGAATACAAGATCCATACGGGCGAGACCTATCGCTTTGGCTTTACGCTTCTTTTCTGAGCAGAAAGGATCATGACCATGAAAAAACAGGAAAGCAACCCCATCGCCGCCGTCTGCGCGGTCACGACGCTGGTCATTCTCCAGTTTGCCGTCCGCCGCTGTATGAAGAAGTACGGCAGAAAAGCATAAGATGGCGCCCGAAAAAAAGACCGGTAAAGGCAACGGCTGCCCGCTGTATAAAGCCTGCGGCGGCTGTCAGCTGCAAAATCTCAGCTACCCCGAACAGCTGCAGTACAAGCAGGTGAAGTGTATTCGTTATCTGTCTCGCTTCGGCCATGTCGATGAGATCATCGGCATGGCTTTGCCGCTGCATTACCGCAACAAGGTGCAGGCGGCGTTCGGCATGTACCGCGGCAGGATCGTCTCGGGCGTCTATCAGTCCAAAAGTCACCGCATCGTCTGTGTGGACGACTGCAAACTCGAAGACGAAACGGCGGATGCGATCATCGTCACGATCCGCCGTCTGTTGTCGCGGTTCAAGCTCTTCCCCTATAACGAAGACACGGGGAAGGGCTTTTTGCGCCATGTGCTGGTCAAGCGCGGCTTCCAAACCGGCGAAGTGATGGTCGTCCTCGTCACGCCGACGAACCTCTTCCCGAAAAAGGACGGTTTTCTCAACGAGCTGCTGCGGCGCCACCCGGAGATCACCACGGTCATTCAGAGCATCAACGGCGCCAAAACGAGCCTCGTCCTCGGCAAAGAGGAGCGCGTGCTCTTCGGCAAAGGCTATATCGAAGACGTGCTGTGCGGCTGCCGCTTCCGGATCTCGGCGCGCTCTTTCTATCAGATCAACCCCGTCCAGACCGAGGTGCTCTACGGCAAGGCGATGGAATTCGCCGCGCTGACGGGGAAGGAGACCGTGTTGGACGCGTACTGCGGGATCGGCACGATCGGCCTTGTCGCCGCCAAAGGGGCGAAGCGCGTGATCGGCGTGGAGCTCAACGCCGACGCCGTCCGCGACGCGAAACAGAACGCGAAGCTGAACGGTGCGGACAACGCGCGCTTTTACTGCGCCGACGCGGGGCGGTTCATGACCGAGGCGGCGAAAGCGGGAGATAAAGTGGACGTCGTCTTTATGGACCCGCCGCGGGCAGGGAGCGACCTGCCGTTTCTGAAGAGCGTCGCGGCCCTCGCGCCGAACAGAATCGTCTATATCTCCTGCAACCCGGAAACACAGGCGCGCGACCTCGCAGTACTATGCAAGAACGGCTACCGCGTGGAGAAGATGCAGCCAGTGGACATGTTCCCGCATACGGGGCATGTGGAGACTGTTTGTTTACTGTCGAAGAAAGCTTGATATTATGCGGGTTTCGGGCGATATTTTGAAAATATGAACCTGTGCTTTTAGCTGAGAAAAATGTATATAGCATGAGGTTTTGGAGTTGAAGGCTGATCCTGAAGCGGTAGATATTCTTTATCAGAGTTATGATGCTGCAACAGGGATAACTGATATCGAGATGACGGATTACAAAACCTTTGATTTGATTATAGAAGCTAAGAGAGGCTGGATATTACCTGGAGCGGAACAACTGACAAAGTATTCTATAAGAGACACTTTTACAATGGCGCCGGTTAAGAAAAAGGCGATTGTATCGATGTCTGAGTGTAGTGAAGAATATGCAAAATGCAATCTTCCTTTTATGGAGGTTAACGGAGTCCCAGTAAAGCATCTTTCGTGGAAAAGAATATACGATCTGGCTGGGAACTCCAGAGATAGTTCTAACAACGCACAGAAAAAGTTATTAGAAGAACTTCAGACATATTTGAGAGGAATTATGACTATGCAAACAAAAGAGTCTAATTGGGTATATGTTGTTTCGCTGGGAAGCGGAAGCCCAGAAGGTAGTAACATATCATGGATTGATATAGTTAATAAATGTGGTAGGTACTTTCATCCGGTTGGTGGTAAAGGGTGGCCAAAGGAACCACCGAATTACATAGCATTTCGCTACGAAGGACAATTGCAGTCAATACATCATATTGAAGATTACGTGGTATCAAAAAATATGCATGATGAAATAGTAGAAATGCCGGATGAAGAATGGGATGAGAATCATTTTATTTATAAGCTAGGGCCGGCGATAACTCCTTCAAAGCTTGTTAAGACAGGAAATATATATCCCAGTGGCCGAGTATGGGCCATGCTTGATACCTTGTTAACTGCTGATACTATTTCAGAGGCTAGGGATATTTCGAAGGAAAGAATGTTATGAATTTAAAAAACGTT
>JAEEGG010019466.1_pt1 | contig 13681 bp, 14 predicted proteins | sample 9134161 | NCBI WGS metagenome assembly JAEEGG01 (sample SAMN16246543, study PRJNA631951) | gut metagenome | biome: gut microbiome; feature: rumen; material: CR-attached | host: Bos | place: Iran: Karaj | collected 2018-10 | reverse complement strand
CGTTTGCCATGCTGTCCCCGAAAATTGCACGGAGTACGGAACCAATCCGGCTCTTTCCTTCGCCGCCCTGCCCGATGATCATCAGCATCTTCTGAGCCTTGGTTGTCGGGAGCAGACAGTAGCCCATGAACTCCTGCAGCGTCAGAATATCCTCCGGCTCCAACAGCTCTTGGGTAAAGGACAGCCAGCGTTTCGGTTTCGGTGCTTCCGGCTGAAAAGAGATCGGCAGTCGGTTCCGGCAAAACTCCTTTTCTTCCGTGAACAGTCCGTCCAGGAAGATCGTGCCGTTGGCAAGATGAATCCGATCCGGTGTAACCGGCAGCGTTTCCCGATGCGCTTCCTCCCGGAGCACCTCCAAAAGACTATCCACCTTTTTGGAGAGCCCTTGTTTTACATGGGATTTGAGCTTTTCATAGATCCTCTTTTTGAGGCTCCGTTCGTCGCTGATACGCCCGTCCACGGTGAAGAAGCTGCCCTTGAAGCAGATCATGGGCGTTTCCTCCAACAACTCCTGGCAAAAGGCCACCTCGTTGATCTTGTCTTTCGCAATCCAGTCAGCAACTTGCTTTTTTGTCAGCTGGTTGACCTCGTTTGTTTCATTTCTCTCGTTCAATTCGTTTTCCATTCTTTTCCTTTCTCCTGTCATCGTGCATAACCCCTTTTCGTCTTAATCCTTCATCACGTATGCGTTTAAAATGGCGTCCGCTGCCAGATAGGTCTGTACCAGCACCTTCCGCATTTGTGGTGCGTCGATCAGGTGTGTGCTTTCCGCAATCTTCAAAAGTTGTTCCACATTGTAGCCAGCCCGACGGATATCCCGGATCAAGATCGGAATGTCGGGTGACGGCGCTTGCTTGACCTCTTTCCCGGTGATTGCTCGGCGACAGAATTCCTCCCGGGAAAAGCCGGCCTGCTTCGCCTTTGCGTTCAGATCCGCTAGTTCTTCGGCAGTGAGACGGATCTTGATTTCGTTCGTTCTTTTTTTCATTCTTCACCTCCAGATCAAGGGGTTACAGGGGAGTTCCCCCTGAGAAATTGTATCGTGTCCCCACGATACGTTGCTTGCTACCCCACGAGACACAGCCCCCGCAGGGATAAGTCCCTCCGGTCTGGCTGTGTCCCGCAGGCCTGTTGGAGTACGTGGATACCTTACGGAGCGTTTTACCAGCTGAAAAAGCATTGGCGTCAAAATGACGTCAATCGCCATTTTGAGCGCAGCGTATTGACATCATAATGACGTCATCCAAACAACTCAAAGTCATCCAATCTGCATGGTTCCTAATAATGGTTGTTTCCCGTTGTACCTGATGTCGTTCCTGCCTGGTTGTCTCCCCGGCGTTTTTGTCGCTCCGGCATTCCAGCCATCGTCGCAGCGGTATCCCCATCAGACGGGTATTCAGTTGTAAATGGGCTTCCTGATTTCCTCCCTTCCTTTCTTAGATGATTTGGATAGTTCGTACTTCATTATCCAATGCAGATTTTAACACAGTCTTGACAGGAAATCAATATTATTGTACAATGTTGTTTGGAGTGATGTTTATAATCCAAAAACTGCAGATTTTTCATTCTCTAAATAAGCGGGAAACGAGGACACTATGGAAAGAGATTATTCAGAATATCAGCCAACCGCATATGACAGATATCAGCAGTATCGATCAAATAGGAATGGCGTTCGTCTTGATTACTTTATCAACAAGGTATATTTTCATCCAGAGCGTAAGAATTTTACTGTTTCTGTTGATCCTCATAAAGAGAACGACAGTATGCAAGACGAAATTGACGAATATGAGAGGGATGTGGCTCGACGCGAGGGTAAGTCACTTTCCGTTTCGCCTTCGCAGGATGATCCTGAAGATACCCAAAATCACGCTGAGCTTACCGCGGATCGCCGCGAGCAGTTTTCGGAGATGCAAAAGCGCTATCAGTTTGTCTCCAGTCCCTTTCTTGAAATAGATGGGATAACAAGAAATAATCTGGACGCAGAAACCATCAACGTACTCAGCGGTGCTTATATCCGCATGAACTACGGTGAAGGTATTCTTGACTTTGTTTATGCGGATTTTGTTACTCCGTTGCGGCAGAACATGATGTTGCTGGAGTCATTACAGTATCTTGCAGAAAGTGAAAAAGAAAAAAGCCAGTCCAACACAGAGGACTGGCCTGAGCCGAAAACGATTCAAAAAATATATAATGAAACGCAGGCGATCGTAGAGGATTTCTATGCCTACGAATCCACGTTTATTCTACTGCATGACGTAGCATACGCCTCTTTATATTCTGCGGTCTGTCCGCCGCTCTTTGAAAACGGATACTGGGGAGATCTAAAGCGCTTGGAATGGTACGGAAACTATCTGCTGACTTTGCAGAAAGAGTACCTGGAAATGCTGGAATTCTGTTATGACGAGGATTTCTGGCCGGAAGTGCTGGGAGCATTATATCCCAGTGAGCGTCTGTATCTTTATCGGAAAAGCAAAGGTCTGCCACTCTACTTTGATCGCAAAGAAGAATTTTTGCTCAACAAATCAATCATGGGCGGAGATAAGATGCCGTATGGCTTAAAGTCGGTAGAGTTTCGGCAGATGCTGAATCGGGTTGTGAATCCGCTCAGTGATGCTGAAAAAGAGTTTGCTGAAAAATATCACATTCCCGGGCCAAAAGTAAGCCTGCGCACAAACACCTTCCTGAGCGTCGGATATGAAGCGAATACCATTTCCGATATGCTGGAGTTAGAATTCACCAAGATGCTGGAGCAGGGTATCCGCTTCCGCAAGTGTAAGCGTTGCGGCAGGTACTTCATCATGAAGGGCAACTACGATACCACCTACTGTGACCGGATCGCGGAGGGCGAGACCCGCACATGCCAGGAACTGGCGGCCATTGATAATTACAAAGCAAAGGTGGCGGACAATGAGGCTCTAGCGGTCTACAGTAAGTATTACAAGCGCTATTCTGCCAGGCTCAAGGTCCGCCAGATCAAAGAAGAGGACTTCAAGAAATGGCGCTACCAGGCCATTATCAAACGGGACGAATGCACCGACGGCAAGATCACTTTGCAAGAACTCATCGACTGGATGGAAGCAGCCTTCCCGAACCGGAAGCCTCAACGAAAAGAAAAATGAACTGCAATAACAACAATTACAAAAAATACAGGCTTGTATCCAGCAAAATTGTGCATTATAATATATTCGCGGAGCAATTGTAATAAAATGTTCCAGAAAGAATCTAAGCCTTGTGAAGCCATTCGAATACATGAAAGAAACAGAGGTCAGATATGCAAGAAAATATTGAGTACGTACAGCGAGGATTCCGAATTCTGCTGACCACCATGTCTTGCTTTTTGTGGCAGCGGATGCGGCGAATCTATAAGGACAAATGGTGGGACGAGGTCATGCGAACCCTGGGCGACCCGAAGGATCTCCCGTGGAGCGGAGAGGATGCAGAGCTTGCAGATTCCCTAGATGTTGCAAACTGCCTGCGGCTGATTGACCGCAAATGCTACGATGATCTGAGCGACGTTCTGAATCTCAGCTGCCGGGCCTATGCCAGGGAGCTCATGGGCGTGCGGAACATCACTGCGCATCGGGGGCAGCAGGATCTGGACCAGCATGAAACGGAGCGCGCCCTGGACACTATGATCCTCCTCTGCGACCAAATGGACAAGGACAGCGCAGACGAGATTAGGGAGCTCTATCAGGAGGTGCGGCAGAAGGCAACCCCGGAACGCACGGTCATCGTGGAATGCGGTCTTGCACAGCCACAGAGTGATTCTGTCCGCGGTGAGCTAACAGAAGGCAGCCTGCTTCAGATGGAGCCGCCGCTTGTGGAGAAGACCGCAATGACACGCAAGGTGACCTATGGCGGGAAAACCGTTCTGTATCCGGTTTACCGCGTCCGGCTTGACGCGCTTTACTACAACGACCAGAACGACCGCATTGCCACCTGGATCACCCAGTATGAGGCGGAGTGTGGAGAAGGTACCCTGCAGGGACTGGATCGCTCCATCTACAACGGTGTCATTGAGGGCTTTATCGAAGGCAGCAACCCGGAGGCTATCCGTAAGACCCAGAAGAACATTGCCTTGGTGGGCCAGCGAGAGCCCGGCGTCGCCTTGGCGGACGGACGAATCGTGGACGGCAACCGGCGCTTCACCTGCCTGCGCCGCCTGCAGCGCGTGTCTCCAGAGCCGCAATACTTTGAAACCGTCCTGATGGACATGGATATCCACGCCGACCGTAAGCAGATCAAGCTGCTGGAACTGGCCATCCAGCACGGCGAGGAGAAAAAGGTTGACTACGATCAGATCGATTACGCCGTCGGTACCTGGCGGGACATCACTGAGACCGGCCTGCTCACGGTAGAGGAATATGCTGCCTCGGCCAACGAGCCACCTGCCGAGGTGCGAAAGCGTCTTCAAATCGCCGGGATCATCTGCGAGTTCTTGCAAAGCATCGGCCTTCCCGGCCAATACCATGTGGCGCGGGAGTATCAGGTTTACAGTTTGTTTGACGAGATGACAGCACCGCTTCGGCAACTGCCTGCCGAAGAACAGGGACAGCTCAAACAAATATGCTTTGACAACGTCCTGCTCGGTGCTGTGCCGGATCAGCGAAAGTTCATCCGGGATCTTCGCACGCTGATCCGAAGCGGCAGCTATCCGTCCTATTTCAAAGACCAGGCAGAGCTCCATGCGCAGACGGAGTCGCTGCTTTCTGCTGCAGAGATTCGCGCCAAGGAGGATCTGGAGCGTTTTGCGCTGGAGCACAGCGCCTTGGCCGATCAGTACCGCGCCAGCCTGGAGCGGGCGATGCTGCGCTCGCGATCCGTCCAGCTTCGCTCCAAGCCTGCAGAGTACGTGGGGAAATGTATGAGTCTTTTGTCGGATATTGACCCTCGGCTCTTTGACCGACTGGATCCGGAGGAACGGGAGAACCTGAGAGCCTCCGTCAACGAGCTTTCCAGGATCGTAGAAGACTTCCGCAAGAGGTTATCGGTATGACAGATGAAAAAATCCTCCGCAGTGTTTCCATCGATATGATGAATCTGTCTGTAAGGGCGCAGAACGTGCTGCACCGGGCTGGCAAGAATACGCTTTTTGACCTGCTTCCCTGCACGGAAGAGGAACTGCTCTTGCTGCCCAGCGCGGGACAAAAAACCGTACAGGAGATCCTGCAAAAGATCAAGACATACCGGATGCTGGCAGAAAACGACGAGCTATCAGCGCCGCCCGCGGAAGCTGACAAACAAGGAGACTCCAGGCAGATACAGCTGATTGATTTAATCAACCTGCCGCAGAATCGGCAAGCCGTTTTGAGCTACATTCAATCCAACGAACAGCAGATCGAGACCATGGGCATGAACAGCCGTGCCGTCAATCAATTGCGAAACAGCGGGTATCATCTGCTCAGCGAAATTTTCTTTCTTTCACCGTCAGAGCTGCAGACACTCCGGAACATGGGAGCGGGCGCTGTCAAAAGCGTGATCGACTGCCGGAATCGCTGGGTGGAAGATCACGAAGCAGAGCTTCGCGCCGTTCTCTCTGGCGAAACAGCTCCACAACCGGAGGATTCCAAGCTATGTTGGAGAATTCTGCGCTTGTATGAGGCTGCTCCGGACGCAGGACTGAGCAATCAGGATTTTGCCGATCAGATTCCCGAAGTTATGCCGGAGCAGAGAAAGCGCTGCGTGGGCAGACTGCTGGCGGAGGGGAAGCTGGAATACGTGGACTTCCGCTGCTATCGCGTCTATCCCCATTTTGCCGACGCGGCGCGGGACTGCCCGAAGCTGGACGAACGAAACCGGGAGATCGTATCCCGGCGCCTGCAGGGCGAGACGCTGGACGCCGTGGCGCAGAGCTATGGCCTGACCAGGGAACGTGCGCGGCAGATCATCAATAAACAATACGGGAGAATCCGAGCCTGGGTCGCTCAGGAAACCGGCATGCCCCGATTCGATGAGGACTACTACCTCTATTTCTATGAGACCTATGAACTGGACTGGCAGGACGCAGAGCAGTGGTTCGGCCTGACTGTGCCCGTTCTGCGGTATCTGGATCTGATTTCGAAGGCGCACCGACGCAGACCTTTGGAGGAGGCAAGGGACGACACGAAGCTTGGCGCGGCCCTGCGGCAGAGAATTCGCAATTATCTCAACCGGGACATGCTTTATCTGGACGGACAATGGATTCCGAAGAAACGAAATGAACTGGAACGCTATTTTGTGACCCGTTTCTGCACAGAAGATACGCCTTTTTCCGAATTCTGCCGGCGGTACAATGACTTTCTTTCCGCGCAGGAGGTTTCCTTTGACGCGGACGTCTATATTACAGAGCAAGTTTTATTCAGCAGAAGGAACCGGCTGCGGGACGAACGCTATCTGCTCTGGAAGCAGGGCGAAACGATTCGCGCCTACGATGTGGACGGCAGAGACTATGCAGCGCTTTTCGACGAACTCGGACTTGAAGGGTATGAGAACGTCGAACTCTCGACACTGAAACTCGTGGAGGAACACCCCGACCTCATGGCCCGGTATGATATCAGGGATCAGTATGAGCTCCACAATCTGCTGCGGAAGATCGTCCCGGAGGGCAGCTTCCACGGACTCCGCTTCAATCGGGCGCCGAATCTTCTTTTTGGTAGCTTTGACCGGGACGCCGCCTTGCTGGAGCTGATGCTGGAACACGCGCCGATCTTCCAAGCTGAACTAATAGAGCTGATTCACCAGGAATACGGCTACGACACCGGCACGATCATCGGAACGTATCTTGTGCCGCTGGCCGACTACTGTCATCAGGGCAGGTATGACATAGAGCAAAAGGTCATGACGGAGCCTCACAGGGAAGCTCTGCTGGCCGCGCTCTCCGGCGATTTCTTCTTCCTGGACGAACTCAAACGCATTTATTTGCGCTGCGTGCCTGGGGGCGATTCCGAGGAGATCAATCCCTATAACCTCAAGCAAATGGGCTTTACGGTACTCAGCCGCTACGCTCTGCGGAACTATGACAGCCTTGAAGCCTTTTTCCGGGATCTGCTGACCAAGGAGGACTTCACAGAGCTTGCGCCGCTCCGGCAGCGCTACGGCTACGTGATGATGTTCTCCCAGACGCTCATGGAACTGAAACGAAATCTGGACGTGCTGGAATACGAGCCTGGCAGGCTTCTGCGCTTCAGCAAGCTCGCTGCGGCAGGCGTTACCAAGCAGGAGCTTCGGGAATTCTGCGATGCGGCCTGGGACTATCTCGAGGACGGAGCTTGGTTCTCTGCGGCCTCTCTGCGGCAGAGCGGCTTTGACGCTCCTTTGTATGAGTTGGGCTTTTCGGATTGGTTTTACGGCCGCCTGCTCAGCACAGACCCCCGCTTCGGGTGGGCGCAGTTCTATCAGAACGTCATCCTTCGAAAAGGCGGAGGAGAAGTGACCGCCCGAGCCTTCGAGACTGCGCTGATCCGTGCTGAGGGCAGCATTGACGTCTACGATCTGCAAAGGACTTTGGAGCAGACCTACGGCTGCACAGTGACGGATCGGCTGGACCTGATCTACAAGGTCGCGGACAGCGGTATCTGTTATGACAAGCACCTTGATCGCCTATATGACAGTGAAAACCGCTATTGGCGCGAAGTGGACGAAGCGGAGGCGCTGCTATGAATGAACGGCAAACGCAATTGAACACCCTCCTGCGGGAGGCGGAAAAGCTGCGCCTGCGGCACGAGTTTGCCAAAACCGTCGAGCCGAATTGGTATGAGCCGGGACAGATGGAGTATCTCGGACAGTCTGACAGCAAATGGGAGCAGGAAACCGGACTGCTGACCCTGCACTTTGAGTCCCGGGGTACCCGTTACGACGGTCGCAGCGAGCTGATCGAGCGGCTGAAGGTAGGCGACCCGATTACCGTCCGGCGAGACCCGCAGAACCCCTACAACCCGAACAACTTTGTTCTGCTGACCAAACGCGGCGAGGACGTGGGATACATGCCCGCCGAGCTCTGCAACGCCGTCGCGCCGCTCTATGACGCCGGCCTGCTCCGCTTTGACCGTGCCGCCATCAGCTACGTCGAGCCTTTATCCAAACGCAGCCGCCACGCGCGGCAGGCTGTCCTCTTCGTGGAGCTGGTCTGTATGGTTATGATCTGACGTTTCCTGGAAACAGGATGCAATTGTTCTCCTTCGTGCTATACCTGCCTCCGAAACTACTACAATCAGAAGATTCATGAACTTCTGAATCGCAAGTATGCGTATGAGTTTTTGGAAAACTATTCCGGCGAAGTCGATCCTATAGAATATGAGGACATTGAAGTGTACTAAATGGAAAGAGGGAGATGCCACTGAGACATCTCCCTTTTCTCTGCGTCATTCTATATCTTCTTCGTTTTCTTCGTCGATCCTGTCATTTATGGAGCAACCATATTCAGGCAAGTCATCAACATAAACGGCATCCTCCGAAACATAAAACGAGTACCGTGCGTTGTTGAACTCTTCTTCCGAAATACAATCTCTGACATCCTCGCAAAACCCCTCGACTTCTTCACAGAATTCTTCATAATTAGAGAATTCAGATTTTTCATATTCTACTTTATAATAAGGGGTTTCGGTCATCATCAATTGCCCATTCTTTCTTTCAATACAGAAATCTTGACTATCTCCGAAATTCTCTTCTTTTTCCCACCCGCTCAATGTGAAGGATAAACTCGAAACTGCTTCTTTTCTTTTGGGATCGTCAAGTTGCTCGGCGTAATTTTTTATCTGCACATTAAGCTGCACAGCAAATTTTACTACATCCTCCTTGACCCAGGGCATCTCCATGAAATTGATGCAAAGGAGGGTTTTGTCATAGGTTTCAACAGGCCATTTAGAAAACTGCTGAACAAGTTGTTCCACAACGTCATACGAATCTTGCGTCGGCATACAAAGTTCAAATGATGTTTGATAATGCATGCTGTAAATCTCCCTTCTATTCCTGCTTCAGGATATTGATTGCGGCCTCATTTCCTGCTTCAGCGGCACGCCGAATCCATTCCATTGCGATTTCCTCGTTTTTAGGAACACCGTCTCCACGCCCATACATACAAGATTTGTTTGCGCACCTGTTTGGCCAAGCTCAGCTCCCTGCCGATCCATTGAACAGCCTGCGCCTTGCCGACAGCTACGCCACGTCCTTTTTCATAGCAACGACCAAGCAGCCACATTGCCTTTTCATTTTTTCCGTTGTTCGCAGCGTTTCTGGCCCAACGTATGCTCGACGGAATTCGACAGTCTCAATCAGGTTGCTTGAACTCTTGAGCTCATTACGACGCGATTGATCAGACCGTCAATCGTATCCATATAGCCAGCGTCCTCCAACGCTGCCAAATGCCATGCCTTGTATCTCACTGAAAACTAACAATCCTCATCCCAAGAGTCTTCGTCTTCATACTCTGCGGAGGTTATTTCTTCAAAAAACTTACCATCGATACAACTAAAATCTCCCTGTTCTGTTATACCAGAAGTACAGTCATTACAATAAATAAATGCCTCATAGTTAATTTGTGGGAATGCCTCTGCCATACTCTGCAAAAAATCTCTAAAGTCATAAATATATAGGTTGCTTTCAGGAACTTCGTATTTTTCATTACTCTTAACTATCTTAGAAAAGTCTTCCGGACTCATAATCTTTCCGTTATCATTTGTTAGAAAATCCAGTCCACATTGCCATTTCTTATCATTTGCTTCGTTTTTAATCCATTCATACAACCTGTTAATATCTACAGGATCAACAGAATTAGTGAATGAAATGCTATAGTTTGACCAAATCTCCATGATACAAATCTCCTTTTCGAAAAATCAAAATATTAGATGCCTTCATATCAAAAATGATATTATTTCAAATAAGATTTGTCAAGATTCTAGGCTGATAAAAACAACTTTTTCTGAATACCGATTCAAAAGATTAGTAATTACCCATTCTCGGTATTTTTCCAGTAAGCTAACATTCATGTACTTTTCTAATACAATGTTATTGTTCATAAACAGTTTTCCGTTTTTATGTTCCTCAACTATTTTTTCAGGATTTCTATCAATGAAGTAAATTTTTCCTGCTAAATCAAGATATCTTTCGCTGATTACTTCTTTTTTCCATATTTTGAATATCCTGCGAAAGTACATTGCGTAATATTCAAAAACCTGTAAATTACAACTCGTTATAACGCTTATTCCTCCATCAACGAATGCATCAATTTCTTGATGGACATACTTTTTCGACCTTACATTTTTAAGTCCAAGTTCATCAAGAATAATCCATTCCGATAACCCGACCTTTCTTTGAAATGTGTTCTCTGCAAGATATCTCTTGTAAAAAACATTGTCCTTTTCATAATCCCGTCCTTTTATATCCAGAAACCAAGGAAAACAGTTCTGACCATTCTTTTCAAGACTTTCTGCATATTTCAGCATTTCAGAAGTCTTTCCAGCTCCGGGAGCATATGAACAAAACAGTATCAACCTTCCATGCATTTTCATCACTCAGTGTTCACATACAACTTGTTTTTAGGAATTCTCATTAGTAATTTTATTACATTTTCATCCGCTTCGGTTATTTGTTCAATATTACCCTTTATCCATTTGTATTTTTGCAAATTCGGATGAATACTTGGCGGCGCAACAATGTGAGCATTTTCAGATCTGATGTCGATGCCTGGTAATACATTATTCCCTCCCCAATACACCTTTCCAGTCGTGTTTTTATAATACAAATGGTATCCTCCTGTACCGGTCTGTACCGTGCTGGTTTCCGGGAGAACGATTCCTTTTTCTTCTTTAAGACGTTCAAGGCTCCTTCTGCCATCCATTATTCCGTTAACATCAACATCAATTATAATCAGCTTATTTCGCCTAAGCGAAGTTGGAATTCCCACATTTGCATCAGGCATCATATTCCACCATTGGCGAATTTTGTCTGGATCTATGGTTGTTTTATGAAAAATGGCATCCCTAAGCATATGTTTTCCATGTTTTTCCAAAGGAACAACAAGGATGCCCTTTTCTTCGTATTCAAGCGCAGCCTTTAACAGTTCATTCATTTGCTTTGACCTTTATGCCCCTCTTTTGAAAGCGCGGGATACCATGAACGAACACATGGGACGGTTGATGGAAAGGCTGGTTTTTATAGGTTGCAAAAGGCCATTTAGAAAACTGCTGAACAAGTTGTTCCACAACGTCATACGCATCTTGCGTCGGCATACGAAGTTTAAAGGAAGTCTGATAATGCATGCTGTAAATCTCCCTGCTATTTCTGTTTCAGGATATTGATTGCAGCCTCATTTCCTGCTTCAGCTGCACGCCGAATCCATTCCATTGCGATTTCCTCGTTTTTGGGGACACAGTCTCCACGCCCATACATACACCCAAGATTTGTTTGAGCGCCTGTATGTCCAAGCTCAGCGCCCTGCCGATACCATTGAACAGCCTGCGCCTTGTCGGCAGTTACGCCGCGTCCTTTTTCATAGCAAAGACCAAGCAGCCACATTGCCTTTGCATTTCCGTTGTTCGCAGCTTTTCTGGCCCAGCGTATTCCCTCTTGAAAATCAGCAGTTTTGTCGCCGTTTTTTATTCCGTTTCCGAGAGCCATATAAGCTTCTGCAATTTCTGCCTGGGCGGAAGCATCGCCTTCTTTTGCGGCCTTGTTGCAATCGAAAATCTTATTGATGTTTTCCACAAAACTCGCCGCGTCATCGTCTCCTGCATCTCTTGCGCGTATAAACCATTCCTTTGATTTCTCAAAATCACGCGAGCATCCAAGCCCCCTTTCATACAGGATTCCGAGGTTAAACATTGCGTCTCGGTCACCCATCTCTGCAAGGCGATCATACCAGTATTTTGCTTGCCTTAAGTCTTTTTTCAGGCCGTACGTTCCCTCTAAATACGCAAGAGCAAGATTCGTCATAGCAGTCACGTTTCCATATGGAGCAAGACGGATTGATTCCTCCAGCGTCATAGGCTGCGCGTCGTCTTTTGGTTGGTTGACCGGCTGACTCTGAATCCCTTCCTCCAGCGGAATCATAATCTCTGCAATTCCATATTGTCTGTTCAGATCAACACCGATTGCGGAATAATACGCTTTTGAGAGTGCGCCAAGCGAAATGAAGAGTCCGTTTTCCACGGAAATGGGAAGCGCCAGCGCTTCTTTTGCGGCAGGTAAAAAGTCAATTTCTCGTTTTTTTCCGAGCTTCAGCGACAGATCTCCCTCCCAGGAAGAAAGAGTAGCTCCTTTGGTGCGAACTGTGCGGATAGCACACCCATGTTCCATAATTGCGAGACCGTAAAAAATACATGCAAGCGTTTTTGAAATAGATTCTTTTGTTGGCTTCTCATTGCGAACATAGACGCTCAACGCAACTGGAAGGCGATCAAGCGTATCGTAGTGTAAATTGAAGCATTGTTCTGCACCCAGAGTTGAGGCTTCCGCTTCCAGGAATGCACTCAGATACCGACCAAAAATGATTGCGCCTTGATCTGCAACAGGTTTTTCTGCCAGTAAATGAAGGTTTTCTTTGTTTGCTTCATATTGGTCAAGTGCATCTGCAATTGATTGTACTAAGTTCAAGTTTGAAATCCATTCATTCATAACGATACCTCCCTAAATGTTGTCAGATAAGCATAAGCACCCGTCGTTTCCGATGGGTGCTTTCAAGTAATATCACCCATCTGGCAAGTTTCAGCACCATGCAAGTGATGATTATTGTTTGATCAGCGGGTCGTTTATTCCAATTGATTGAGTCTATTCTGCAATTGTTCCAGGTCACTTTGCGTGAACGATTCTGGATCGACATTGCAGGCAAAACATGCTCGACGAAATTCGGCAGTTTCAATCAGGTTGCTTGAACTCTTAGCGAGTTCATGTGCGACCCGATTGATCAAACTGTCGTTCGTATCCATATAGCCGGAGTCCTCCAATGCTGCCAAATGCCATGCTTTGTAACCCATATGCATCCCCCAATGTTGTCTTGTATGTATATTTTATCATCAAGAGAAAACTATGTCAACCCAAAAGCAACCGATATCTGTCAACAATGCGCAGAATTCTTCACCGGTTGACGCAGATTTTTGTTGATTTTATCACCTTTCTGTTGACAAAATGGCCGCGGCCGTATAATGGTGTAAATTGAAAAATGAATGAGCCAAGGGCTCAACCTTTAGGTATAATGTAATGGGAGACCAAACCCAACATAATACCGAGGAGGAAAAACCAATGGCTCAACTCAATATTACGCTGAATCAGGAAGAAATTCAAGCATTACTTTTAGAAGATACGGGAGAAGGCTTCAAAAAGATTCTACAGGCTTGCCTCAATAAGCTCCTGCAGGTTGAATCCGCTGAGCAACTTAAGGCAGCGCCATATGGCTATTTTCATAGTTTTGTCTTCTCCTATCTTGTTTTTTATCGAAGCGCAGATTTCGCTTTTTACAGATATGAATGGAAGTTATAACGGCGGCATCTAACACTTTTCTAACACTTTTTCCCTGTTTTGAAAAAAACCAATAGAGATAGTTTCATCTGTGCTTTTTAGCTTGAATTCGAAAAAACCCTTGAAATTACTGGAAAAATCAGATGTTTTAAAATGGACCCTAGAAAATGGACACCTCAATTTTAAGGGGTCCCTTGTGTACAGACAGGCAAATTAGGGGGACGCCCTTTGCGGTGGACACTTTTCAAGAGAA
>JAEEGG010019465.1_pt1 | contig 13681 bp, 11 predicted proteins | sample 9134161 | NCBI WGS metagenome assembly JAEEGG01 (sample SAMN16246543, study PRJNA631951) | gut metagenome | biome: gut microbiome; feature: rumen; material: CR-attached | host: Bos | place: Iran: Karaj | collected 2018-10 | reverse complement strand
CATAAATACTAATTTCTTCATTTTTCTAATGCTTTTAAATCTGTAAAACAATCATTTGTTTATTAAAACGCTGCAAAGTTAGACATTTTTTTAATAGGTCGTATCATTTTTTTTGTTTTTTTTTAGGTCATTTTTGTAACTTTTTCGCAAAACGTTGAATATCAGTAAATTATGAAATGTTAAAAATAGTGCAAAATTTGCACAAATATGAAAATATGCCAAAAATGCACGTTTTTCGGAAAAAAATAGTACCTTTGTGCTCGCAAACATACAAAGAAAAAGTAAAAAAGTAAAAAGGTAAAAAAATAAAATAGTAAAAAGGTAAAAGAATGATAGATACTTCGGCCTTTCAGGGCAAAACGGCAGCTTATTTTACCCTCGGATGTAAGTTGAACTTCTCCGAGACCTCCACTTTCGGCAAGATGCTCCAAGAATTGGGCGTGAGAACGGCCGAGAAAGGGGAGAAGGCTGATATTTGCCTGATCAATACCTGTTCTGTGACGGAGGTGGCCGATCAGAAGTGTCGTCAGGCCATCCGTAGACTGGTTCGTCAGAATCCAGGTGCCTTTGTGGTGGTGACCGGCTGCTATGCACAGTTGGAGGCCGATGAGGTGGCTGCGATAGAGGGCGTGAGTCTGGTGCTGGGGTCGAATGAGAAGGCGAATCTGGTGCAGTTCCTGTCGGAGGCGTGGGGAGATGAGAGGAAAGAGGAAGGAGGAAGGAGGAAGGAGAATACCTTGACGATTAGACAGAAGACCAAGGATATTAAGAGCTTCGCTCCTTCTTGTTCCAAAGGAAACAGGACAAGGTTTTTCCTGAAGGTGCAGGATGGGTGCGACTATTTCTGCACGTACTGTACTATTCCTTATGCGCGAGGTTTTTCGAGGAATCCGTCGATAGCCTCGTTGGTGGCGCAGGCGGAGGAGGCAGCGCAGGAAGGCGGTAAGGAGATTGTGCTGACGGGCGTGAACATCGGTGACTTCGGTAAGACGACTGGCGAAAAGTTTCTGGACTTGGTGAAGGCATTGGACGCGGTGGAAGGCATCAGCCGTTATCGCATCAGTTCGCTGGAGCCTGATCTGTTGTCGGACGAGCTGATTGACTATTGCGCGAAGAGTAGGGCGTTTATGCCTCATTTCCATATCCCTTTGCAGAGTGGCAGCGATACGGTGCTGAAGCTGATGCACAGACATTACGACCGTCAGTTGTTTGCAGATAAGATCCATAAGGTGAAGGCGGTGATGCCCGATGCCTTTATTGGTGTCGACGTGATGGTAGGCTGTCGTGGTGAGACGCCTGAGTGTTTCGAAGAGACCTATCAGTTCTTGAGCGAACTTGATGTGACGCAGTTGCATGTGTTTCCCTATTCCGAACGGCCTGGTACCTCGGCACTGAGCATTCCGTATATTGTGAGTGAGCAGGATAAGAAACTGCGTTCGAAGCGGTTGTTGGATTTGAGCGATGAGAAGACGATTGCTTTCTATCAGAAGTATATCGGTGAGGAGGCAGAGGTGCTGTTTGAGAAGGCACCGCGAGGCAAGGCGATGCACGGATTCACGAAGAACTATATCCGCGTGGAGCTGTCGGCCAAGGATGCTGATCCCTCCTTCGACAATCAGATTATGAAAGTTCGGCTCGGCGACCTTACTCGCGATAAAGAATCGCTCAAATGTATTCTCTCACCTCTTACCATTCCCGAGCAAAGCTCGCCTACCCGTAGCCTTTCTCACCTCTCACCTCTATAATATATATAATGTACGCGCGTATGGAGAAACTGGCAATTGTCATCTTGAACTGGAACGGTCGAAAAATGCTCGATCAATATCTGTCGTCGGTGCTGCAGTATTCCAAGGACGAGGCGACGGTCTATGTGGCGGATAATGCCTCGACGGATGACTCGTTGGCAATGCTGCGGACGCAATATCCTGAGGTCAGACTGATAGAACTGGACAAGAACTGGGGCTTTGCCGAAGGTTATAATCGGGCGTTGAAGCAGATTGAGGCAGAATATTTTTTGCTGCTGAATTCCGATATCGAGGTGACGCACCATTGGCTGACACCGATGATAGAATTGCTGGATGCTCATGAAGATATTGCTGCCTGTCAGCCGAAGTTGCTGAGTATCTATGACCGCGATGCTTTCGAATATGCAGGTGCAAGTGGAGGATTCATCGACCGTCTGGGTTATCCCTTTTGTCGTGGACGCCTTTTCGAAACGGTGGAACAGGATAATGGCCAGTATGATGACCCGATGGATGTGCATTGGGCGACGGGTGCTGCACTGATGATCCGCGCTAAGGACTATTGGTCAGTGGGTGGACTCGACTGCCGTTTCTTTGCGCATAATGAAGAGATAGACCTCTGTTGGCGTCTGCGCATTCGTGGCCGAAGAATCGTTTGTGTACCAGATAGTTATGTGTATCATGTAGGTGGTGGTACGTTGCCGAAGAGCAATCCGATGAAGACCTTCCTGAATTTCCGCAATAACCTAACGATGCTGTATAAGTGTCTGCCTGAGGAGGATCTGAAAGCGGTGATGCGCTGGCGTTGGTGGCTGGACTATCTGGCTGCGTGGGAAACGCTGATCCTGAACAAGAATCTTGGTGATTTCAAGGCCATCTATCGCGCCCGTCGTGCTTTCAAGCAGTGGCGAAAGGATTTTAAAGGCGACCGACAGCAGATTCAGGCGAGTCGCGTGGCCAAAGAAAAACCAGAGCGAAAGATGTTCTCTCTGCTCTGGCAGTATTATGTGAAAGGTCACAATACCTTTAGTACTTTACCTGAATAGGCTTTTCCACTTCTTTCTTCCATTCCGTCAGGAAGTCGAACCATTCCTTGGCGGAGTGATAACCGAAGGATTCGTTGTCTGAACAGTAGATGACTTTGTACTGCATGCGGTCGTCTGCTGTACCCACCACGAAGGCGTAGTTGTCTTTGTTGGCAGGCTCTTCGCTGCGGACATATTTCATGGGGATGCAGATGCCTAGGCCGACTGTCTCGCGCTTGAAGTTGACGGTGTCGGTAGAGGGCCAGTCGGTACCCCAGCAGGCGCGCAGGCCTTTCTTGTCGCTGAACTCCACGGAGTTCTTCACGTTGATGATGCCCGTAGAGAAGGCATAGTTGGCGACGGGACGGTTGAAGAATACATCGACATCGGTATCGCGATGGCCGGCATATTGGGTGTAGCGGAGGGTCATGTTGATGGGTGATGGGTGTTGGGTGTTGGGTGTTGGTGGTTGCCAGCCCTTATCAATCACTTCGACGATGGTGCGGAGGGGACCGTAGGAGATGATGCGCTGTGTACGGCTCTTGACGGGCGATACATGCGTGGGCTCTTTGCCGTTCCAACCTCTGAAGGCACCGAGGCCGAAAGTCTGACCTACCCACAGCACATCGTCGCCATAGCCTTTCGCCTTCTGATCCTTATCGGTATAGAACTGCGTCTCTTTCAGCTCCAGCTGTTTGTTGAACTTGCCATAGAGGTCGAGCGTCTGGCGTTCGTCGAAGTAGATGCGGATGCCGTTGAGCTCGCTTTCGAAGTCGACACCATGATGATGCTGGATATTGTAGGTATAGGCGGCATCGCCACGAGCTGTGATCGACTCGATGAAGTTGTTTTGCTGGTTTTTCTTCAGACTCTTGTCCTTGGTGTTGCTCAGTACCATTTCTGCAAAAACGCGGGTGGGGTAGGTGCGAGGTTGCCCTTCAGTAAAGAGCGTCACCGCGTATTGTTTCTTCTCCTTGCCTTTGAGGTCGGCCAGAAAGCAGAGCTCGTCGAAGGTCTCGTCCTGATTGAGATCGTCGAGCTGGCAAGGTATCTCCTGACCGTCGACAGTGACGAGTGCCGAACGGATATCGCCATAGCTGGCTAGGTTGATGACCACCGGTTCATCGTTGCGAACCGACTTCGAGGGATTGCTCACGCTGACCGTGATGGTCTGCTGGGCAAAGGCTGCCAATGGCAGAAAGAGCAATAGGTAGATAATCCTTTTCATTTCCATACTTCTTTGTTTTAGTAAGTTACAAAAGTACACAAAAAGACGGAAAACGGCCTCTGTTTTTTACACAAATAAACAAATTTGTGCATTTTTGGGAGAAAAATTTAAAATAATTAGGTTAAAATTTGGATTTGAAAATAATTTTTAGTAAATTTGCAGAAATTTTAAAGAATCGTAAAACTCAGACTGGCCGTTAGTGCATAAGATATATTTCATATTGTTGATCACGATGCTTGGTTGCATCGGGTGTGAATGGCAGCTCAAGTCCGACGAAACGGACACGGAGATTGTTGTCGACCGGTACGACCGTATTCAGAGTCTTTATCTGACGACGGGTGATTTCTCCGCCCTTCAGCAGATGAATACAGCCTATCCTATTCAGACACGGACGCTGATAGAAGATGTGCTTCGTATCGGCAAGGTTAATGAGTCGGATATCAATATGAAATTCCTTCGGTTCTATCAGGACTCCACACTTCAGATGCTAGTCAACGAGGCTGAACAGCAATATGCCAATATGGACGATATCAATCAGGAACTGACCGCCGCCTTTCAGTATCTGCAGAAACAGATTCCGAACATCGAGATTCCTGTGGTATACGCACAGATAGGCTCGTTGGATCAGAGTGTCATCGTGGGTAATGGTCAGATAGGCATCTGTCTCGACAAGTATCTTGGAGCTGACTATGTGTTGTATCAGAAACCTGACTATGGCTATTCGCAGGAACAGAAGAACATGATGCAGCGTCAGTATATCGTGCCTGACTGTATCGGGTTCTATCTGTTGAGTCTTTTTCCGATGCCCATCGACCGTTCGTTGTCTCAGGAAGAGCGCGATGTGCACATGGCGCAGATTCAGTGGGTGGTGAACAATGCGATGGGGCGCACCGTTTTCAATAATGCCTTAGTGAACCAGATTGACGAATACATGAAACACAACAGTGATATGACACCAGTAGGCCTGTTGGCCAACAATAAGTATCAGCTATTCCAATAAGTCGCTTTGGTGAATCTGATGGTTTTTCAGATAGTTGTTGAGCAGATCCGTGAATTCATGGTTCTTCAGACCCCATTGTGGAGCGATGAGCAGTTCCATGGGTGACTGCGAGACAAAGCGTTCCAGAACAAGATCTTTTCTCAGTCTTTGTATATAATTGGCAATGAGGCTGATATATTCGTCGACGCTGTAGATGTGGAAAGGCTCGCGTTCGAATTCTTCTGCCAGTCGCGTACCTCGGATAATCTGTATCTGATGGATCTTCAAGATGTCGATGGGGAGAGACGAGATAATAGGAGCCTGACGGAGATTCTCCTGAGCGTCCTCACCAGGCAGTCCCAAGATGATATGCGCACCAGTAAGGATGCCGCGTTGATGGGTCTTTTCGATAGCTAGGCGCGATTGTTCAAAAGTGTGGCCACGATTGATGTGTCGCAGCGTCTCGTCGTTGGTACTCTCCACACCGTATTCCACAATGAGGAAGGTGCGACGGTTCAACTCTTCCAAGTAGTCGAGGAGTTCATCGGAAACGCAGTCAGGTCGTGTGCCGATGACGATACCAACGACATCTTCCATGCTGAGGGCCTCTTCGTAGAGCTGGCGGAGATGGTCGATGGCGGCGTAGGTATTGGTATAGGCCTGAAAGTAGGCGAGATACTTCATCTCCGGATATTTCCGCGCAAAGAACTGCTTGCCGGCTTCTAATTGTTGGGTGATGCTTTGCTGTCGCTGACAATAGGCGGGATTGAAAGTGCGGTTGTCGCAATAGATGCAGCCACCCGTAGAAAGACGGCCGTCGCGATTAGGACAGGTGAAACCTGCATCGATGGAAATCTTCTGCACACGGAAAGGAAAACGGTGCCGAATCCACGTACCGTAATCATAATAATAAGGTGTATTCACTTTATTTAATTCCATCCGCTTGCAAAGTTAGGGAAAAAATCGCTATCTTTGCACAATCATACGGAAAAATCAATTATATCTATGGTAAATATAAGACTTTCAATGGTTGGTGCGGCCTTATTGATGCTCTCTATGAGTGTCAAGGCTGGCGAGAAACTGAGTTTATTTGATATCACACGCGGTGATTTCCGTCAGGAGACATTATCCGAGGTTCGTCCGATGGCGGATGGCGAGACCTATGCACAGATTAGTGCGGATGGCAAGCGCATTGTCACTTATTCCTTTAAGACGGGTAAGGAGGTGGGCGTCCTCTTCGATGCTGCTACGGCCAGAGGTGCGCAGATAAGTCGAGTGCAAGGTTATATCGTGAGTCCAGACGGTCGCAGGCTGCTGATTCAGACGAACACCAAACCGATCTACCGTCATTCGTATACGGCTGAGTATTATATCTTCATGATCCAGAATAACAAACTGGAACCGCTGTCGGATGGTGGTCTTCAACAGACGCCGGTGTTCTCGCCCGACGGTAATCAGATTGCTTTCGTGCGCGATAATAACATCCATTTGGTGAAGCTGCTCTATGACAATGCAGAGAGTCAGGTGACAAAGGATGGTAAGCGGAACGAAATCATTAATGGTATTCCTGACTGGGTTTATGAGGAGGAGTTCTCCACGAATTCGTCGATGGTGTTCTCGGCCGACTCCAAGCAGATCATCTGGATCCGCTACGACGAAACCGATGTACCGCAGTATTCCATGCAGTTGTTCAAAGGACTGTCGCCTGAGCAGGAGCAGTATCGCGACTATCCTGGTTTCTATACCTATAAGTATCCTATTCCTGGCAAACAGAATTCGAAGGTGAAGGTGCTTTCGTATGATATCAAGAGTCATCAGACACGTACCATCGACCTGCCCTTGGAGGCAGACGGCTATATCCCTCGTATCAAGATGACGAACGATCCGGAGCGTATCATGATCTTCACCTTGAACCGTCATCAGGACAATCTGAAGATCTATATGGCCAATCCGCTCTCGACGGTGGCGAAGCTCATCATCGAGGATAAGGTTGATAAGTATGTGAAGGAAGAAACATTCGAGGATGTGCAGATCAGCGACAAGTATATCCTCTTGCCCAGCGAGCGCGATGGCTATAACCACCTCTATCTTTATAATCACAATGGTCAGCTGCTGCGTCAGATCGTCAACGACCACTATGTTGTGAAGAGTGTCTATGGTGTGGATGACGTGACGGGTGATGTTTACTTTGCGGCTAATCCTACGGGTGCTACCGAACAGCAGGTGATGGTGGCGCATTCCAATGGTAAGATCGAGACGCTTTCGCAGAAGGCTGGTGTCAACAATGCTATCTTCAGCTCGAACTTCAAATATTTCATCAATATCTGGAGCGATCTTGATAATCCTATGCAGTATACGATTTGTCAGAACAATGGCAAACCGCTGCAGACGCTCATCGACAACCACGAACTCAAGGACAAACTGGCGAAATATGACCTTGGTAAAAAGGAACTGTTCCAGTTCAAGACTTCTGAGGGTGTGACGCTGAATGGTTGGCTTGTAAAGCCTGCGGATTTCAATCCCTCAAAGCGGTATCCTGTGATTATGTATCAGTATGGCGGTCCAGGCAATCAGCAGGTGCTGAACCAATGGGGCATCGGCATGAACGGTAATGGTGCGATTCTGGAACAGTATCTCTGTCAGCAGGGTTATATCTGTGTCTGTGTGGATAACCGCGGAACAGGCGGTCGTGGGGCTGAGTTTGAGAAATGCACCTATCTGCGTTTGGGTGAACTGGAGTCACGCGATCAGGTGGAAACGGCTATCTGGCTTGGACAGCAGTCGTATGTTGACAAGAACCGTATCGGTATCTGGGGCTGGTCGTATGGTGGCTGGAACACGTTGATGTCGATGTCGGAAGGACGTTCGGTCTTTAAGGCTGGTGTGGCGATTGCACCGCCTACCAATTGGCGATTCTATGATACAATCTACACCGAGCGTTATATGCGTACGCCTCAGGAGAATCCCAAGGGTTATGATGAGGTGAACCCCATTGCAAGAGCTGGTCAGTTACATGGCGCGTTGCTGCTTTGTCACGGTCTGGCCGATGACAATGTGCATTACCGGAATACTGCAGAATATGTGGAGGCATTGGTACAGGCGGATAAGGACTTCCGTCAGTTGGTCTATACCAATCGCAACCATAGCATCTTCGGAGGTAATACCCGTCGGCATCTGTTCCGACAGGCCATCAATCATTTCAATGCTGAGCTGAAATAAAAAAGCCCCACCAAGCGGTGGGGCTTAATCTTCTTAGTAGGCGAAGAGCGGATATTCCTTCATCTTCTCGTTCACGCGCTTGCGAACGGAAGCAATCACCTCTTCGTTCTCAGGATCGTTGAGCACTTCCTCAATCCAGGCTGCAATCTGAACCATCAGATCTTCCTTGGCACCACGTGTGGTGATGGCAGGTGTTCCAAGACGGATACCAGAAGTTTGGAAAGCAGAACGGCTATCAAACGGAACCATGTTCTTGTTTACGGTGATGTCGGCTGCTACGAGAGCGTTCTCTGCCACCTTACCAGTCAGATCGGGATACTTAGAACGCAGGTCAACGAGCATCGAGTGGTTGTCAGTACCACCACTCACGATGCCGAAGCCGCGCTTCACCAGTTCCTCAGCCAGTACCTTAGCATTCTTCTGAACCTGCTTAGCCCACTCCTTGAACTCAGGCTGCAGCGCTTCGCCGAAGGCAACAGCCTTGGCTGCAATGACGTGCTCCAACGGACCACCTTGCTGACCTGGGAAAACGGCAGAGTTGAGGATGGTAGACATCATCTTCACCACACCCTTCGGCGTCTTCAGACCCCAAGGATTCTCGAAATCCTTACCCATCAGGATGATACCGCCACGAGGACCGCGAAGGGTCTTGTGGGTGGTAGAGGTCACAATGTGGGCATATTTCACGGGGTTCTCCAGCAAGCCGGCAGCAATCAGACCTGCGGGGTGAGCCATATCGATCATCAGCAGAGCGCCAACCTTGTCGGCAATCTCACGCATACGCTTGTAGTCCCACTCACGGCTATAGGCTGAACCACCACCGATAATCAGCTTCGGCTTGTGCTCAAGGGCCAACTGCTCCATCTCGTCATAATCCACACGACCAGTTTCCTTGTTTAGGTTGTAACCGATGGGGTTGTAGATGATTCCACTGGTATTCACGTGTGAACCGTGAGAGAGATGGCCACCGTGATCGAGGTTCAGACCCATGAAAGTGTCGCCGGGTTTCAGTACTGCGAGCAGTACGGCTGCATTGGCCTGTGCGCCAGAGTGGGGCTGCACATTGGCATACTCGGCTCCAAAGAGCTTGCACACACGGTCGATAGCCAACTGCTCTACCTCGTCAACTACCTGACAACCACCATAGTAGCGGTGTCCAGGATAGCCTTCGGCATACTTGTTGGTCAGGTAGGAGCCCATAGCCTCCATTACTTGATCACTTACGAAATTCTCACTTGCAATCAGCTCAATGCCTTTCAACTGGCGCTGATGCTCTTTCTCAATCAACTCAAAGATTGCGTTGTCTCTGTTCATTGTCTTTGTTTATTGGGTTTATACTAATTCTACTTTATTGATATCTTGTTCTTTCTCGCAGTAGTGACACGTCAGAATGCCGTCGGTCACGTGGAAATGGGTGGCCATCGGCTCGTTGTTAGTCACACATTTCGGATTGTTGCATTTCACAATACCCTTAATCTCATCAGGTGTCTCCACGGCCTTCTTCTCCACTACCTCATAATCGCGGATGATACTGAGGATGACATTCGGGGCTACGACGGAAAGACGGGATATCTCGTCGTCGGTGAAGAACTTGTCCGAAACCTTGATGATACCTTTCTTGCCCACCTTCTGCGAGGGATAGTTGAAACCGATGGTAACGGGTGTGTCCAAATCGAAGAGTCCTAACAGGCTTGCCACCTGATATGTCTTCGCTGTGGGTATATGGTCGATCACGGTGCCTTGTTCAATGGCGGCTACCAAACGTTCTTTCTTGTTCATATTCTGAGTAATCTTAGTAATCTGAGTTTTCGGAGTAATCTGAAATCATTCGATGATGGTCTTGTCATTTCTCACTTCGTCAAGTGTGATTCCGAGTACATCGCAGAAGATGGCTTCGCGGGCGAAGAGACCATTGCCTGCCTGCTGGATGTAATAGGCGTGGGGATTATCGTCCACCTCATAGGCAATCTCGTTCACACGAGGCAGAGGATGGAGGATCTTCATGTTAGGCTTGGCGCTTCTCAGCATCTCATTATTCAGCACATACACATTCTTCACACGCTCATACTCCATCAGATCCGAGAAACGTTCTTTCTGGACGCGTGTCATGTAGAGGATATCGGCATCAGCAATGACCTTTTCGTTGAAAGCAGTATGCTCCTGATATTTGATGCCGTGCTCGTCGCAGTAGAGCTTGTACTCTTTCGGCATGGCCAGTTCCTTCGGCGCCACAAAGTGGAAGGTCGGGTTGAAGTGGCGCATGGCCATCAACAGCGAGTGAACCGTACGACCGTACTTCAGGTCGCCCACCATATATATATTAAGGTTGTCGAGCCTACCTTGTGTCTTGTAGATTGAGTAGAGGTCGAGCATACACTGTGAAGGGTGTTGGTGAGCACCGTCGCCGGCATTGACGATAGGGATGGGGGCCACCTCAGAAGCGTACACTGCCGCTCCTTCGATATAGTGGCGCATCACAATGACATCGGCATAGTTCGAGACCATCAGGATGGTGTCTTTCAACGTCTCGCCCTTCGTACCGCTGGTGATCTTGGGATCGGCGAATCCGATGACACGGGCGCCAAGACGGTTGGCAGCTGTTTCAAACGACAGTCGGGTGCGGGTCGAAGGTTCAAAGAAAAGCGTTGCAATCACTTTTCCTTTCAACAACTCCCTGTTCGGGTGCTTCTCAAACTCTTCTGCCATCTCAATCATATAAAGGATTTTCTCCTTTGTGAGATCGGCAATTGTCACAAAATTATGCTTTTCCATCCACTATTTTCATTTTGTTTGTGCAAAATTACACATTATTTCTTATTTCCGTGCGATATTTTTGAAGAATTTCGTAATTTTGCACCAAGATAATTAAAACTGACGATATTTTTGGCTTATGATGAAGTGGTTTGTGCGTTTTTTGTGGACGTTATTGATATTGGTGGTGCTGGGTGCCGCAACGGCATTTTATGCGATTGACCAAGGATGGATTGGCTATATGCCACCCATCGAGGACCTGCAGAATCCTATCAACCGTTATGCCACTCAGGTATATTCAGCCGATGGTAAACTGCTCGGTACGTGGAACTACAATCGTGAGAACCGTGTGCTGGTGGATTACACCAAACTCTCACCGGCTTTGGTACAGGCATTGGTGGCTACCGAGGACGTCCGTTTCTATGAGCACTCGGGCATCGATTTCTATGCTTTGGGACGTGCTATTGTCAAACGCGGCATTATGGGACAGAAGAGTGCTGGTGGTGGATCTACCATTACCCAACAGCTCGCCAAGCAGTTGTATTCGGAGCATGCCAAAACCACGATGGAGCGTGTGCTCCAGAAACCAATAGAGTGGGTCATCGCAGTCAAACTGGAACGCAACTATACGAAGGATGAAATCATTACGATGTATCTGAATTATTTTGACTTCCTTCATAATGCTGTCGGTATTAAGACGGCCTCGAATACTTATTTCAGTAAAGAACCAAAGGATCTGACTGTTAATGAGGCTGCCACACTGATTGGCCTCTGCAAGAACCCTTCTTATTATAATCCAGTCAGAAATCCTGAGCGTAGCCGTGAGCGTCGTAATGTGGTGCTTGGACAGATGGTGAAAGCAGGTGTTCTCTCTCAGGCCGACTATGAGAAATATAGCGCAGAACCTGTTCAGTTGCATTTCCACGTCAGCGATCATAAAGATGGTATAGCTACCTATTTCCGTGATTTCCTGCGTCGCTATATGATGGCCAGAAAACCTGAAAAGGCCTTGTATGCTTCATGGAATATGGTGAAATATCATATTGATTCAATCAATTGGGAATCAGATCCTTTGTACGGTTGGTGCAACAAAAACAAGAAGAAGAACGGAGAGCCTTATAGCATTTATACTGATGGTCTGCGCGTCCACACGACTATTGACTCGCGTATGCAGAAATACGCAGAGATGGCTGTTCAGAAACATGTAGCAGGCTATCTTCAGCCGGCATTCGACAAGGCTAATCTGAAGAAGCCCAATGCCCCCTTCTCTAAGGATCTGTCTTCTGCTCAGGTTAAGAATATCCTGATGCGTTCTGTCCGTCAGTGTGAGCGTTATCGTGTACTGAAAGAGAGCAATGCCTCTGATGCTGAAATCGAGAAGTCTTTCCGAACGCCCGTGCGAATGTCTATCTTTACCTATCATGGAGAGGTAGATACGACCATGACGCCAATAGACTCGATAAAATATTACAAATCCTTCCTTCGTGCAGGTTTCTTGAGCATCTGTCCTCAGAATGGTCATGTGAAAGCTTATGTCGGTGGATTGAATTTCTCTCATTTCGCCTACGATATGGCGATGGAAGGTCGTCGTCAGGTGGGTTCTACCATCAAACCGCTTCTTTATTCTCTGGCCATGGAGAATGGTTTCTCTCCTTGTGATGAGGCGCCGAATGTGCAACAGACCTATATGGTGGCAGGCAAACCTTGGACTCCGAGGAATAGTGGTCGTGCGAGATATGGACAGATGGTGACTCTGAAATGGGGTCTGCAACAGTCAAACAACTGGATTTCTGCCTATCTGATGAGCAAGCTGAATCCTCAGGCTTTCGTTGATCTGCTCAGACAATATGGTATCAACAATCCGGAGATCCACCCGTCTATGGCACTTTGTCTCGGACCTTGTGAGATTACTGTTGGTGAAATGGCAAGTGCCTATACAGCTTTTGTGAATCATGGTATCCGCGCTGCCCACATGTTCGTGACTCGTATTGAGGATGGAGATGGCAATCTGATAGCACAGTTCCAACCGCGTATGAATGAGGTGATCAGCGAGGAGAGTGCCAATAAGATGCTCTATATGCTGAAAGCCGTTGTGGATGGTGGAACGGCAGGAAGACTTCGTCATAAATATGATATGAAAGGTGAGATTGGTGGTAAGACCGGTACAACCAATAACAATAGCGATGCTTGGTTCGTTGGAGTCACGCCTTCGTTGGTCAGTGTCTGTTGGGTAGGAGGTGACGACCGTGATATCCATTTCGACTCGATGGATATGGGTCAGGGTGCTACGATGGCTCTGCCTGTTTTTGCCTATTATATGCAGCAGATTTATGCGGATTCTCAGATTGGAATCAACGAGAGTGCTGTCTTCGATATGCCTGAAGGATATAACCCTTGTTCGTATATCGATGACGCACTAGGTGACAACGATATTGAAGAGATTTTCGAGTAATCTTATATATATTAATAAGGTGTAGGATTCCACTTTGTCAATAATCCCGAAAACTTTCATGTTTTTCGAAAAAAAGTTGGCGAAAAATTTGGAGGGTAAGAAAAAAGTGCGTACCTTTGCATCCGCTTTCGCGCAAAAAATGAGCGATAGCCTAGAAGAAAGAGTTCTTTGAAAGATTTACATAGACAGAAGTAGTACAAGAAGCGAGCGCTTGTATATTATATATAATGTATGAGTGCTTGGGTATAAGAAACAAACCGTTTAATTCTTGAAGGTCGCCTTATG
>JAEEGG010019464.1_pt1 | contig 13681 bp, 9 predicted proteins | sample 9134161 | NCBI WGS metagenome assembly JAEEGG01 (sample SAMN16246543, study PRJNA631951) | gut metagenome | biome: gut microbiome; feature: rumen; material: CR-attached | host: Bos | place: Iran: Karaj | collected 2018-10 | reverse complement strand
ACTACAGGACGATAGTTCTCGGGGTGAATACCTTTTTTCATAACTTATTTTGTTTTTAATTTCTCCATTTAGCGTCCGCCGGAATATAGGCGAAACATGATTATGGGGGTTTCAGCGCGCAAAGATACAACAAATTCCATTACTGCCAACCATTTTGCTGTTGTTTTTTGCTTTGCAATCTGTTTTGCTTACTCCGGTATGCAAAATCGTCAGGTTCTACTTAAACTTTGTGAAAGTGTGGATAACTTTTGATAGTATTATATAAAAATAGAGAGAAAGAGTGTAATTTCGCGGCGTAAATCAAAACAGAGCAAAATATTCACTAAATAAAACATCAAAACTATGGTAAGCTACAAAGAACTGGGTCTTGTAAACACCCGCGCAATGTTTGCCGCAGCCGTTAAGGGCGGATATGCTATCCCGGCATTCAATTTCAACACTATGGAGCAGATGCAGGCTATCGTACAGGCTGCAGTCGAGACCAAGTCACCGGTTATCATGCAGGTATCTAAGGGTGCCCGCAACTACGCTAACGCCACTATCCTGCGTTACATGGCACAGGGTGCTGTTGAGTATGCCAAGGAGCTTGGCTGCGCTCATCCCGAGATCGTTCTTCACCTTGACCACGGAGATAGCTTCGAGCTCTGCAAGGACTGCATCGACATGGGCTTCTCATCTGTCATGATTGACGGTTCAGCTCTTCCTTATGAGGAGAACATCGCCCTGACCAAGAAGGTTGTTGAGTACGCTCACAAGTATGACGTTACCGTTGAGGCAGAGCTGGGTGTACTGGCCGGCGTTGAGGACGAGGTTGCAAGTGAGGTTTCACACTACACCAAGCCCGAAGAGGTTATCGATTTCGCTACCCGCACAGGTTGCGATTCACTCGCTATCTCAATAGGTACTTCACACGGTGCTTACAAGTTCAAGCCCGAGCAGTGCACACGTGACCCGAAGACCGGCAAGTTGGTTCCCCCTCCATTGGCATTCGATGTTCTGCATGAGATCGAGAAGAAGCTCCCCGGCTTCCCCATCGTACTCCACGGCTCATCATCAGTTCCCCAGGAAGAGGTTGATACCATCAACGCATACGGCGGCAAGCTGCCCGATGCAGTAGGTATACCTGAGGAGCAGCTCCGCGAGGCTTCAAAGAGCGCTGTATGCAAGATCAACATTGACTCAGACTCACGTCTGGCCATGACTGCCGCTATCCGCAAGTACCTTGCAGAGAACCCCAGTCACTTTGATCCCCGTCAGTATCTCAAGCCCGCACGCGAGAACATGAAGAAGATGTACATCCACAAGATTGTTGAGGTTCTGGGTTCAGACAACAAGCTTCTTCAGAAGTAAGACACACCATAAACACACATACATTGATAATGGAGAGGACTGGTTCTTCTCCATTATTTTTTTGTTCACGCCTAAATAAAATAAGGTTTGGAACGTTCCAATTCCGAAAAATCATTAAGTTTGTAGGCTTATTGGCATGTGTATGAAATTCCGTCTGTTACATATTGTCCCGGTTGTTCTGCTCGTGGCTCTGGCATCCTGTACCAAAAAAGAGTACAAGACGCTGGATGACGGCGTTGTCGTGAACGTCCGTGAGCCTATAGAGGGCGGCCCCCAGAAGGTCAGGCTGACAGTCATGTCGGACAGGATCATACGTGTCACTGCAACCCCCGACAAGTCATTCCATGACCGCAGCAGTCTGATCATTCTGCCCGATGCAGCCCGGAAGGTGGGCTTTGCCGTCCGTAACAGCAAGGATGAGGTGGAACTGCAGACCGGAGGCATGAGTGCCATAGTCAGTAAGGCTGACGGCAAGGTGCGCTTTACCGATGCCGGCGGAAACAGGATATCCAACGAGTCTGAGCCCGCAGCATTCACACCCATTGCCGTTGACGGCACGGAGGGCTACTCGACAATCAACCGTTTCGATACTTCCGATGACGAGGGCCTGTACGGACTGGGACAGCATCAGTCTGACCAGTGGAACTACAAGGGCCAGAATGAGGAACTCTACCAGTATAACACCAAGATCAGTATCCCGTTCGTGATTTCATCAAAGGGATACGGAATACTCTGGGATTCATACTCTCAGGGAAGATTCGGCAATACAGAGCCTTATCAGCAGCTTAACCGCCTGTTCAAGCTTTATGACAAGGACGGAAAGCAGGGCAGTCTGACCGGTATCTACTACGGAATGCGCGGACGAACCCAGGAGAGACAGGAGGATTCAATCTATTTTGTTGATTCGGAGACCGTAAAGAATCTGCCCCGTCTGGGACAGAGAGTGGTCTATCAGGGTGCCCTGGAGGCTCCTGAGTCAGGTATATATGATTTCATCCTTTACTACGCCGGCTACATCAGGGTATTCCTGGGTGAAGAGGAGGTAGTCAAGGAGCGCTGGCGTACATCATGGAACCCCAACTCATACAAGTTCAGCTTTGAGATGAAGAAGGGTCAGAAGTATGACCTGCGCATTGAGTGGCGTCCCGACGGCGGCACATCTTACTGCGGACTGCGTGCCTACGCTCCTGTGGAAAAGGAGCAGAAGGAGAAGCTGACCATGTGGAACGAGATGGTTCAGGAGTCTGATTACTACTTCATCTCAGGTGACAACATGGATGGCGTTATTCAGGAACTCCATTCCCTGGTGGGCGGACCCAACATGCTCCCCAAATGGGCTATGGGATTCTGGCAGAGCCGTGAGCATTACCAGAACCAGAATGAGGTGGTGCAGACCGTAAGGGAATTCCGTCGCAGAGGCATCGGCCTTGATAATATAGTTCAGGACTGGAACTACTGGAAGGAGGACGAGTGGGGCTCACATGAGTTTGACAAGACCCGCTATCCCGATCCTCAGGGCATGATGGACCGTGTGCATAACATGAACGCACATCTCATGATTTCGGTATGGCCCAAGTTCTACGCATCGACCGAGCATTACAAGGAATTTGACTCTCACGGCTGGATGTATACACGTGCCGTTGAGGACAGCATACGTGACTGGGTGGGTCCCGGTTACATAGGCTCTTTCTATGACGCTTACGCTGCAGGTGCACGTGAGCTCTTCTGGAACCAGCTCAAGGATCATCTTTACGGCTACGGCATCGATGCATGGTGGATGGATGCCAGTGAGCCCAACATACGCGACTGCGTGCCCATGGACTACTGGAAGGCTCTTTGCGGACCTACAGCACTGGGCTCATCGACCGAGTATCTTATGGCATACTCGCTCATGAACGCTCAGGCTATCTATGAGGGTCTGATGAAGGAGGATTCCACCAAGCGTGTGTTCCAGCTTACCCGTTCCGGATTTGCAGGACTGCAGCGTTACTCGACCGCTTCATGGAGCGGCGACATAGGTACCCGCTGGGAGGATATGCGTTCGCAGATAACTGCCGGTTTGAACTACTCACTTTGCGGCAATCCCTACTGGACAATGGATATAGGCGGTTTCTGTGTTGAGAACCGATATGCCAACGCTCAGCGCTTCTATGACCGCTCACGTGTGGAGACGGCAGACCTTAAGGAGTGGCGCGAGCTGCAGACCCGCTGGTATCAGTTCGGTACATTCTGCCCGCTCTACAGGGCTCACGGCCAGTTCCCGCTGCGTGAGGTTTGGAATATTGCACCATCTGACCATCCTGCATACCAGTCTATAGTCTACTACAACAGGATGCGTTACCGCCTTATGCCGTACATCTACTCGCTTGCGGGCAGGGCATGGCTTTACGGCAGCACCATAATGCGCGGTCTGGTGATGGACTTCACTGAGGATTCAGTGGCCAGGGAGATATCGGACCAGTATATGTTCGGCCCCTCACTCATGGTATGTCCGGTATACGAATACGGTGCAACCTCAAGGGAGGTCTATCTGCCGGAGGGCAGGATCTGGTATGACTATTATACCGACTCTGTATATTGGGGCGGCCAGACTATTGAGGCCGATGCCCCATACGAGCGTATCCCGCTGTTCGTTCCGTCAGGTGCTATACTGATTTCCGGCAATGACGTGAATTATGTTGGTGAGGGCAGGACTGACCTGATAACCCTTGACCTCTATGCAGGCCGTGACGGACATTTCATGTTCTATGAGGACGACGGTACTACAAACGCATATGAAAACGGCGCATTCTCACTGATACCTATTACGTTTACTGAGGATGAACACTCCTGTACCATCACATTGGGTCAGATAACCGGTGACTACAAGGCTTTCAGCGGAAGCCGCACGTTCAAGGTGCGTTATCACATGCCGGATGATGTCGTGGAGGTTGAGTTTGATTATACGGGTGACAGTTTTGTCCGTTACACGATGGCGTTGAGATAATAACTTTAAAACAAACAATAATAAACTTATGAAGAAGTATCTGTTAGGCTATGACATAGGCAGTTCCTCAGTGAAGGCAAGCCTGGTGTCAATTGAGACCGGAAAGAGTGTAGCATCAGCTTTCTATCCCGACAGTGAGGCCCCCATCAAGGCTCTCAATCCGGGTTGGGCTGAGCAGGAACCCGATGATTGGTGGACATATCTGAAGAACGTTACCGCCAAGGTAATGCAGATGTCAGGCGCCAAGGGCAATGATATCGAGGCTATCGGTATCTCATATCAGATGCACGGTCTGGTATGTGTTGACAAGAACGGTAAGGCTCTGCGTCCTGCCATCATATGGTGTGACTCACGTGCAGTTCCTTACGGTGACAAGGCTTTCCGTGAGATAGGTAAGGGTCAGTGTCTGACCAACCTGCTCAACTCACCGGGTAACTTTACCGCCGCCAAGCTGGCATGGGTTAAGGAGAACGAGCCCAAGATCTATGAGAAGATTGACAAGATCATGCTTCCGGGTGATTACATCGCCATGCGTCTTACAGGTACCACCTGCACCACAGTATCAGGCCTTTCAGAGGGTATGATGTGGAACTTCAAGGAGAATGAGGTGGCCGATTTCCTGCTTGACTACTACGGATTCAGCAAGTCTCTCATCCCCGAGATCAGGTCTACATTCTCAGAGCAGGGCCGAATCTCAATCGCCGCTGCCAAGGAACTGGGTATCGAGGCAGGTACTCCTGTTACATACCGTGCCGGTGACCAGCCCAACAACGCTCTCTCACTGAACGTATTCGAGCCGGGCGAGATTGCCGCTACAGCAGGTACATCAGGTGTTGTTTACGGTGTCAACGGTTCCGTAAACTTTGATCCGCAGTCAAGAGTAAACACATTCGCTCACGTTAACCATACCAACAAGCAGACCCGTCTGGGTGTCCTGCTGTGCATCAACGGAACAGGTATCCTGAATGCATGGACACGCCGCAATATCATGCTTGAGGGTCTTTCATACGGCGATATGAACAAGATTGCCCAGAGCATTCCCGTAGGATGCGACGGTGTATCTGTTCTGCCGTTCGGTAACGGTGCTGAGCGTGTTCTGGGTAACCGCAACGTAGGCTGCAGCATCCACGGATTCAACTTCAACATACATAACCGTAACCACATGGCCCGCGCCGTGCAGGAGGGTATAGTATTCTCATTCAAGTACGGTATGGACGTAATGGTTGAGATGGGTATGGAGATATCAAAGATCCACGCCGGAAACGCCAACATGTTCCTCAACCCCGTATTCCGCGAGACACTGGCCGGAATCACCGGTGCAACCATCGAACTGTATGATACAGACGGTTCAGTAGGTGCCGCCAAGGGTGCCGGTATGGGTGCAGGTGTTTACAAGGATCACAACGAGGCATTCGCATCACTTGAGAAGATCAATGTCATCGAGCCTGACAAGAAACTCATACCTCAGTACGAGGAGGCTTATGCACGTTGGAAACGCATTCTCGGTATGTACCTTAACGAGTTCTGAGTAGCAAAAAATAACATCCGAAAGGGTTGCTAATTTGAATTATAAATGTAACTTTGCCTTTCGCGCACGCAGAGGCGTAGATTTAGAGTATTTATTCACGTTTTATTAATAAAAAATCAATTATGGCAAAAGAGTATTTTCCCGGATTGAAGAAGGTTAAGTTCGAGGGTAAGGACAGCAAGAATCCGTTTGCTTTCCATTACTATGATGAGAACAAGGTTATCATGGGTAAGACCATGAAGGATTGGCTGCGCTTTGCAATGGCATGGTGGCACACACTGTGCGCAGAGGGTGCTGACCAGTTCGGCGGTGGCACAAAGTCATTCCCCTGGATGGACGCTGATCCTCTTCAGACCGCTAAGAACAAGGTAGACGCTGGCTTCGAGTTCATGCAGAAGCTCGGTATTCCTTATTTCTGCTTCCACGATGTTGACCTCATTTCAGAGGGCAAGAACGTTGCAGAGTATGAGGCTAACATGAAGGCTATCGTAGCTTACATCAAGGAGAAGCAGAAAGAGACCGGTGCCAAGCTGCTTTGGTCAACCGCTAACGTATTCGGTAACAAGCGTTACATGAACGGTGCTTCTACCAATCCTGATTTCGACGTTGTAGCTCGCGCTATCGTTCAGATCAAGAACGCTATTGATGCAGGTATCGAGCTCGGTGCTGAGAACTATGTATTCTGGGGCGGCCGTGAGGGTTATATGAGCCTTCTGAACACTGACCAGAAGCGTGAGAAAGAGCACATGGCTACCATGCTGACCATGGCTCGTGACTATGCACGCAGCAAGGGATTCAAGGGTACATTCCTGATCGAGCCCAAACCATGCGAGCCTTCAAAGCACCAGTATGATGTTGACACCGAGACCGTTATCGGTTTCCTCAAGGCTCACAAGCTGGATAAGGACTTCAAGGTAAATATCGAGGTTAACCACGCTACTCTGGCTGGTCACACATTCGAGCACGAGCTGGCTTGCGCAGTTGACGCTGGCATGCTCGGTTCAATCGACGCTAACCGCGGTGACTATCAGAACGGTTGGGATACCGACCAGTTCCCCATCGACCAGTACGAGCTTGTACAGGCTTGGATGGAGATCATCCGCAACGGTGGTCTGGGCACAGGTGGTACAAACTTCGATGCTAAGACACGTCGTAACTCAACTGATCTTGAGGACATCGCTATCGCTCACATCAGCGGTATGGATGCTATGGCTCACGCTCTTGAGTCAGCTGCCAAGCTGCTCGAGGAGTCACCCTACAAGAAGATGAAGGCTGAGCGTTACGCTTCATTCGACAGCGGTATGGGTAAGAAGTTCGAGGAGGGTAAGATGACCTTCGAGGAGGCTTACGAGTACGGCAAGAAGGTTGACGAGCCTAAGCAGACCAGCGGCAAGCAGGAGCTGTACGAGGCTATCGTTGCCATGTACGCTTAATGACACAATAGGGACGGTTCCCTCTGTGTCATTTTGAATGACAAAGGCCGGACAGTTTGAATAGCTGTCCGGCCTTTATTTTTTTTAAGCTTCACTCACTAAAATGACACAGAAGGAACCGTCCCTATTGTGTCATAGCTCGTAGTAGGAACCGAGGATCTTATCGAACCATTTGGCTGGGAGGATAGCTTTCAGTACTACCGATGCTTTCTGGACGAGTGTGGCTATGATGTAGCGGTTGCGCGGATGGCGCTTGCGGACGATGCGGCCGATGCGGCGGGCCAGACGGTCGGGCTGGAGGCCGGAGTTCTCATCGTGCTCTATGCTCTGCATGGATTTGGCGTAGCCGGGATAGGCTGCCAGGGCACCGGAATCGTCAACCTTGCCACGCTGGGCGGTGAATCCGGTGCTGAAATCTCCGGGGTTGATTACCGTGATGTTTATGCCGAACTGACGGACCTCAAGACGCAGGGCCTGACAATAACCCTCAATGGCGAATTTGCTGGCTGAATACATGCCCTGATAGGGAAGTCCCATAAGTCCTCCTATTGAACTTATACAGATAATGTGACCGTGACGCTGCTGACGCATGACGGGTACAACCAGACTGACCAGCCTCACCATACCCATGTAGTTTACATCCATCTGACGCTGGGCATCCTCAATTGAGGTGAACTCAAGCGGTCCGCCTATGCCCATTCCGGCATTGCTTATAAGGGTGTCTATTCGGCCTTCGGCCTCAATGACCTGGTCTACGGCATTTTTCAGTGAATCCTGGTCGCGGACATCGGCCCTGATATATGTTACACCGGGCAGCGGATCAGAATCCCTGCGGTAGGTGCCATAGACTTTGTGGCCGTCAGCGTTTAACTGACGGGCCATGGCACGTCCGAATCCTGAGGTTATACCCGTTATGAGTATGACCATATCACTTGCTCAGGGTTACGTTCATGTGCGGGTACTCAAAGTGGAATCCCTGCTTGGGCAGCTCGGTGAAGAGGGCCTTGTTCAGGTCAAACTTGAGCGGCCAGTAATCAGCTGACTTGACCCATACGCGTGCCAGGAAGGTGACCGTGCTGTCATTCATGGCGCTCAGTACTGACATGGGATCGGCTGCGCCCTTGGTCTTGGTGTCAAGGACACGCTTATCGGCATGTAATATCTTGAGAATGGCCTCGATGCACTTGTCGGCGTCGGTGTCATAAGCCATGTGAAGTTCTATGTCAAGACGGCGGATGGATTTGGCCGAATAGTTGTCAATGTTGCCGTTTGAGAGTGCTCCGTTGGGGATTATGATCTCGCGGTTATCGGGGGTGACCATCTTGGTATTTACAATCGATACGGCCTTTACGGTGCCGCTGAAACCCTGTGCGCTGATGAAATCACCGGCCTTGAAGGGCTTGAACACCAGAATCATAAGTCCGCCGGCAAAGTTTGATACGGTTCCGCTGAGTGCCATACCTATGGCCATACCTCCGGCAGCCAGAAGTGCTGCGAGCGATGTGGTGTTGATGCCTAAGGCGCCTATGGTTACTATGATGAGCAGAACGGTAAGCGTAATGGATACAAGCGATGTGATGAAGGTTGAGAGGGTTGCCTCAGTGTTGCGCTTGGTGAAGAACTTGCCGAGCCAGATCTTGACTCTCTTGATGAGCCATGCGCCGATGATGTAGATGGCTATTGCAGCCAGCAGTTTGAGGCCGAAATCAATGGCGCTCTGAAGAAGGTCCTTGAGAAGGGTGTTGGGGTCTTCCTTGACTTGTGAGATCAGGTTACTTGTAACCGCTTTGATTGAATCATTGACATTGATGACCGCATTGGGATCAACGGTTGTAGCTTGTAGAAATGTCATAGTCCGAAATATTTAAGTGCCGTAAATATAACGATTATTCCCGATAAATGGCTACTTTTGGCAAGATATGAAGAAGAGCCTTTTTATATTGCCGATAGTGCTCATCCTTGCAGGTTGCGGGGGGAGTGGGATTAATTTCAGTCTCAAGTCATTAGAGAGTTCCCTGCATGAGAAGTCCGTTGAAGCGGGAATAAACCTGGACAGTATCAACTCCGTATACCGCAAGGGCTACAACAAGAGAGAACGACTGGCCATGGGCTGGTATGAACTTGGTAAGACCTATTCCGTAAGGAACATGGATGCCGAGGCAATTAACGCCCTTCTGAAAGCCCGTGAACTCTTTACCGATACCCTTTCGGCCGATTACCTGTCAATGTCAGACATGCTGGGCCACCATTACAATAACCGGGGCCTGTATGATGATGCGCTTAATACTTTCACTTCCAACCGCAGACTGTTTGAGGCCAACGGTGACAGGTATATGGTCTCAATGACGGACTTCAATATAGGATTGGCCTGTTTCGGACTGAAGGAGTATTCCCGGAGTTTCGCCCTGTTTGAGAAACTGGCGGGTGACAGGTTCCTGGATGCCTCTTTCCGTAACTCCTGCTACCTGTACATGGCTTATATTGAGAATGACCTGAACCATATGGACGGCGCCAAGCGTGTCCTTGAACTGGCCGACAGGTTCCTGTCAGGCTGCAGTGATGAGACTGAGAAGGCTCCCGGATATGCAATCAAGGGCATAGCACTCTATTATCTGCATGAGAATGACTCAGCCTTTGTATACCTTAAGAGCGCCAACCGTCTGTCGGATGACCTGAACACCAAGATACTGGCAATGACCGGACTGGAGTGGGTGGCAACCCAGATGAGACAGTACCAGGCCGCCTGGAACGCCGAGATTCTTAATAAGGAATACAGGGAGAAACTCAACGAGAAGACCAACCAGTCTGAGATTACCCAGATACAACTTCAGCACAATGATGAGATGCAGAACCAGAGGTACCGCGCCAGGATATCAAGGGTCATCTGGATCAGCATATCGCTTGTAATTATCCTGATTGCCGCTGTCATCATCTATATTATTCAGCGTGACCGCAGGAGAGAGGCCTATTACCTTAAGAAGTATGATGACCTGGTTCAGAAGCAGATGGAGGAGAAGTCAAACTCTGAGGGTAACCGTCTGATGGAGGCTTGTGAAGCCTTCCGTACCGGTATCGCCTTCAATCTGGTGAATGACGTGGCCCTGCAGAAACGCTCTTTCCGTCAGGAGGAGAGAGATGTTGTGGTACATGACATAAACCTGTACTTTGCAGGTCCCATAGCAGTGCTGCGTTCCGAGGCCGGCAAACTGGGCCAGCAGGATATCAACTTGATATTCTGTACGTTGCTTGGATTTGACCAGGAGCTGGTGGCCGATATCATGTGCACCTCACGCTCCAATATGCGCAGCATCAAGTCGCGCCTGAAATCCAAGATCTCAGCCGAATCCTTCTCGCTCTATTTCAAGGAGTGATTTACTTTACCAGAGATATGGCGCCGAATACGCCAAGACTGGCTGCAAGCATGATGGCTGCGGCCAGCAGCAGGCCAGCCAGGATGTAGAGAATGCTTTTCTTGAAGTCCAGGTCAAGCAGGCTGGCTGCCAGTGTGCCTGTCCATGCGCCTGTGCCGGGCAGAGGAATGCCTACAAAAAGCAGCAGAGCCATGTAAAGACCCATTCCGGCTTTCTCTTCAAGTTTGCGGCCGCCTTTCTCACCCTTCTCAAGACACCATCCGCAGAATCCGCCTATAAGTTTCTTGTCCTTGCCCCAAACCAGGAACCTGCGTGCAAACAGGAATATGAACGGTACCGGGAGCATATTGCCTAACAGAGCCACTATGATGGACGGAACAATAGGCAGATCGAAACCAACGGCGTAGGGGATGGCACCGCGCAGTTCAATAAGCGGAACCATAGAGATAAGGAAAACTATCAGATATTTTTTCATAGGTTCTGGGGTAGTATGGTTTGAGCCAGTTTATTCAGGTCTTCGTCATCGGGATCAAGCGCAAGGCCTTCACGCAGGTGTCTCTGGGCCTGTTCGTCGCGTCCTGTGCGGTGGGATGTATCGGCCAGATAGTAATAGAGTTCAACATACATCTCTACAGGTACGTCCTCATCAAGCATGAGCATGGCCAAGGTGTCCATGAACTTGTCATACGCCTCTTCATAGCGCTCCATCTCATACAGGCAGCGTGCGCAGTAGTAGAGCAGGGTGTATGATGAGGGGTCATCGTCCAACAGGGCCTTATAGATGTCAAAGGCACCCTTCCAGTCCTCCATGTTGAAGATGCAGCTGGCTTTCATCATGCGGGCCGATTTGTCTTCGGGCTCAATGGCTTCGATGAACTCAAAGCACTCGCGTGCCTTTGCGTAGTCATTCTTCTCGTAGTAGATCCGGCCCAACTGGTCCCAATAATAGGTGTCATATGCAAACTCGTCAAGCAGGTGGTTGTACCACTCTATGGCGGTGTCTGCCTGGCCTGTGTCAAAGAACAGGTCAGCCTGCAGCTCTATGAAGTTGCGGGAGTCAGGTGACAGCACCAGAGCCATGTCCAGCCATTTCTGACAAAGTTCATAGTTGCGGTTGTCCATGTACTTGACAATGATGTCGTTGAGCATTCCGGGGTCGTCGTCACTCAATTGGACGGCCTGTGTAAAGTAGGCGTCGGCATCATCGGGACGGTCAAAAGCCAACTCAATCTCGCCTTTCAGATAGAGCAGTTCCTGATTGTCGGAGTCCGATATGGACTCGGTCAGCACACGTGCCTCATCCTTGAGGCCGCGGCGCAGCAGGTTGTTGGCCTTAGAGATAAGTATGTCGGAATCTGAAGGATGCAGTCTCAGGCCATATTCGATGGCTGTGTCAGACTTGTCCAGATCACCGTTCATGGAGTAATATTCGGCAATATTGGCTATGTCCATGCTGTCAAAATAAACGGAACCTCCGTCTGCCAGCATGTTCTCATACGAGGTCAGAAGTTCAGTAAACTCCCGACTGTCATAGTATGATGCCGAGTCGTCTTTCATTTATCCTTAACCTTGCTCCAGGTGTCCTTGAGTGATACGGTGCGGTTGAATATCAGGTGCTCGGGGGTTGAGTCCTTATCGGTGCAGAAATATCCTATGCGCTGGAACTGGAAATGATCCAGAGGTTTGGTATCGGCCAGGAACTGTTCAACATAGCAGTTCTCACGTATCTCAAGAGAGTCGGGGTTCTTCATCTGCTTGAGTGCATCGATTGGATCCATGCCTTCCTCACGCAGGCGTGCCAGTTCGTCACGCGGGTTCTCTACCTTCCACAGACGGTCATACAGACGTACCTCGGCCTTGACGGCGTGGGCTGCGCTGACCCAGTGGATGGTTCCCTTGCACTTGCGGTTGCAGTCGGACTCACCGGTCTTGGTGTTGGGAATATATTCGCAGTAAACCTCCTCGATTGTACCGTCATCGGCCTTCTTGCAACCGGTGCAGAGCACGATGTAGGCGCTCTTGAGACGTACCTCACGACCCTGTGACAGGCGGAAATACTTGGCGGGAGCATCCTCCATGAAGTCCTCGCGCTCAATCCAGAGTTCGCGGCTGAATGTTATCTTGTGGCTGCCTGCCTCGGGATCCTCGGGGTTGTTGATGGCCTCCAGTTCCTCGGTCTTGCCCTCGGGGTAGTTGGTTACGATCAGTTTTACCGGATTGATTACGGCCGATACGCGTGTGGCGCGACGGTTCAGATCCTCGCGGATGGCCGATTCCATCAGGGCCATGTCGTTCAGTGCATCGAACTTGGTATAGCCGATGCGGTCCACGAACATGCGGATGGACTCGGGGGTGTAGCCGCGGCGGCGGTAACCGCAGATGGTCGGCATGCGGGGATCGTCCCATCCTGATACCATGCCGTTCTGTACCAGAGCCAGCAGGTTGCGCTTGCTCAGCAGGGTGTAGTTCAGGTTGAGCTTGTTGAACTCAGTCTGACGCGGACGGTTGTCGTCAAGGTCCTGACCCTTCTTGAGCCAGTCTATGAACAGATCATAGAGAGGACGGTGAGGTACGAACTCCAGTGTGCAGAGAGAGTGGGTCACACCCTCAAAGAAGTCGCTCTGGCCATGTGCAAAGTCATACATGGGGTATGCCTTCCACTTGGTGCCTGTGCGGTGATGCGGAGTCTTGACTATGCGGTAAATGATGGGATCACGGAAAAGCATGTTGTTGTGCGCCATGTCAATCTTGGCACGCAGCACCATTGAGCCCTCCTCAAGTTCGCCGCTGTTCATCTTGTAGAACAGGTCCAGGCTCTCCTGTACGGGGCGGTCGCGGTAGGGGCTGTTGATACCGGGCTGGGTGGGGGTACCCTTCTGTGAAAGGATGGTCTCCTGATCCTGCTCGTCAACGTAAGCCTTGCCCTCCTTGATAAGCTCTACTGCAAAATCCCACAGCTGCTGGAAGTAGTCAGATGCGTAGAACTCGTTGGCCCAGTGGAATCCCAGCCACT
>JAEEGG010019462.1_pt1 | contig 13682 bp, 12 predicted proteins | sample 9134161 | NCBI WGS metagenome assembly JAEEGG01 (sample SAMN16246543, study PRJNA631951) | gut metagenome | biome: gut microbiome; feature: rumen; material: CR-attached | host: Bos | place: Iran: Karaj | collected 2018-10 | reverse complement strand
GCGGTGACCGCAACAGCCCGGGATCCGGAAACGATACGCATCCTGACGCAAGTCGTGGACCCGCTGCACGTGATGGTATAACGGAGGCTGAAAAGCATGAAAAAGATCGAGATCAATTACAAATGGTGCAAGAAATGCGGCATCTGCGCCGCGTTCTGCCCGAAGAACGTATTCGACCGGGACGAGGACGGAAAACCTTCCGCCGCCCGGCCGGAAGACTGCATCGGCTGCCGGCTGTGCGAGATGCGCTGCCCGGACTTCGCCGTGAGCGTACAGGAGGGATAGACATGGGCGAATTCAGATTTATGCAGGGCAACGAAGCGATGACCGAAGGCGCCATCGCGGCAGGCGCCCGCTTCTACGCAGGCTATCCCATCACGCCGTCCAGCGAAGTCGCGGAGACTTCCTCCATCCGCCTGCCCCAGGTGGGCGGCCTGTACGTGCAGATGGAGGACGAGATCGGCAGCATGGCCGCTTTGATCGGCGCGTCTGCCTCCGGCAAGAAAGCCTATACGGCGACCAGCGGTCCGGGACTGTCCCTGATGGCTGAAAATCTGGGCGTCGCGGTCATGGGGGAGATCCCCTGCGTGCTGATCGACGTGCAGCGCAGCGGACCGTCCACCGGCCTCGCCACCAAGCCCGCCCAGGGCGACGTGCTGCAGGCCCGCTGGGGCACCCACGGCGACCATTCCATCATCGTGCTGTCGCCGTCCTCCGTGCAGGACTGCTTCGACCTGATGGTCACCGCGTTCAACTATTCCGAACAGTACCGCACGCCGGTCATCTTCCTGTCGGACGAGATCATCGGGCACCTGCGGGAGCAGGTCATCCTCAAAAGTCCGGAGGAACTGGAGATCGTCGAGAGAAACGAACCCACCTGCGACCCGAAGGATTACAGGCCTTACGACCATTCCGAAGGTCTTGCGCCGCTGAGCCACTTCGGCAGTCCGTACGTTTTTAAAGTGAACGGGTCCATGCACGACGAATGGGGCCGGCCCTGCGCGAGGCCCGACAACGCGGACCGCATCATCCGCCACCTCTCCGAAAAGATCGAGGCGCACGCGGAAGAGATCGCCATCACCCGCAAATACAACATGGACGACGCCGAGATCGTGCTGATCTGCTACGGCGGAGCGGCCCGTTCAGCTCTTTCCGCCATGAAGAAAGCTCGGGAGAAGGGCATCAAGGCCGGCGTGCTGCAGCTGGTCACGCTGTGGCCGGTTCCGGAAAAGGATATCGCCGCGGCCATGCAGACCGCGAAAGCCGTCGTCGTGCCCGAACTCAACCTGGGGCAGTATATCGGCGAAGTCGCGAAAAGAAATGCAAGAAACATCCCGGTGAGAGGGGTCAACCGCATCGACGGACAGCCCATCTTCCCGGCGCAGATCCTGGAAGCGATCGAGGAGGAGGCGGCAAAATGATCCAAGATTATCTGCTCGAAGAAAAACTGCCGCTGTTCTGGTGCGCCGGCTGCGGCAACGGCATCGTGCTGCAGGCTATCCTGCGCAACATCGACAGGCGCGGCTGGACCCGCGAAAACACCGTCATCACCACCGGCATCGGCTGCTGGGGCAAGGCGGACGACTACGTGACCACGAACAGTTTCCACGGCACCCACGGCCGGGCGCTGCCGTTCTCCACGGGCATCAAGCTCGCGAACCCGGACCTGAACGTGTTCACCCTGATGGGCGACGGCGACGGCATCACGATCGGCGGCAACCATCTGATCCACGCGGCGAGACGCAACGTGGACCTGGTGGCCATCATGGTCAACAACCTGAACTACGGCATGACCGGCGGCCAGTACTCCGGCACGACGCCCAAACACGCCATCACGAAGACCTCTCCCTACGGACACGTGGAGAACGGCTTCGACGTATGCAAAGTCGTGCAGGCGGCGGGGGCGCCCTTCGTCGCGCGCGGCACGGTCTACGACGTGGTGCAGTTGGACAAGCTGATCAGCAAGGCCATCGATCACAAGGGATTTTCCTTCGTCGAGGTCATCTCACCCTGTCCGACGCATTTCGGCCGCTCCAACAAACTGGGCGACGCGCCGAAGATGATGCAGTGGATCAAGGACAATACGGTGAGCAGGGAGAAGGCGGCCGGCATGAGCTGCGAGGAACTGCGGGGCAAATTCGTCACCGGCATCTTCGAAGAGAGAGAACAGGAAGACTACGGCACGGCCTATCAGAAGGTCATCGACAGCCTGAGGGGAGGCGAGCGCGCATGAAAACACAGAAAGAGATCACGATCTCCGGCGTCGGCGGCCAGGGCATGATCCTCTGCGGTACGCTGATCGCGGAGGCTGCAGCCGTTCACGAACACAAGAGGGCGACGCTTTCCTCCGAGTACGGCGTCGAGACCCGCGGCACGTTCGCCAAATCCGACGTCATCGTCTCCGACGAGGAGATCTTCTTCCCGGACGTCACCGAACCGGACCTGGTCGTATGCCTGCACCCGGTCGCGTACGCGCGCTACGCAGGCAAGATCGGCGACGCGCTGCTGCTGTACAACTCCGACGAAGTGAAAGCGGACGAAAGCGCGGCAGGCCCGCAGAAAGGCCTCGCCATCACGCATATGGCCAAGGAACTGGGCAACCCCCAGACCGCCAACATCCTGACGATGGGGGCGATCGCAGCTTTGACGCAGGTCATCACGCCGGAAGGCGCGAAGGAAGCCATCCGGAAGTTCTTCAAGGGCAAGAGCGACAAGGTGATCGCCCTGAACGAAAAGGCTTTCGACCTGGGATATGAAAAAGGGATCGAACTGAGGGAGGAACGCTGAGTTGAGTCCTGCCTTACTCGCGAGCCTCGTCGTGACGCTGGCGGCCATCGTGGCGCTGGCGGTCTGGACGGGCGCGCACAATACGAAAAAGAAGGGCGAGGGCAGCAACGCGGCCATCGTGGCCGGGGTCATCATCGGCACGCTGGTGGGCGGTTCTTCGACAGTCGGCACGGCGCAGCTCGCCTATACCTACGGCATGTCCGCCTGGTGGTTCACGCTGGGCGCGGGCATTTCGTGCCTTGTGCTGGGGCTGGTCTATACCGTTCCCCTGCGCCGCAACGGCGAACGGACGCTGGTCGGCATGATCCGCAAGGAATACGGGCAGAACATCGGTATGACCGCTTCCGTGCTGAATTCCGTTGGCACGTTCATCAACATCATCTCGCAGATCCTGTCGGCGACGGCTGTAGTCGCGGTGATCGCGCCGAAGCTGGGCATCGTTCCCGCCGCGGCGTTTTCCGCGCTGTTCATGGTGCTGTACGTCGTGTTCGGCGGCACGAGAGGCGCCGGCGTCGTCGGCATCGTCAAGACCATCCTGCTCTACGTGGCCATGATGGCCTGCGGCGTGCTGGTGCTGCAGAAAACGGCGGGGATCGCCGGTTTTACGGACATGGTGAAGGGCATCGACAACCCGGAAGAGGTCCGGTTCTTCTCCCTGCTGGCCAGAGGCGCCGGCAAGGATCTGGGCTCCGCGCTTTCGCTGCTGCTGGGCGTGCTGACGACCCAGACCTACGCCCAGGGCGTGCTGGCAGCCAGGAGCGACGCGGCAGGCAAGGCTGGCGCGCTGCTTTCCGCGTTCCTGATCCCGCCCATCGGCATCGGCGGTATTCTGGTCGGCCTGTACATGCGGGCGCACGCGGACCTGTATCCCGGCATGACCGCCAAGACCGCCCTGACGACCTTTATCACGGCCCACGTGCCGTCCGCGCTGGCGGGCGTCGTGCTGGCCGGGCTGTTCATCGCGGCTGTCGGTACCGGCGCGGGACTCGCGCTGGGCATCTCGACCATGCTGAACAACGATATCGTTCCGCGGGTCACGCGGCGCTTCGATGACCCCGCCAAAGCTGACAGGCTCGGCAAACTGTGGATCGTCCTCGTGCTGGCGGCGGCCTGCGCGCTGTCCTGCGGCAGCCTGGGCGACCTGATCCTGCAGTTCGCGTTCATGTCCATGGGACTGCGGGCGGCGGTGGTCTTTATGCCGCTGCTGGGCGCGCTGTGGCTTCCCGGAAAGGCGGACAGCCGTTTGATCCTGGCGTCCGTCATTCTGTCTCCTGCGGCTGTGTTTGCCGGCAAACTGCTCGGCCTGCCGTTCGACAGCCTGTTCCTGGGAATGGCCGTATCGGCGGTGTGCTTCGTCTGCGCCCTGGCTGCAAAGAAAAAGCGGAACTGAAGCAAAACAAAAAGCCCGGTCCGTCCGGGCTTTTTTCTTTGCCTTATTTTACTGCTCGCAGTATACGCAGCGCCTGCTGCCGTCCTTGGCTATATAGTACTTGTGGCGGATGGAACGCTCGGCGGCGCAGATGCATTTCGGATTGCCGCACTTGTATGCAGGATCCTCTTCTGCGATGGTCCACAGCGAGAACGGTCCGCCGGGGTAGGTCTCCGCCGGTTCTTTTGCGCCGGTCAGACTCTGTCCGTCCCAGCCGAGCAGCTTCAGGATCAGCGCCATGCGCATGTACTTGCCGTTCAGCGTCTGCTCGAAGTAGCGGGCGCGGGGGTCGTCGTCCACCTCCACCGCGATCTCGTCGACCCGGGGCAGGGGATGCATCACGATGCAGTCCGGCTTGGCGAGCTTCATCTTTTCCGCGTCCAGCACGTAGACGTTCTTCAGGCGTTCGTACTGGGCCGGGTCGTCGAAGCGCTCTTTCTGGATGCGGGTCATGTAGAGCACGTCCAGTTTGGGCAGGGCTTCTTCCAGCGACGTCACCTCTTCGCAGGGGATGCCGGCTGATTCGACCACGTCTTCGATCAGGTGGCGCGGCACGCGCAGTTCCTCCGGCGAGATGAGCACGAAGCGGGTGCCTTCATAGCGGGCCATGGCCGCCATCAGCGAGTGCACGGTGCGGCCGTACAGCAGATCGCCGCAGAAACCGATGGTCAGTCCGTTCATATTGCCGTGCTCGCGGTAGATGGTCAGCAGGTCCGCGAACGTCTGGGTCGGGTGGCAGTGGCCCCCGTCGCCCGCGTTGATCACGGGGATGGACGCATTCGCCGCGGCGACCAGCGCCGCGCCGGCTTTCGGATGCCTCTGCGCGATGATGTCCACATAGTTGCTGACGACCTTCGCTGTGTCCGCCACCGTCTCTCCCTTCGCGGCGGAAGACGTGCCGGCGTCCGTCATGGAGATGACGTTGCCGCCCAGTTCGTACATGGCCGCTTCGAAGCTCATGCGGGTGCGGGTGGACGGTTCGAAGAACAGGGTCGCCAGCTTTTTGCCCGCGCAGGCGTGCGCATATTTCGCGGGGTCAGCGATGATGTCCATCGCGGTGTCCAGCAGCTGCCGCACCTCTTCGACGCTCAGATCGACGGTATCGATAACGCTTCTTTTCATAACTGCCTCCTATTTTGCGATCCAGCTCTCGTCCGACGGATCATTCCGGAACGCGATCAGCTTTTCGATGTCGCTTTCGGGAATGTAGCCTTCCTCCGCGGCGACCTTCGCGATCTCGTCGAAGTCCGTCAGGGAATGGTTCTCCACGTTCGCGGCTGCCATGCGGTCCAGCCCTTTCTTCATGCCGTAGGTGAAGATCGAAGCGACGCCCAGCACCTGCGCCCCTGCGTTTCTCAGCACTTCCACGACCTCCAGCACGCTGCCGCCGGTGGAGATCAGATCCTCCACGACGACGACTTTCTGGCCCGGTTCCAGCCGGCCTTCGATCTGGTTCTGCCGCCCGTGGTCCTTGGCGCCGGAACGCACGTAACCCATGGGCAGACCCATGATGTGGCCCGTGATAGCCGCATGCGCGATACCCGCGGTCGACGTGCCCATCAGCACTTCCGCGCCGGGATAGTACGTGCGGATGATCTCCGCCAGGCCTTCCTCCACGTGGGTGCGCACTTCAGGCGCGGTCAGGGTCAGCCGGTTGTCGCAGTACACCGGGCTCTTGATGCCGCTGGCCCAGGTGAAGGGCTCCTGCGGACGGAAGAACACGGCTTTGATGCTCAAAAGGTCTTTTGCGATCTGTCTGGATGTTTCCATGGTGGTTCTCCTTTATCCGATAAATTCACGGCAGCAGCGTTCGTAGGCCGCCACCGGATCCTCCGCTCTGGTGATGGGGCGTCCGACGACGATGTAGTCGCAGCCTTCGGCTTTAGCCTGTGCCGGGGTCATGATGCGCTTCTGATCGCCCGCGGCGCTTTCCGCGAAGCGCACGCCCGGCGTGACCGTCAGAAAGCTTTCGCCGCAGGCCTCGTGCACGGCCTTCGCCTCCAGGGGCGAACAGACGACGCCGTCCAGGCCGGCTTCCCTGGCGCATTTCGCGTAATGCATCACGACGTCGGGCAGGGGCTTTTCGATCCACAGATCTTCGGCCATGGCCTTTTGATCCGTGGACGTGAGCTGCGTGACCGCGATCAGCAGCGGCCGCGTGCCGTCCGCCCGGGTGAGGCCTTCCAGCGCCGCCGCCATCATGGCTTTCGTTCCCGCCGCGTGCACGTTGATGATGTCCACGCCCAGGCCCGTCAGCACCGCCATGGCGCTTTTGACCGTGTTGGGGATGTCGTGCAGCTTCAGGTCGAGGAAGATCCTGTGGCCTCTGGCCTTGATCTCCCGCACGATATCCGGGCCTTCCGCGTAGAACAGCTCCATACCGATCTTCACGAAGGGCTTTTGCCCGGTAAACTTGTCTAAAAACTCCAGCGTCTGCGCTTTGCCCGCAAAGTCGCAGGCGACGATCACGTCTTTACCCATATTCTATCCTTTCAGTTCTTTCAAAGTCCCGATCCCATATTTGTCCATCGCCGCCGGCAGGGCTTCGATGATCTTTTTGCAGGCGAAGGGATCGACGAGGTTGGCCGCGCCGACTTCTACCGCCGCCGCGCCGGCCATCATCATCTCCAGCACGTCCTCCGCCGAGGAAACGCCGCCCATGCCCACGACCGGCACCGAGACCGCCTTCGCGACCTGGTACACCATGCGCAGCGCCACCGGGAACACCGCGGGACCGGACAGGCCGCCCGTCGTGTTCGCCAGGATGGGTCTGCGGGTCTTCAGGTCGATGCGCATGCCCAGCAGCGTGTTGATGAGGGAGATCCCGTCTGCGCCTGCGTCTTCGCAGGCTTTCGCGATCTCCGTGATATCCGTCACGTTGGGGGACAGCTTTACGATGACGGGCTTCGTCGTGACCGCCTTGACTGCCCGGGTCACTCCGGCCGCCGCCGACGGATCTGTGCCGAAACTCATGCCGCCGCCATGCACGTTGGGGCAGGAGATATTGACCTCCAGCCACCCGACCTGGGGCTGTTTGTCCAGTTTTTCGCAGGTGTAGACGTAGTCGTCGACAGAAAAGCCGGAGACGTTTGCCATGACCGGTTTATGGAAGATCTTCGCCAGGTTCGGCAATTCCTCCGAGATGACCTTCTCCACGCCCGGATTCTGCAGGCCCACCGCGTTCAGCATGCCGCAGGGTGCCTCCGCGATGCGGGGCGTTGGGTTGCCCAGACGGGGATCCTTCGTCGTGCCCTTGAAGGAAAACGTGCCCAGAATGTCGATATCATAGAGTTCCGCGAATTCCCTGCCGTAACCGAACGTGCCGGACGCAGGGATGACGGGATTGTCGAGCTCTATGCCGCAGAGGTCGACCGCCAGTCTGTTTTCTACGCTTGCCATACGATCTCCTCTCTGTCCAGCACGGGACCGTCCTTGCAGATGCGCTTGTACCCGCCCTTGACCGGAACGGTGCAGCCCATGCAGGCGCCGAAGCCGCAGCCCATGCGCTCTTCGAAGGACAGTTGGCCCGGAAGTCCTGCGGGGATGGCCTTGTCCAGCGCTTTCAGCATGGGCAGGGGCCCGCAGGCGTAAAAGCAGTCGTAGGTTCCGGAATCGGGCAGGGCGTCCGTTACAAAGCCTTTGACGCCGACAGAACCGTCCGCGCTCGCTATGGCGACTTCGCAGCCCAGCGCTTTGAATTCCTCCACGCAGAACACGTCCGCCTTCGTGTTGAACCCAAGCACGACCTGCACCGGTTTGCCTGCCGCGATCAGTTTCTTCGCCAGCAGGTACAGCGGGGGGATGCCCACTCCGCCGCCGACCAGCAGCGGAGCAGCACATGGGGACAGGTGCAATGTGTCGAATCCGTTGCCCAGGCCCGCGATCACGTCCAGCTGTTTGCCCGGTTCATAGCGGGTCATATCTTCCGTGCCGTGCCCCAGCATCTTGTAGATGATCGTCACCGACCCTTCGTCCGCGTCGTGCACGGAGATCGGCCGCCTCAGAAAGCGTCCGTCCAGCTTGAGATCGACGAACTGGCCCGGCGCGGTCACGGCTGTTCCGTCGCCTTCCAGCACCATCTTCCAGATGCCGTCCGCGATCCGCGTATTCTCTTTAATTATATAAAAACCTTGTTTCATCCTAAATCTTACTCATTACTTGTTGCTGCATATCTCCAATGAAATTTGCAGCATCTTTTAGGCTGCGCAGGGGTGGGTCCGCAAAGGGGACCATCGGGGATACCGGTTCTTAGCGATTGGCGAGCCGCAAGGCGAAGACAGAGCTTAGAACCGCTGTTGGGGCCACGCTGAGCGGGAGCGTGTCCCCGTGCGGAGCCGCCCTGCGGCAGCCCCCAAAAGCGCGCTATGCGTCGATCGTGGAGATCGTCAGCGTCGTTTCTTCCAGAACGTCCAGCAGCACCTTCACCGTATCCAGCGACGTAAAGATCGTCGCGTTGTTCTCGGTCGCGGCCTGGCGGATCTTGACGCCGTCCGTGTCGCTGCCCGTGGTCAGCGCCGACGTGTTGATGATGTAGGCGATGTGGCCCTGACGGATGGACTCGGGGATCGCGTCGGAACCGTCGGAGATCTTCTTCAGCACGCGGGTGCGGATGCCGTGCTCCTTCAGGAACTTCGCCGTGCCCTCCGTCGCCTCGATATTGAAGCCCAGGTTATAGAACCGGCGGATCAGCGGCAGCGCTTCTTCCTTATCCTTATTCGCGATCGTCGCGAACACCGTGCCGTAGTTCTGCAGATGCATGCCCGCCGCCTGCAGCGCCTTGTACAGCGCGCGGTTCAGGCGGTCGTCGTAACCGATGGCTTCGCCGGTGGACTTCATCTCCGGCGACAGGTAGGCGTCCAGCCCGCGGATCTTGTTGAACGAGAACACGGGCACCTTGACGTAGTGGCGCTTCTTCTCGGGCGGATACAGGTCGAAGATGCCCTGTTCCTTGAGGCTCTTGCCCAGGATCACCTCCGTGGCGATATCCGCCAGCGAATAGCCCGTCGCCTTGGACAGGAACGGCACCGTGCGGCTCGAACGGGGGTTGACCTCGATGATGTACACGTCTTCGTTCTGGTCCACGATGAACTGGATATTGTACAGGCCCACGATGCCGATGGCGGGGCCAAGTTTCTTCGCGTACTGCAGGATCGTGCCCTTTACCTTGTCCGAGATGGAGAAGGAGGGGTAGACCGAGATGGAGTCGCCGGAGTGGATGCCGGTGCGCTCGACCAGCTCCATGATGCCGGGCACGAACACGTCGCGTCCGTCGCAGATCGCGTCGATCTCGACTTCCTTGCCCTGGATGTACTTATCGACCAGGACGGGTTTGTCGGCGTCGATCTCCACGGCGTTCTTCAGGTAGTGGCGCAGCTGGTCTTCGTTCAGCACGATCTCCATGGCGCGGCCGCCCAGCACGAAGCTGGGGCGCACGAGCACGGGGTAGCCGATCTCCGCCGCTGCGGCGACGCCTTCTTCGATGTGGGTCACGGCGCGGCCCTTGGGCTGCGGGATGTTCAGGTCGAGCAGCAGTTTTTCGAAGCTGCCTCTGTCCTCCGCCAGATCGATGGCGGCGCAGTCGGTGCCGATGATCTTAACGCCTCTGTCCATCAGCGGCTGCGCCAGGTTGATGGCGGTCTGGCCGCCCAGCGACGCGATGACCCCTTCGGGCTGCTCGAAATCGATGATGGCCATGACGTCTTCCGGGGTCAGCGGCTCGAAGTACAGTTTATCTGCCGTCGTATAGTCGGTGGAGACGGTCTCCGGATTGTTGTTGATGATGATGGCTTCGTAGCCGGCCCGCTTGATCGTCTGCACCGCGTGGACCGTGGAGTAGTCGAATTCCACGCCCTGGCCGATGCGGATGGGTCCCGCGCCGAGGACGACGATCTTCTTCTTGTCGGTCAGCAGGGACTGGTTCTCGCCGGTGTAGGACGAGTAGAGGTAGGCGATGTATTTGCCGGTGTGCAGCGTGTCGACCATGCGGAACACCGGGACGAGGCCTTCTTCCTTGCGGGTCTTGTAGATCTGCAGTTCGTCGCAGTTCCACAGCTTGGCGATGTATTCGTCGGAGAAGCCCATGAGCTTGGCCGCGGTAAGGGTATCGATGCCGCCGGGCGCGCGCTTCAGCATGCCCTCCATGTCGACGATCTTTTTGAAGCTTTCCAGGAACAGTTCCGTGATCATGGTCAGCTCGTGGATCTCCTGCAGGGAGACGCCGCGGCGGATGAGTTCGAACACCGCGAAGATGCCGTCCGCGCGGAATTCGGAGACGTAGGCCTTCAGTTCGGCGTCGCTATAGCTGTCGAATTTCGGCATCCAGAAATGGCAGACGCCGGTCTCCAGGGAGCGCACGGACTTCAGGCAGCACTCTTCGAGGGTGGAACCGATGCCCATGACCTCGCCGGTCGCCTTCATCTGCGTGCCCAGCGTGTTGGGCGCGCCGGTGAACTTGTCGAAGGCGAAGCGGGGGAACTTGGCCACGATGTAGTCGAGGCGGGGTTCGATGGCCGCGGTGCCGCCGGCGACGGGGATGTCTTCCAGGGCCATGCCCATGGCGATCTTCGCCGTGACCCGCGCAATGGGGTAGCCGCTGGCTTTGCTGGCGAGCGCGGAGGAACGGGACACTCTGGGATTGACTTCGATCAGGAAATATTCGGAGGAGTTGGGGTTGAGGGCGAACTGCACGTTGCAGCCGCCTTCGATCTTCAGTTCCTTGATGATCTTGATGGCCGAGTCGTTCAGCATCTTCAGATCGTGGTCGTTTAAGGACAGGATGGGCGCGACGACCATGGAGTCGCCGGTGTGGACGCCGACCGGGTCCACGTTCTCCATGCCGCAGATCGTGATGGCGTGGTCGTTGGAATCGCGCATGACCTCGAATTCGATTTCTTTGTAGCCGCGTACGCTTTTCTCGACGAGCACCTGATGCACGGGGGAGAGACGGAAGGCGTTCGTGCCGACTTCGATCAGTTCCGCTTCGTTATAGGCGAAGCCGCCGCCGGTGCCGCCCAGAGTGAAGGCGGGGCGCAGCACGACGGGATAGCCGATGTGCTTGGCCGCTTCGACCGCTTCTTCCAGGGAGTAGGTGATCTCGGAGGGGATGACCGGTTCTCCGATGGACTGGCACATTTCCTTGAACAGCTCTCTGTCTTCCGCCCGCTCGATGGAACTGGCCGGGGTGCCCAGCAGCTGCACGCCGCATTCCTTCAGCACGCCTTTCTTTTCCAGCTGCATCGCCAGGTTGAGGCCGGTCTGGCCGCCGATGCCGGGCACGATGGCGTCGGGACGCTCGTAGCGCAGGATCTTGGCGACGTATTCCAGCGTCAGGGGCTCCATGTAGACCTTGTCCGCGATGGACGTGTCGGTCATGATGGTGGCGGGGTTGGAGTTGCACAGGATCACCTGGTAGCCCTCTTCCTTGAGGGCCAGGCAGGCCTGGGTGCCCGCGTAGTCGAATTCGGCAGCCTGTCCGATGACGATGGGGCCGGAGCCGATGATGAGTACTTTTTTGATGTCCGTTCTTTTAGCCATGTTGTTCCTCCGAATGGTATTCTGGGATCTGCCCTTGGGGTCCTGTCGCCTAACGCATCCTCATCTTCGTCCTACGCTCGTCCGCGACCGCAACTCTTGGGAGTCACGGCGCTCGCTTCGTCCTCGACGAGCCTCTTTAGGCGCCACCCCTGCGGGCAGTTATTCATATTTCCAAACAATATTGTTGTTATATAGAGTTTTGATGCATCTGCCATACACCTTCCAGCCCTCGAAGGGCGTGGCCTTGCCTTTGGACAGGAAGTCGGCGGGATCGATGGGGTATTCTTCCTCGAGATCCCAGACGCAGCTGCCCGGGTCTGTTTCGATCGCGAAGCGCTTTCTGGGATTCTCCGAGAGCAGGCAGACCAGCTGTTCGAGGCTGAGCACGCCTTTCTTTACGAGGCCGGTGTACAGCAGGGGGAAGGCAGTCTCGATGCCCACGATGCCGAACGCGCTCTTTTCCAGCCCTCTTGCCTTTTCCTCCGCGCTGTGGGGCGCATGGTCGGTGGCGACGATCTCGATGGTGCCGTCGCACACGCCTTCCAGCAGCGCTTCCCGGTCGCTTGCATCCCGCACGGGCGGGTTCATTTTAAAGCGGCCGTTCTCCTCCAGCATCGAATCGTCCATCAGCAGGTAGTGGGGCGCGGTCTCGCAGGAGACGTCGATGCCGTCCTTTTTCGCCTGGCGCACCAGTTCCGCGCTTTCCTTCGTAGAGATGTGACAGACGTGGTAGCCGCAGCCGGTCTGATAGGCGAGGTCGATGTCGCGCTCCACCTGGCGCCATTCGCTTTCGCTGCAGATGCCCCGGTGGCCGTGGTCCTTTGCGTAGCGTCCGTCGTGGATATAACCGCCGCGCAGCAGTTCGTTCACTTCGCAGTGGGCGACGACCAGCTTGTGCAGATCTTTGGCGCGGGTCATGGCTTCCTTCATCATGGAAGGATCCTGCACGCCGCGCCCGTCGTCGGAGAAGGCGCAGACGAAGGGCGCCATGCCTTCCAGGTCCGCCAGCTGTTCGCCTTTTTCGCCGACGGTGATCGCCCCGTAGGGCTTGACCGCGATGCGGGCGTCCCGTTCGATGAGGTCGAGCTGCGGCAGCAGATGGGGCACGCTGTCGGGCACCGGATCCAGGTTCGGCATGGTGCAGACGGCCGTATAGCCGCCGCAGGCTGCCGCCGCCGTGCCGGTCGCGATGGTTTCTTTATAAGAAAAACCCGGCTCGCGGAAGTGCACGTGCACGTCGCAAAAACCGGGAAATACAAGATAGCCGTTCTTTTCGATATTGAATCTGCTCAGATCCGCCGCCATCGTCTTCTCCTTATGCCCTAACAAATAAACGCCCTGCCTGGATCGGCAGAGCGCGCTGTGCGTAGAAGCACGGGACTTTTGCCAAGCCCCGGGGAACATCCATATGCATCACGACCTTGCCGACCTCTCTGGATCGGTTTTAAAGATCAGTTTTTCCGTCCTTTTTTATATCACAAAACAGGCCGGCGGTCAATCGAAATCTAACGGTATCTTTTCGGATATAACACCTGGGAAAGCAGCATCGAGGCGACCCAGAGAACTGCCGCTATGAGCATCATCAGAAGGGGATGCGGATGAAATCCCGTTACCGATAATTTGCCGGTCATCCCGGAAAAAGCCGCGACCCCGAACATCCCGCCGAACATTATGTAATAAAGGATTCGGCCGCGTTCCACTCCGAACTTAAAGAGGACAGGCATAAGCAGGATCGCCGGCAGCAGGGACAGGAGAAGGAATACCGCCGCCGTGCCCGGGACGGGTGACAGGTCGCCGCCGCGGTTCTTCACGCAGTTGACCGCATAGGAGACCGTCGCAAGCACCGTCACGCCAAGCGAAAAGATCAGACCGAACAGATACTTCGAACGCACTATCGTTTTGGGTGAGAGCGGAAGCGTGTCCGCGTAATCCA
>JAEEGG010019459.1_pt1 | contig 13684 bp, 7 predicted proteins | sample 9134161 | NCBI WGS metagenome assembly JAEEGG01 (sample SAMN16246543, study PRJNA631951) | gut metagenome | biome: gut microbiome; feature: rumen; material: CR-attached | host: Bos | place: Iran: Karaj | collected 2018-10 | reverse complement strand
CATGCCGCGCAATCAAGACGCCCGCGTCCGCGAACCAGTCGCGGCAGGACAACGGCTGCGCCTTCGCCGCCGCACGCGGCAGAAGCTTGAACTTCCCGAAGGAACGAAAGCCGTCCGTCCAGCATTCGCCCGTGAACGGCGGCACCGCGCCGACCTCGTCCGCATACAGATCGGGCCACGCCTGGTTGATGAGCGCCAGCAAACCCGACGCGGGGGCGCCGTTGCCGTCGGCGAACGGCGGCGAGGAACGTCTGTCCATGCGGTAGCGCGCGCCAAACCCGGCCACGACCTTCGCGCGCGGAAACGACGCGCAGAAGTCCACGCGCCCGTCCGTGGCCGCGCGAACCTGTCCGGCGAGGTTCATGAAGTTGCCGAAGCCGAAGTTCCAGTAGCCCATGCCCTCCTCGCAGAAGCCGTCGGCACCGAACCCGGACAGGAAGCACGGCACCATCAGCCGCTCGGCCGACTCGATCGCCTCGGCACGGACGAACGGGTCGTCCTCGACCGCAAGGATGGCGGTGACGCAGCCGTTGTGGCAGACGGCGCTCCAGTTGAAGCGGTCGGGCATCCACCAGTTGAGATAGGGCACCGTGCCGCCCGTGCGGCGGGAGTCCTTGAGGAAGGTGCCGAAGATGCGCGCGCGCAGGACGTCGAGTGCCCGCGCGACGGTCGCCGGCGGCAAACGGTTCCGGAACCAGCCCGTCGCCGTCGCGATGCACGCGGCGGTGCGGGACGCCGTCAGGTCGATGTAGTGGTCGCCGTGGAGCGGACGGTCGCGGTCGGCGCAACCTCCCTCGAACGGTGCCACCCAACTCGGCTCGGCGCATGCCGCCAGGATGTAGTCCGAGATCTTGCCGAGGAAGCGTCCCTTGTTCTCAAGGGCCTCGCCGTAGACGAGCGCGCAAAGGTTGGCCTCCGACTTCCCTTTCGGGCCGGCGTAGACGCCGCGGTTGCCAGTCTTCCGGTATTCGTCGAAGCTTTCGGGCGGCACGCGCACAAGCGGCGCAGCCAGCACCTTCTCGGCGGCAGCGATACGCCGCTTCCCCTCGTCAGTACGCGCCAGCGCGTCCCATTCGGCGCGATGGCACGCGGGCACGCCGGCGGGCGAGGCAGTTGGCGCGAGGAGTGCGGCAATCGCCCTCACCCGTGCGAGGTTCTGCGTGGGAAAGTATTGGTTGCGCTCGGCCTCCCAAGCGATCCAGCCGCGCTTCCCCGCGCCCCGCGCCTGCTCGTCCATCGCCCGACGCTCCACCACCACCGCCGCATCCTCGGCAGCGCACGCGGCGAGCACGCCAACGCATCCCAGAACAACGACAAAGAGCTTATTCATCTTTCCATTCGTCTTCTGTATCAATGCTTCCGTATCAAACGGGTACCTGTCCCTTTTGACACACGGCGGCGCAATCGATGAGGTGGCGCGTCTTGGAATCGAAGGAAAGGCCGATGAGCCAGATGGGGCGCGGATCGGCGAGATACGGCGCGGCGTAGTTCTTCTCGCGAATCTGCGCGAACGCCCTGTCCACCGGCTCGTCCACCTTCAGCTCGAAGATGAAGACGCCCTTCTTGTGCTTCGCCACAATGTCGGCCCGTCCGTTCGACTGCCTGTCCTCCGCGACCACATCCATCCCCTGCGACGCGAGGAGCGTGTAGAGGACGCGTTCGTAGGAGAACTCCTGCACCGTCTCCTCCTGCGGACCGTACGGGAGGTGGGCATAGAGCGCCTTGAGACCGACGAACACCGTCTCCCACTTCGCGTTGAGCAGTTTCTTGCCGAGCGATGCGGCCCAGGCGTCCGTCTTGTTCGCCGCCACTCCCGCCATGAGCGTGCAGAGGTCGCGCCGCACCTCTTCGTCCGGCACGGCGAGCGTGTAGGTCTCGTCGTCCGGGTCGTAGTCCTTGATCGTGAGGTAGCCGGACTGGAACAGCATCGCCACGGAGGTGAGGTTGTGAAGGTCCGCGACGTCAAACTCCGCCGCGGCCACGTCCTCCACCTTCTCGGGATTCACCGCAAGGAAATCCTCGCGCCTGAGGTAGTTCATCAGCATCGACGGCCGCCCCGTCGTCGCCCACGTCGCGGAGAACCCGGACGGGTCCTTCTTGTCGAGCGTGTATGCGACCGATATGGGGTTGTAGACGGTCGTGGGGTCGTTCTTCGCGAAGCGGAACCCGTTATACCAACGTTTCAGTTCCTCCCGATAGTCCTCGTAGGACTTCCCCATGATGGAGGCGTGCTCGCGCAGATGCTCCTCAAAGTTGGCCGTCAGCTCCTCTTCCGTGTAGCCGAACATGGTGGCGTATTCGTCAAACTGCGAGACGTCGCGTATGTTGCTCAACGCCGAGAACACCGAGAGCTTCGTGAACTTGCTCACGCCGGTCATGAACAGGAACTTGATGTTCCCCGTGCGGTTCTTCATCTGCGAATAGACAGCCGAGAGCCTGGCGCGCACGGCTTCGGCCTTGGGAATATCGTCAAGGCAGTGGCCCACGGGAGCGTCGTACTCGTCGATGAGGATCGCGACGCCCTTGCCGCCATTGGCAGCGGAAAGCGCTTCGATGGCGTTGCCGAAGTTCATGTGCGCCGACTTGGACGTGTCGTAGGTGTAGCCTGCATCTCCCAGCCTGTCCTTGACATGGTTGGCAAGGTCTTGCGCAAACTCCTCCTCGTTGGTCGTCGTGAGGTCGTTGAACTCGAAGTGTATGACGGGGTATTTCTCCCACGACCATTCCAACGCGTCGATGGCAAGCCCCTTGAAAAGCTCGCGCCGTCCCTGAAAAAGCGCCTTGAGCGCGGAGACGGTCAGCGACTTCCCGAACCGGCGCGGCCGCGAGACGAAGAAGAGCTTTGTCCCAACAGTCGTGATTAGACTGTGGATGAACTTCGTCTTGTCGACGTATATGCATCCGTCCCTGCGGATGGACGGAAAGTCATGCGTGTCTGTGGCGAGCGGTCTCATTGCCCAACAGTATATCAGATTTCCGCCTTCCCGTGGGCGTGAATATGAAAACACCTAAGGCTGACCCTTTCGCTACACTGCATCACAATTTTTAACACTCGATCGCGACATACACATACAGCCCATCCTGAGACTTAAAGTGTCCACCTGCGAGAGTTTCTTTATTTGTGAGCATGGGCAGCAGCTTTGAATGAAACTCAGCCCAACCCATTTCACCTGTCGGATCGAAATCGGCAATTAGCCGGCCATGGCATGCCTTGAATTCGGAATCCATTTCGAACTCGTCCCGCTCAAGGTGTCGCCACGAATCGAACCTGACCGTCTTCCGATCTAGATTTATCGTTACGTTTCCATTAGCGCATGGTGTAAAATCCTCGACGGTATTTCTATTGGTCAAGCAGACCACATTTGTCCAAAGGCACGGATCGAACACATATACATCGCAAGTTCCCCCTCGGAATCGGCGCTCCAGCTCTTCTGCTCGAACACGCTCTTCGTCCCAATCGTCAAATCCGCATCCAAGGCCGCGCAACATGCGAAGGACACGATAACAGGCAAGGTCTTCACCTGTTCGACGCGAGAGCTTCACATGCTCCTCGCAGGCCCAAAGCAGATCTTCGGTTAGCGTTGCAGCGCAGCAAGTATACGCACCCCACGACGCAAAGGCCCCAGCTACAGGATACCCGTTATGTTCGAATCGCACCACCAGTTGTTCTGACATCTTTCACTCCCAGTTTATCAAACCTTGTCTAATGTGAAGCGCGCACACGGCCGTCACCTCTTCGTGTTCTCAGGAGGAGATAGTCCCTCGCGGGCACGCGCACGCCGTCGACCTCGACCAGCGCGTCCGTGTGGTTCACGTAGACGCGGCTGCCGTCGCCGTACGTGACGCGCACCACGCCCGGCGCCACGTCGCGGTGTTCCACCATCTCCTCCAGCTGCAGGTGGCGAAGCGGCTTGAACTTCAGGTAGAGGTCGCGGATCTTCTCCGCGTCGTCGTCCGTGAAATTGTAGACGATCGGGCGTCCGCCGAACTCCACGAGGTCGAGCCAGTTCTGTCCCGAAGGGAACTCCTGCGTGGACTTGTCGGGGTTGGCGAGCAGGTAGTCGTGGAAAGCCAGCTCGCTGAACGGCACGATGCGGTCGAAGGGCAGATTGCGTCCCTTGGCGCGGGCGTTCTGCGCATTCTTGATCTCGCGCGTGTTGTAGTTCACGTAGTCGACGAGTCCGATGAGGTGGTCCATGTCGCACTCGCTGGAGAAACCGCCGAAGAGCTCGATGCAACGCTCGACCACCTGACGCTGGTACGCGGCGATCTCCTTGCGGTTGGCGCGGTGGTGCGGATCGCAGCAGGCGTAGGGGTACACGGCGGTGAACACGTCGATGTAGTGCGCGCCCCTGAAGCCGAGTGCGGCGATCTTCTCCAGCTCGCCGGGGAGGAAGGTCTCCCAGGCGTTCTTGAGGCAGAGCCGGTAGGCGCGTCCGCCCGCAAAGGCGTCGTGGCAGCGCTGGATCGAGCCGTCGGGAAACTTGCAAGCGATGTTGCCGTTGTCCCACATGGGCGAGACGGCGTAGCAGTCCGTATAGTTCGAGTGGCCGTCGACGATGTAGCCGAGGGCCTGTCCGCCGCGGATGAGCTTGCGCAGCTCCGCCTCGCCGCCGGCCTCGGGCGAGACGGGGAACGAGCTGGGACAGCGTCCGTCGTAGCCGCCGTCCTGCCACCCCGCCACGCAGAGCGCCACGTCGTCCACGCCGAGCGCCTTGAGGCGCTGCAGGAAGGCGAGCGTCTGCGCGAACGAATAGAGGCACTGCGGCTTCTTCTCCGTCTCGGGCGTGAAGTCGACGTCGTACTTGGGGTCCTTGAACACGTAGGGCTTGCACGCGTGGCGACGGCGGAGCGCAATGGCGTTCGCCATCTTCAGCAGGTGCGGACGCGCCTTCGCGCGTTCCTTCAGCGTCTCGATCCGGCGCGTGGCCCCTTCCCGCGCCAGCACGCGGCGGCGGTACGCCTTGGCCATCGCGTTCCAGTCCGCGCCTTTCCCGAGTTCGTACACGACGAACGAAAGGTCCTCGTAAACCTCGCCGAAGGCGTGCCGTTCGATGTTCCAGGAGGGATAGGCCCGGTATCGGCCGTCCTTCGCCTCCACGATCGCGTCGAACTCGAAGCGCATCCCCTCGACGATGCCGATGAACGCGCCGCGCGGCGTCTGCATGGCGAGGTACGGATGGTCCATGAACTGCGCGCCGTTCCCCCAGTGCATCTTCTCGCGCGTAAAATACCCCACCACGCCGCGTCCGCCCATCCAGAAACCTTCCTCGCCCGTCTTCGCCTGCGCGCGGTCCAGCCAGAACTGCACGACCTGCGCCTTGCGGGCCTCGGCGGCGGGGAACGTGTAGCGCACGCCGCCGTCCGCCTCCCGAACGCCCGCCAGCGGCACCTCCCTCCAGACGCCGTCAGTCCCCTTCACGCGAGCGACATCCCTCGTGCCGCGCGCCTCCACGATCTTCTCGATCACGCCGCGGCCGGTGGAACGGCCATCCTTGTTGATGTCGTCAAAGGCTGCCGAGTAGACCAACTCGGCTGGCGGCGTCCCATGTACGCGAACATCCTCGAGCACAACCCGCTCCACGCGGCAGCTCACGTACGGATCGAATATCTCCGTGCCGGGCTTCCCGTCCTTTCCGGGGTAGAAGCACGACTTCGGCCCGACCTGCACGAGATGCGTGAGCGGCCACTTGTCGGCATGGAACGTGATGTCGATGTTCTTGAAATGCACAAGCGAGAGATTCGCGCCGAACTCGAAGGCGGCGAAGTGCCCGCGCGGCGCCTCCTGCGTCGCATACTGGCCGATCTTGTCGATGGGGGCATCGAGGTCGATCTCAAGGTCGGAGAAGAAGAGGTTCCCGCCAGAACCCACTTCGGCCCATTCCGGCGTGGATCCAATCGTGTAACGCGGCGTCTGGAGGTACATCTTGTAGGTGGTGATGCCCTTCACGCGACGGAAGATGACGTCGGAGATCGCACAGTCGACGATGGAGCCGTCCGCATAACGGTATTTGGCCGGCTGGATGCGGATCGCCGGGTAGGCGGACACGCCCGGAAGGCGCACGAGCTCGAGATCTTCGCACAGGATGTACCGCTGCGGACCGAAGTTCACGGAAGAATTGAGCCAGTCGTAGGCGTTGAGGGCCACCAGGTCGTCGCCCACCTGTCCGCGCACGTTGCGCGCGAGGACATGCGTGAGGTTGCCGTTCAGGTGAAGGCCGTCCGCGAAACACCGGTCAAACGAGATGTCGCGAAAGGCGACCGCGTCGCCATCGCCCGCCTGAACTGCGAAGCCGCCGGTGTGATGGAACGTCGCGCCCGTCACGGACAAGCGGTTCACGTTGTTGAAGAAGAACAGGGTGGAAACGCCGAAGTAGTTCCCCTTCCTGCGGGGGAGAAGGTTGAACATGCCCGTGCGCCCGTAGCCCGCGCGCCGCGTGCAGCAGTCCTCCCAGCGTCCGCCCACGACGGCAATGTCCGTGTCGCGCTTGGCCGAGGCAGGTATGGGCGCAAGCGTTCCATCCTGCGCCGAGGCGTTCCTAAGAAGCACGGTACGCATACCGTCGGCAAGGCGAATCGTGGCCCCTGTCGCTTCGATGCGGCGACGGGACGGCACGATCACCGTGCCGTCGAAAAAGTACTTCTCGCCCAAGGCGGGAATCGTCACGATCTCATGTTCGTCGAGCGCCTTTTGCAACGCCGCCGTCCACATGTTCGTCCCGTTCACCGTCCGCACGAGCGCACGATAGTCCGCAAGCGAGCATCGGTCGGAGAGCGTTGCCTGCCCTTCATCGATCTCACGGCACGCCGCCTCCACCTCGCGCTCGATGCGCATCACCCCTGAAGGCCTTTGCGATCCTTCAGCCGCAGCGAATACGCACGCGGCGAGAACTGTTCCGATCCGCTTTATCACGTACATCACCGGAAGATGATCGCGAAGCCGTTGGAGCGGAACACCTGGCCGCAACCGTTCCCGAGACGCCAGCCGCACGGACGCGTCAGGTTTGAACCGGCGAACGTGCCGGCGATTCCCGTCGCCTCGAGGAACGTCACGAAATTGTTGTTCGCAAGATACTCGGGGTTGTTCACCTGCAGGAAGGCGCCGGACGCAAACGTCATCGTTCCGTCCACCGTCAGCTTGTCGGCCGTGCCATTCGGCTTCACCGTCACCTCAAAGCCGTCCGCAACGACATCGCCCGTAATCGCGCCGCCACCGGAAAGCGTACCCACGGCCAGCGGCGTGCCGCCCGCCACCGTCAGCGTCGTGTTCTCCGCCACCGTCACCGTGCCGCCGACGGACGTATTGACGACGGGCGCACCACTCCCCGTCCACTTCGCCAGCAGGTAGTTCTCCACCTGCCTGCGCTCGGCGTCGGTGAGGCATCTGTCGTAGGCAATCGCCTCGAACACCCATCCGATGAAACAACGGTCTGAACTGCCGTGGTAGGAACCGAACGTGTATTGCTTTTGAGGTGCTGACCGGCCCTCGCCCGCGACAACGGAAAGCACATGGACCGTTTCAAGCGGGATCAGGTCAAGTGAAATCGAATAGTTGCCCACCAACGTCGGACGGACTCCATCCAGGAAATAGTCGTCAACTTCAGTGAATGGACAACTCACCTGGCAGATCGACAGCCCCGCCCCCGTCCAGTAGCGGATTCCGGCATCTACGTTGCGGTAGCCGTAGATGCCGCGGAACTTGCTGTCGCTCGTACCGTCCTTCGTGCTCCAGACGAGGAACGTGGTCTTGACGCTCATCGCCTCGCTTGACGTGAGACGCGTCCGTCCCGTGCCGTCGAACCAGACGCCCGGTTTCGCACCCAGCGCGTTCGCGTGGCCAGCCGGCGCGTAGACCGGCGCAGGCAGCGTACCGTCCGCACTGAAGTTGATGCCCGAGCCGCCCTTGCTATTCCAGCGCGTGACCTTGCCGTCCGCGTTCGTCGTGATCGTCGAGGCGTCGGCGGCGTCCATCCACCAGAGAAGCCCGTCGGTCGGCGGCTGCGCGTTGTAGAGGCCAAGTGTCGCGTTCCCCGCCACGGCGAGCGAAGCGTCGTCGGAGAGCGCCGCCGCCACCGTGCCGCCCGCCACGGACACCGTCACGTTCCCGCGCACTTCGCCGCTGAATGTGCTGGTGCCCGTCACCGTGAGCGTGGCCGCGCGCGCGGAGCTGTTCGTGATCAGACCCGTTCCGGCAAGCGAGGCGACGGACACGTCCGTCCCCGCCAGGTCCAACACGCCGTCTCCCGCCAGCGTCAGCTCGCCCGTTCCCAGGGAAAGCGCATTGACGTTCGCGTCAAACGTCGTGTCCATCCACTTCCGCGCGAGGTAGTTCTCCACGCGCTTGCGTTCGCTGACGGAGAGGATGCGATCGTACGCCACCACTTCCGCGACATCGCCGTCCAGGTTGCGGTCGCGGGCGATCACGGTGGCGGTGTTGCAGTAGCCACCCAGCGCCGCCGTGAACGCGAGTCCCCGGAGCGTGTTCGCATCGCCCTTCTCGACTACGAGCACCTGCGGCGTGTTCTCGGATACGCTGCGTGATGCGTTCTCGACGCCGTTGATCACGAGTCTGCCATCCGTGTCGAACACATGGTGGGACGAGCTGCCCGCACCGCCATCCCACGAGGCGGAATTGCCGGACTTTGAGATGCGTATGCCGTTGTCATCCCTGTCGGCCTGCCCGAAGAGTCCGCCACACGACACCATGTTGCTGGGCCGCTGCCGCAACACGAAGAACATCGTGCGCGGCGCAACGGCAACCGTGGAGTAGAGGCGGTTCGAGGCGGCGGCGCTGAACGTCACGGCCGGGCTTCCGTTCCAGGTATCAGCCGAACGGCGCGGTCCCGTGAACACGTTGCCCGCCGACGCGAACGCCACGTTCCCAACCGTTGACGCCCAATTGGTGATCGTGCCGTCTTCCGCGTACTTGAACGTGTCCGCGCGCGTGGCATCCAGATGAAACGCCAGCGAATCGGCGAACGGCGCATCGATCAGACCGACCGTGCGCAGCGTGCCGCCCTGTACCGTGACGCCGCCGCTGGAGGTGACATCGGAATAAAGCGACAACGTGCCCGCGCCGTCCTTCACCAGCGTCGCCGATCCGGAGAGCTCCGCGTGGAATTCGCTGTCGGCATTGGACTTGACTGTGAACGACGTGCCGGCGATCGTGCCACGCCCTTTGACGGAGCCGACCGTCGTATCCGTTGAGGAGAGTGTGGACATCCCCGCGACGGCGTCCGCGCTGTTGCCATCGAACGCAAGCGTGCCGAGGTCGTTCACGCCCGTTGCGGCAATCGAGGAATTTGCCAGCACTACCGCGCCCGCGCCGGAGATTGCATTTGTGATCGTCTTCGTGCCACCGGCGAAGCAGATGGTTGAATCGGCGTCCAACGTCACCGCGCCCGCGCCGAACGTGCCGTCCGCGCCGAGCGTCGCGCCCGTGGAGACGATTTCGGTCCGGCCGTCATACGTGTTGGGCGATGCGAGGCGGAACTTGTAGTTGTTGTTCTCGCCGCGCAGCGTCAGCGTGCCGTGTCCGTCGATGGGACCGTTCACCGTGAAGGTCCCCACGGAATCTGCGTAGGCGAAGAGCGTGGCGTCATGCTCAAGCGTGACGGGGCCGTTCAACGTACCGATGCCCTGGAGCGCGCCGCCGCGGTCGGTACTGTCCTGCAGCCCGTTGCCCGCGATGTGGAAATGGTTCGTCAACGCTGCCGACCCGAACGTGATCTGCGCGCCGCGGATGAGTCCCCGTCCGTCCAGGTAGACGTCAGGCGACGGCAGACGTTCCTGGAGCGAGCTCTGGTAGCGGACGTTCCGCAGGTGCAGCGGCCCGGTCCACGCCGCGACGCCGGAAGCGTACGGCTGGATAATCGGCGCGCGGCCGGACGTCTGCATCGGAGCGGCGAACATGATGCCGTTCGATCCCCTGATCGGAACAGAAAACTGGACGTAGCGCCGACCGTCCGTCATGTTGGGCGCACACCAGATGATGCCCTCGGACGTTCCAAAGTCAAGCGCGCCCGTGCCGTCCAGGTGGAAGGGATTGCTGCCGCCGCCGCGGTAGTTGAGCAAAACGGCGGCCGGGTGCATGCCGTCACCCACTGTCAAAGTCGCGTTCAAGGTGAGGGACGGCTGGCCGCCGATGCTCACGATGCGCAGGCCCTGCACCTGCGTGTCGGAATCGATCGTGACATTCCCCGTCTTGCTCACGACGGCGGTCGGGTCGCCGAAGTCGGAAGCGTAAAGCGCCGTGGCGGGGACAAAGCCCTTGTCAACGTCGTATGTGAGGAAATCCACGTGGTGCGCACCGTCCTCCGCGTCGGCGTTCTGCCCCTTTGTCACCAACCAGGGCTCGACGAATCCGTTGACGAGCGTCGGCGCGGACGTCGTCTTGATGAACGTCGTGACGCCCAGCTGGTTGTCGCCGTCGGACGTACTTTCCAACTCGGCGACGGCGCGCCCCTCGCGCACGATCGGGCCGACCGTGAGCGTGGCGGTGTCCGCGTTGGTGGAGCGCGCCACGCGCAGGCGCGCAGGACCGGGCGCGACCGTGAACGTGGAACCGGCGCCCGTGGCGATGGATGCGGACGCGTCGCCTGCCGACGACATCCACGCCACGTATGTCAGGTTGCCGCCGGAGAGGCGCACGGGGCCGGTCGTCAGCAACGTCTGGCCCGCGCCCGTACGGTAGACGTCAAGCGTTCCGGAATCAAGATCCAGCAGCGCGAAGTTGGGCAAGTCGGCGTAGAGGTTGAACTTGCCGAAGCCGTAGCCGGGCGCGGACTTCAGCGTGAGCGTGTTTGCGCCCGTTCCGGAAAGAGGCACGGTGGAGTCGATCTGGAAGACGGAATTGTACGCCGCCTGGATGTAGGGATTGTCCCCTACCATCGTCAGGCCGCGTGTGGTGAGGTTGGCGGTCGCGCCCGCCCGGACTTCAATCGCGCCGAGCTGGAGGCCGGCCGTCGGCGCGAGCTTGATGGTGCTAGGCGTGACGAAATACGCCGTGCCGCCGTCCGACGGCACCTTGCCACCCTTCCACGGTCCCCGCTCCAGGGAGGAATAGCTGCTGGTCTGAAACCAATCCTCGCCACCTGACGCGCGGAACGTCTCGCCGTCCACGGCGGCCCGTACCGAGACGCCAGCCGCGAGCAGCATCGCGCTCACGCAGCAACGCATGACTTGCATCGCTCTTTTCATGATCTTCTCCTTGCAGCAAAAAGACTATTCAGGAACGCCAGTATTATAGCAAACGAATCAAAGGTGGTAAATTGCACAATATGCAATTAGGTTTATACTTACAGCAATATCCTAGCGGCTGTTCGCAGACCGCCAGTCCGTCGGCGACATCTTATGTGCCGCCATGAACGCGCGGCAGAAGTACTGGACGGAAGTAAAGCCCGCCCTGCGGGCCACGTCGGTAATGGACATGTCGGCTTCAAGCAACCTGCACGCTGCGACCATACGCATCTTGGCCAGATACTCCTGGACCGAAACGCCAAGTTTCTTCCGGAACACGGAACCAACTGAGGTGTGCGAAAGGCCGACATGTGCAAAGACATCCGCCGCCGTAATGCCCCTTGTGGCGTTGTGTCCGATGTAGACGAGCGCATCCGCGAGCCACGACGGCTCGACGGGATAGACTTCCGTCGACTCGCGCACGATCAGCCGGAGCGGCTTCACGAACACCTGCGGCGGATCGCGTCGCACTGTTGGATTCTGCAACATCGCATGGGCGATCCGCACCGCTTCCCGTCCCGTCTCGAACCCGTCAGGATCAATACTTGAGAGCGTCGGCATCGTAAAACCGCACAGAATCGCATCGTCGTCGACCCCGAGTATGGCGACCTCCTGCGGAACACAGATTCCGACCTGTTGGCAGAGCGTCAGCACCTGATGAGCGCGAAGGTCGTGCGAGCAGAAGACCGCGACGGGCTTGGGCAGTTTCCGCAGCCAGTTCCGTATGGCCTTTGCCTCGTCCGCCATCGGCGCGTAGCGTTCGCCGCGCACCACGTTCTCGCCAAAGTCCTTCACGTCGCTCTTCCCGGCGTCGAACACGTGGCAGACGAATCCCGCCTCCCCGACCTTGCAGACGAACGTCTGGCGCCGTACGTCCGAGAAGTTGATGCCGTTGTAGCCGCAATAGGCGAATTCGCGGAAGCCGCGCGAAATGAAGTGCTCGGCCGCAAGGCTGCCGATCGCCACGTTGTCCAGATCGGCCACGCCGAAACCTGCGCGCCGCTTTCCGTAGAACACGTCCACGACCGGCCTGCGCGTGCGGCGGAGGATCCGGTCCATTCGGTCGTCGAGCACGCGGACGATGAAGGCGTCGTATTCCGACAGACTGCGCGCATTCTCCAGATCGCGCCATTCAAGCATACCGAGCGAAATGCCCTGGCATTCGCACGCATACGCCGCAGCACCTTCGCAGAGGCGCCGCCCATAGGCCCGCTGGCGCTCCACCAGCACGCCAATCCGGCAATTTTCTGAACATTTTTCTCTCATCGCTTACCGCAACGCTGTGAGACCGCATACCTTCGCGATTCAATGCCTTTTCGTTTATTCCGCTGCAAAAAGGTCGTCTAGTGTAACCCCTTTGTCACTCCGCCTTGGCGTGGCGGCGGTCGCGAGGCGATCGCCCTACCGATTTCGGTCACGCGGGTTTATCCGCCGTAGCCTTCGGCGAAGGCGGAACGCGTGACCCCTATCAGACGTGTGACCGTGGCGGCTTAGCCGCCTATGACCGTTTCACTGTCTTGCCGTTTTTTCCTTTCTTGTTTCAGTTCTGCGGTTTGAGATTCCATAACCATTCAACGGCACGAGTATGTTTCACTGTTTTCGTAAACGAACTCCGGCGCAACATCTAGCTCACCGTCAAGCCATGTCAAGGTTTCATAATCCAGTTTGCAATTCGCAAATACGTCTGCGTCCGAGAGCGGCGCAAAAGCCTCGCCTTGCAAAAGCTTACGGCCGTCAAAAACGCGTGTCTCGCCATCATTAAACACAACCTTCATACGATACGGCGCCAATGTCTCGAACTCCGTGATCTTCAACACAGGCAATGGATTCTCCGCATAGCATTTGCCGTCTCTTACAATCACCTTACACCTCCTCACATTGCCGGAACAATCTTATCGAACTGCTTGCCCTGAACGGCAAGATTCCACGCAGCGTATGCTTCCTCCTCATGCAGAGCAATCCACCCATCAAGGATCCGCCGCTGCCTGATGGGCAGCTCTCCTGAAAGCATCTCGCCGTCAAGAGCCACAACAGCCTCATCCTCGTTGTATTTCACATGAACATGAGGTTTGTTATGCTGTTTCGTGTCGTAGAACCGCAGATAGATCACCAATGAGCCTATTCGTGAGAGTTCACCCATTACACACCTCCCTGTCATCGGTGCTCATTTTCTTTACGCTTTCCATTACTGCTGGCATTGTTTTGTTCTTTGGATTGCGACACCATTATTATACCAAGAATCAGCCCGTTGCGGTTGAGAAAACAGATGTTACTGGAGAATCTGCTGTCCCTTCACCGCGCGGACGGCGGCGCGTCCCGCGGCCTCGCCCATCTGGTTGCAGTTGACCATCACGCGCAACGCGCCGTAGGCCTCACGCTCGCAGTCGACCATCCGCCCGGCGCAGCACAGGTTCTCCGCTCCGACCGGCAGGAGGGCGCGCATGGG
>JAEEGG010019456.1_pt1 | contig 13685 bp, 13 predicted proteins | sample 9134161 | NCBI WGS metagenome assembly JAEEGG01 (sample SAMN16246543, study PRJNA631951) | gut metagenome | biome: gut microbiome; feature: rumen; material: CR-attached | host: Bos | place: Iran: Karaj | collected 2018-10 | reverse complement strand
TTCCCCACAAACGAACGTAAGTCTTGCCCGTAAACGAACGTAAGTGTCCCTCACAAACGAGTTGCAAAACGTAGAAAAGTCTACGATTTAGGACAAAACATTAGAAAAGTCTAACTTTTTCCGAATTATTTAGACTTATTTGATGGGCGCATTTTTGTGCCGTAACTTTGCAGAGAGAAAAGTAAAAATAGGAAAAAGTGGGGCACTGATAAAACGGAACAAAAAGCTTTTTTGTCACTTTTATGCCACTTTGTCACCCTTTGTCATACATTGGCAAGGGTGGCATCGTCTTTGTGGAATGTAATTTGTGGAATAGAAATTCTATACATTAATAAATAACAATTAAAACAAGAAAATCATGAACATTCAACCATTGGCAGACAGGGTGCTGGTGCTCCCTAAGCCTGCGGAAGAGAAGACGGTGGGCGGAATCATCATCCCAGACACCGCAAAGGAAAAGCCCCTGCAGGGCGAAGTTGTTGCTTGTGGCAACGGAACGAAGGACGAGGAAATGGTGGTCAAGGTGGGCGACCAGGTTCTCTATGGCAAGTACTCAGGCACTGAACTCGAATATGAGGGCGTGAAGTACCTCATGATGCGTCAGAGCGATGTGCTGGCAATCTTGAAATAAATTCATTTACAATTTTACAATTTACAATTTACCATTGATTTGTGAATTTAGTTATTGAACTATTTTTATTCATAAAACGGATTGGTAAATTATAAAATTGTTCAATTGAAAAATAAATTGTACGTTGTAAATAGTTAAATAGTAAATAAGATTATGGCTAAAGAATTGAAATTCAATATTGAGGCTCGTGAGCAGCTGAAGAAGGGTGTGGACGAACTGGCTAATGCCGTGAAGGTCACCCTCGGTCCTAAGGGACGTAATGTCATCATTGAAAAGAAGTTTGGTGCTCCTCACATCACCAAGGACGGTGTGACGGTGGCCAAGGAAATTGAACTGGCTGACGCTTTCCAGAACACGGGTGCTCAGCTGGTGAAGAGTGTGGCATCGAAGACTGGCGACGATGCTGGTGATGGTACCACTACGGCTACCGTATTGGCTCAGAGCATTGTGGCTACGGGCTTGAAGAATGTGGCTGCCGGTGCTAACCCCATGGATTTGAAGCGCGGTATTGACAAGGCTGTGGCTAAGGTGGTTGAACACATCAAGGCTCAGAGCGAGCAGGTGGGTGACAACTACGACAAGATTGAGCAGGTGGCTACCGTCAGTGCCAACAACGACCAGGAAATCGGTAAGTTGATTGCCGACGCCATGAAGAAGGTATCGAAGGACGGTGTCATCACCATCGAAGAAGCTAAGAGCCGTGAAACCACCATCGGTGTGGTGGAAGGCATGCAGTTCGACCGTGGCTATCTGTCTCCTTATTTCGTGACCAACACGGAGAAGATGGAGTGTGAGATGGAGAACCCGCTCATCCTCATCTACGATAAGAAAATCAGCAACCTGCAGGAATTCCTGCCTATCCTGAACCCTGCTGCACAGACAGGTCGTCCTATCCTCGTGATTGCTGAGGATGTGGAGAGCGAGGCACTTACTACTCTGGTTGTGAACCGTCTGCGCGCCCAGCTGAAGATTTGCGCTGTGAAAGCTCCTGGTTTTGGCGACCGCCGCAAGGCTATGCTGGAAGACATCGCCGTATTGACCGGTGGTGTGGTTATCTCTGAGGAGAAGGGCTTGAAGCTTGAGCAGGCTACCATCGAAATGTTGGGTTCAGCTGAGAAGGTGACCATCACGAAGGACAACACCACCATCGTAGGTGGTAAGGGTGACAAGCAGAACATCCAAGACCGTGTGAACCAGATCAAGAACGAAATCAAGAACACGACTTCTGACTACGACAAGGAGAAGCTGCAGGAGCGTCTGGCTAAGCTCTCAGGCGGTGTGGCTGTGCTCTATGTAGGTGCCGCATCAGAGGTAGAAATGAAGGAGAAGAAGGATCGTGTGGATGACGCTCTGTGCGCCACTCGTGCAGCCATCGAAGAGGGTATCGTGCCTGGTGGTGGCGTAGCCTTCATCCGCTCATTGGAAAGCCTCGAAGGTCTGGAAGGTGACAACGCTGATGAGACCACGGGTATCAAGATTGTGAAGCGCGCCATTGAGGAGCCTCTCCGTCAGATTGTGGAGAACGCCGGTTTGGAAGGTTCTGTTGTGGTGGAGAAGGTTCGCTCTCAGAAGGGTGACTTCGGCTACAACGCCCGCAAGGACACGTATGAGAACCTCCGTGAGTCGGGCATCATCGACCCAGCCAAAGTTTGCCGTGTAGCTCTTGAAAATGCAGCTTCCATCGCTGGTATGTTCCTCACCACCGAGTGTGTCATCTGCGACGCCAAGGAGGACAAGCCCGAAATGCCAATGGGCGGTGCACCAGGCATGGGCGGCATGATGTAACCACCAGCCCACGCGCTGGGCGAAGGTCTCCATGCGGCGAGAAAGTCGTAATGACGAGATTTTGAGTGGATTTGTTTGATTTAAGGCTCACAGAAGCACTTAAAATAGCAAAGAAAGAGGCTCTGATACATTTACATTTGTTTCGGAGCCTCTTTTTTGATAAAAAAAATGAAAAAAATCCTCTTTTCTTTGTATTATTCTCATTTAATCGTATCTTTGCAACCCTAACATAAAATAAAAGATAGAAGGGTGTCTGACACCCCGTGAATGAAGAAGAGTGTTAACTAAAATATTACTAACTTAAAAACTCTAACATTTATGGCAAAAAAATGGGTATGCCCCGTGTGTGGCTATGTGTATGAGGGAGAGAACCCTCCAGAGAAGTGTCCACAGTGTAAAGTTCCTGGCTCAAAGTTCAAGGAGAAGGAAGAAACTGAAGGACTGAATTTCGCTTGTGAACATGAATTGGGTGTGGCTAAGGCTATCCCAGAAGGTGAAGAGGGCGCATTCGTGCTGCAAGGTCTGAAAGACCACTTTATGGGTGAATGCACCGAAGTGGGCATGTATTTGGCAATGGCTCGTCAGGCTGACCGCGAAGGCTATCCAGAGGTTTCTGAAGCTTTCCGCCGCTATGCCTACGAGGAGGCTGACCACGCTTCACGCTTTGCTGAACTGCTCGGCGAGGTGGTTTGGGACACCAAGACCAACCTGAAGAAGCGCATGGAAGCTGAGGAAGGTGCTTGCGCCGGTAAACTGGAGATTGCAAAGGTGGCTAAGAAGCTGAATCTCGACGCCATTCACGACACCGTTCACGAGATGGCAAAGGACGAAGCACGTCACGGTGCTGGTTTCCAAGGATTGTATAACAGATTTTTCAAGTAGTGATTATGAAAAAGTATGTATGTGACACCTGCGGCTGGGAGTATGACCCAGAAGTAGGCTATCCGGAAGGCGGCATAGAGTCTGGTACGGCTTTTGAAGACCTGCCCGATGATTTCGAATGCCCTCTCTGCGGTGTGGGTAAGAGTGATTTTTCGGAGGCATAACGTGAAGATAAGTAACATCAGTCTTGGAGAAAAGCCTGTTCTGTTGGCGCCCATGGAGGACGTGACAGATCAGGCTTTCAGGCTTCTGTGTAAGGAGTTCGGGGCAAGCATGGTGTATTCGGAGTTTGTCAGTGCCGATGCGCTCATACGCAATGTGAACCGCTCGCTGGAAAAGATTCGGGTGGATGACCGTGAACGCCCCGTCGCCATACAGATTTACGGACGCGACGTGCCGAGCATGGTGGAGGCTGCCAAGATAGTGGAAAGCGAGGCGCATCCCGACATTCTCGACATCAATTTTGGTTGCCCCGTGAAGAAAGTGGCTGGCAAAGGTGCTGGTGCTGGTATGCTGAGGAATGTGCCGCTGATGCTCGACATCACACGTGAGGTGGTGAAGGCGGTGAGCATTCCTGTCACGGTGAAGACACGCCTCGGATGGGACCATCAGAACAAAATCATCGTGGAACTGGCTGAGCAACTGCAGGATTGCGGCATTGAGGCTCTGACCATTCACGGCAGAACGCGTAGCCAGATGTATCAAGGAGAGGCTGACTGGACTCTCATCGGTGAGGTGAAACGGAATCCACGCATGCACATCCCCATCATCGGCAATGGCGACATCTGCACGGCTGAACAGGCTGCTGATGCCTTCAGCCGCTATGGTGTAGATGCCGTGATGATTGGACGTGCCACATTCGGTCAACCTTGGCTCTTCAAGGATGTACGCACCTATCTTGACACAGGGCTTCACGATGAGACCATGACGCTCGATTGGAAGATGGACGTGCTGAAACGGCAAGTGAAAAAGAGTGTGGAATATTCCCTTCGTGAAGACAATGCGCTGAAGGAGCGCAAGCGCACAGAACTCGGTGGCATCATGCATGTGAGACGACACCTTGCCAACAGTCCCCTTTTCAAGGGCATTCCTGACTTTCGCCAGACACGCGTCAAGATTCTGCGTGCTGAGACACAGGAGGAACTCTTTGCCTTGCTCGACGAGGCAAAGGAGCGGATTTTGAGCATTGCTGAAAATCCGTGATGCCTTAATTTAATTTAAATGCTATATTTGTGATGGGAATGTCGAAAAAAAGGTCTATCTTTGCACACATAATTGTATTAAGAACATGAAGAAGATTCTAATTCTGAATGGCCCCAACTTGAACTTGTTGGGCAAACGAGAACCTGGCATCTACGGTTCGAAGGGCTTTGAGGTGTATTTTGAGGAATTGAAGCGGATGTTTCCCGATGTGGAACTGGCTTATTACCAGTCGAATGTGGAGGGCGAACTGATTAACAAGATTCATGAGGTGGGCTTCTCGTGGGACGGCATCGTGCTGAATGCAGGGGCTTACACGCATACGAGCATCGCTTTGCAGGATGCCATCCGTGGAGTGAAAACACCTGTGGTGGAGGTGCACATCTCGAACGTGCATCAACGTGAAGATTTCCGTCATAAGTCGATGATCAGCTGTGCCTGTCTGGGTGTGATTTGCGGGTTTGGATTGGACAGCTACCGACTGGGCGTGGAGGCTTTGAAGAACCATGACGGAAAGTGAGCGAATAGACGACTACATCCTCTCCCACATAGACAAGGAGAGTGACTACCTGCATCGTCTATGGAGGGCAACTCAGTTGCACTTGCTCTATGGACGAATGGCGAGCGGTCACTTGCAAGGAAGATTGCTGAAGATGCTGGTGGGGATGGTGCAACCGAAGATGGTGCTGGAAATCGGCACATACAGCGGCTATTCGGGTTTGTGCATTGCAGAGGGACTGCCTGAGGGTGGACATCTTCACACGGTAGAGATTAACGATGAGCAGGAGGACTTCACGTTGCCGTGGTTTCAGGGTTCGCCCTATAAAGACAAAATCACGATGCACATTGGCGATGCGTTGGAGGTGGTGCCGAAGTTGGGACTGAGGTTCGACATGGCATTTATCGATGGTGACAAGCGCAAGTATGTGGAATATTATGAGATGGTGATGAAGCACCTGAATGTGGGAGGATACATCCTCGCCGACAACACGCTGTGGGATGGACATGTGGTGGAAGAGGAGGCAAAGGATGCCCAAACAGAAGGCATCCGTGCTTTCAATGACTGGGTGGCAAAGGATGACAGGGTGGAGAAGGTGATATTGCCTCTGAGAGACGGATTGACAATCATGAAAAAGGTAAAAGGGAAAAATGGAAAGTGAATAATTTATGGAAACAACAAGACAGAATAAGATTGCACGGCTGATTCAAAAGGATTTGGCGGGCATTTTTCAGGCACAGACAAGGCAGACAAGGAATCTGCTGGTGAGTGTGAGTGTGGTGAGGATTAGTCCTGACCTAAGCGTGGCGAAGGCGTATCTGAGCATCTTCCCTTCGGAGAAGGCACAGGAGGTGCTGCAGAACGTGAACGAACATGCTAGCGAGATTCGCTATGAGTTGGGCAAGCTAGAACGTCACCAATTGCGCATCATCCCTGAATTGAAGTTTTTTCTGGACGATTCGCTGGATTATGTGGAGAATATTGACAAGTTGCTGAAGACTCCTTCTCATACCCCCTCTTCTGAGGGTGAGGGTGCATGAATGTTTCGTTCTACATAGCTAAGCGGTACTTGCTGTCGAAGAAGTCGCACAGTGCTATCAACATCATTTCGGGCGTGTCGGTGTGTGGTGTGGCAATTGCGACGGCTGCGCTGGTATGCATCCTGTCGGTATTCAATGGGTTTCAGGACATGGTGGCTGGGTTGTTCACGGCAATGGATCCACAGCTGAAAGTGGTGCCTGCGGTGGGTAAGTTCATGGCTGCCGACGTGAAGGAACTGAGGGCGTTGAAGTCAGACAAAGATATAGCCGTATGTACGGAGACACTGGAAGACCAAGCCTTGCTGATGCTCAACAACCGTCAGGTGATGGCGACAGTGAAGGGTGTGGAGGACAATTTTGAGGAGTTGACGGGCATTGACCGTATCCTGATTGGCGAGGGTGTGTTTGAACTCCATGCCGACGTGATTGATTATGGCATTTTGGGGGCAAACCTGCTGATGCAGTTGGGACAATCCACCGATTTCGGTGACCCCATTCAGGTGTATGCCCCACGGAAGGGTGAGCGCATTGACCTGAATGACCCGCGTGAGAGCCTGAATCAGGAGGAACTGTACTCGCCGAGGGTGGGCTTCATGGTGAAGCAGAACAAGTATGACTCACAGTATGTCATCACAAACATAGCGTTCACCCGTCGGTTGTTTGAACGTGAGGGCGAGGTGTCGGCTGTGGAGATGAAGGTGCGTGAGGGTGCCGATGTGCAGAAGGTGAAGACTCGTCTGCAACAGATGTTGGGGGAGAAGTATGTGGTGAAAGACCGCTATGAGCAGCAGGAGGACACGTTCAAAATCATGCAGATTGAGAAGCTCATCTCCTACATCTTCCTGACGTTTATCCTGATGATTGCCTGTTTCAACATCATCGGTTCGCTCTCGATGCTCATCATTGACAAGAAGCAGGATGCCATCACGTTGCGGAATCTGGGTGCGAACGAGCATCAAATAAGCAGCATCTTCATGATGGAGGGCAGGATGATTTCGTTGTTGGGAGCAGTCATCGGCATTGCTGTCGGATTGCTTCTGTGCTGGCTGCAACAGGAGTTCGGAATCATACGTTTCGGCGATAGCGAGGGGAGCTACATCATCAACGCTTATCCCGTGAGTGTGCATGCCACAGATGTTGTGCTGGTACTGGTGACAGTCATAGCTGTCGGATTCCTCTCGGTGTGGTATCCCGTGCGGCATTTGAGCAGAAAATATACAAGACAAACAAGAAACTAAACAAATACAAGAAACAATATGAAGAAGATTATTTGGCTGTCGGCAGCGAGCGCAATGGTACTGCTGTCAGGTTGCAGCAAACAGAAAGCATTTGTGTCGGACAATTTCGCAGTGTCGCCCACTCCACTGGAGTATGTGGCGGGTGAGGTGCCAGCCACCATCAGCATCAACGTGCCTGCCAAGGCTATGAACAAGAAGGCTGTGGTGGAGTGTACGCCTGTGCTGAAATGGGATGGCGGAGCATCGGCAGGAGACCCGTTCACCTTGCAGGGTGAGAAGGTGGAGGCTAACAACACCATCATCTCTTTCAAGAATGGCGGTCATGCCACAATGCGTTTCTCTGTGCCTTTCGTTGACGGCATGGAGAAGAGCGACCTGATGATGCAGTTCAATGCCAAAGTAGGCAAGAAGACGGTGAAGATGCCGACAGTGAAGATTGGCTACGGTACGCAATGCACCGCATCGCTCATCACGAAGACTGCCAAGACGGCGAACTTCGGAGTGGCTCCCGACAATTTCCAGCGCATCATCAGCCAAAAGCAGGAGGCTGCCGTGAAGTTCCTCATTGGTCAGGCAAATCTGCGTGGCAGCGAACTGAACACGCAAACCGTGCAGGACTTCATCAAGACACTCAAGAACATCAAGAGCGATGAACAAAGCCTTGTGCTGAACAATATTGAGGTGAGTGCCTATGCCTCTCCTGATGGTGCCTATGCCATCAACGAGCGTCTGGCAGAAAAGCGTGGAGCGGTGTCGGAAGGCTATGTGAACCAGCAGTTGAAGCAGAATCAGCTTGCCACCAATGTGGACACGAAATACACGGCTGAAGACTGGGAAGGTTTCCAGGCTTTGGTGTCACAGTCAAACTTGCAAGACAAGGAAATCATCCTGCGAGTGCTCTCCATGTATCAAGACCCTGAACAGCGCGAGCGTGAAATACGCAATGTGGCAGTGGTGTATAAGGAACTCGCTGATGCCGTGCTGCCAGAGTTGCGCCGTGCCCGCATGGTCATCAACTACGATGTGATTGGTCGCAGCGATGAAGCTATCATGCAGTTGGTGAATGGTGATGCCTCCAAGTTGAGCGTGGAAGAACTCGTCTATGCCGCAAACATCCTTTCCATCAGCGATGCACAGAAAGAGTCTATCCTGAAGAAGACCGTGTCCCTCTTCCCCAATGACTACCGTGCCTACAACAACCTCGGTGAACTCGCCATGCGTCGTGGCGACACTGAAACTGCACAATCTTATCTGCGTCAGGCTCTTGGCATCAATGCCAATGCAGCCGAACCTAATGTCAATTTGGGCATGCTCGCCATTCAGAACGGACAGTTCCAGGATGCGGAGACATTCATTGCCAAGGGTGTGAGTGCCAACAACTTTGACGAGGCACTCGGACACCTCTATGTGGCACAGAGCCGCTATCCACAGGCTGCTGCCAAGTTTGCCAAGTCTGCCAATAACAGTGCAGCCCTCTCCCACATCCTCTCGCAAGACTATGCCGATGCGCTCCAGATTTTGGGCAACATCAAGAATCCTGATGCTATGACCTACTATCTGCGTGCCATTCTTGCAGCACGTATGGAGGACAAAGCGGAGGTGAAGGACAACCTTGCCAAGGCGATTGCCATGGATGCTTCGCTGGCAAAGCGTGCTGCCAACGATGCCGAATTCTCTGACTACAATCAGTAGAAATGCAATAGTGACAGGAGACATGAGATGTAAGTTGAGGCGAATGAAAATGAAAGTGTTGATAGGTGGGGCTATCATGACGCTGTTGGCGGCATGTGGTCCCGATGGCAACTCCTTCCGCATCAGGGGGAGCTTCCGTGACATGCAGGCAGGTGAACTCTACATCTACAATCTCAGTGGCGACAATGCCCGTCTCGACACCCTGACCATCCAAGGCGGCAAGTTCGGCTACAGAGGAGAGACTGACGAGGTGACTCCCTTCATGCTCGTCTTTCCCAACGGTGTGGAGCAGGTCATCTTTGCAGGTCCTGGCGACGACATCGAGTATGAGGCGACAGCCAACGACCTGAAGAACTACGTGGTGAGCGGCAGTGAAGAGAATGAGCTGATGAACAGATTCAGGGAAGAGACATACACGAAGAACCCATCCCTGACGACCAACACCGCTCGCACCTACATCAAGGACAACCCCGTTTCGCCCGTCGCCCTCTATCTCTTCGACCAATATTTTGCCCAAAACGAAGAAGTGGGCAATGCCGAATTGAAAGAGCTTCTGAAAGTGCTGAAGGCAAAGCACCCCCATCACCATGCCTTGCTCGACATCGAAAGCAAGCTTGCCAATGCCGACCGACGCGAGGTGGGAAAGAAACTTCCAGATGCTCCCCTCACCAGAAAAGACCGAAAGACCGTCAAGCTTTGGCAGTCAACGAAAGACTACAACCTGATTGCTTTCTGGGCAACATGGATGCCCAACGGGACAGACTTCCTGTGGCGGCTCCGCAACACCCTGCGCGACAATCAGCTGGATGGTGGAAAATTGCGGGTGGTGGCTGTCTCGCTCGATGTGGAGCCATTCCGTTGGGAAGATGCCATTCGTCCCGACACCACACTCACCACCATTGAGCATTACTGCGACGGGCAGGGCTTCGAATCGAAAGCCATCAAACTCCTTGGCATCAACACCGTGCCCTACTACATCCTGACAGACCGAAAGCATCAGGTGGTGGATTGTGGCGACAATGTGGACAAGCTGACCGAGATGTTGAAGAAACACATACGATAAAAGGCAGGTAGGCAGATGGTTTCAAAAGTGTACAGTGCAGCATTGCAGGGCTTGGATGCCATGGTGGTCACCGTCGAGGTGGACAACTTTGAAGGAGGTGGCAATGCCAAGTTCACCATTGTAGGGCTGCCCGACAATGCCGTGAAAGAAAGTCAGGAGCGTGTGCAGTCAGCACTCCGTGTGAATGGCTACAAGATGCCCAACAAGTCGGTGGTGGTCAATCTTGCCCCTGCCGATGTGCGCAAGGAAGGTTCGGGTTTCGACCTGCCTATGGCCATCAGCGTGATGCTCTCCTGCGGATTTCTCAAGATAGAATGCCCCGAACGCTTTATGTTTGTAGGCGAATTGGGGCTCGATGGAACCATCCTCCCCGTCAAGGGAGTCCTGCCCATCTCCATCAAGGCACGAGAACTGGGCTACGAAGCACTCTTCGTCCCTGCTGAAAATGCCCGTGAGGCAGCAGTGGTGAACAGGTTGAAAGTGTACGGAGTGAGCCATCTGAATGACATTGTGGCGTTTTTCAGCGGCATGGGCACACTCCAACCCACAGTGGTCAATGCCCGTGAAGAATTCTATTCGCAGATGTTCACCTTCCCCTACGACTTCGACGAAGTGAAAGGGCAGGAGAACGTGAAAAGAGCCTTCGAGGTGGCAGCGGCAGGTGGTCACAACATCATCCTTGTGGGCAGCCCCGGATGCGGCAAGTCCATGATGGCAAAACGCCTTCCCTCCATCCTTCCGCCCCTCACCCTCAGCGAAAGTCTCGAAACAACCCAAATCCATTCCATTGCCGGCAAACTGCAACGAGACACCTCGCTCATCAGCCAACGCCCTTTCCGTTCCCCTCATCACACCATTTCCGATGTGGCACTTGTGGGAGGTGGCAACCTTTTCATGCCTGGAGAAATATGTCTTGCACACAATGGGGTGCTCTTCATGGACGAACTGCCTGAATTCAGCCGTTCAGTTCTGGAGACACTCCGCCAACCGCTCGAGGACCGCATCATCACCATCTCCCGTGCACGCTACAACCTCACCCTTCCATGCTCCTTCATGCTCGTGGCATCTATGAACCCCTGTCCTTGCGGCTACCATCACCACCCCACCCGCCGATGTGTCTGCACACCTGCACAGATTCAGCGCTACATGAACAAGATAAGCGGTCCACTCATGGACAGGATAGACATACAGGTGGAGGTGGAAAGTGTTCCTTTTGAAGACATCGCCAAAGCCCCGAAAGGAGAATCATCCTCTGCCATCCGTGAACGGGTGCTCAAAGCCCGCCAGATACAGAGCGAACGCTTCAGTTCCCTCCCCATCGGAGAGAGGGGTCACATCCATTGCAATGCTCAGATGACCACCTCGCAGCTCCAGAAATTCGTGCAACTCGACGACCAAGCACTCAATCTCCTTCGCACAGCTATGCGGAAGTTCAACCTCTCCGCCCGTGCCTACGACCGCATTCTGAAAGTGTCACGCACCATTGCCGACCTCGAAGGAACAGCAGACGTGCAGAGCCACCACATTGCCGAAGCCATCGGTTACCGCAATCTCGACAGAGACAACTGGGTGGAATAGAAGGAGACGAACAGTTGAGAGTTTAGGGTTTAGAGTTTAGGGTTTAGGGTTTAGAGTTTAGAGTTTAGAGTTTAGAGTTTAGGGTTGACAGTTGAAAGTTGACAGACTCATCATCCATCATACATCTTCCATCATACATCTTCCATCATACATCTTCCATCATACATCTTCCATCTTCCATCTTCCATCATACATCTTCCATCATACATCTTCCATCTTCCATCATTCCTAATTCGTAGCTAACTTCGATTACTTCCCAAAGTCAGGAAACTTTTACTTTTAACTTTTAGTTTTTCACTTTTCACTTGCCCTACAAGGCGTGTTAAATTGTAATTATAATTATGAACACAACAGCCCGTGTATTCAGCATCTTCCATGAACTGAACAAGATACCCCGTCCCTCTCATCATGAGGAACGGGTGGCAGACTATCTTTGCCAATTTGCAGAACGTCTCCATTTGGAGTATGAGCGTAATCAGGAAAACTGTGTGGTGATACGAAAACCTGCCACCCCTGGTCATGAGGATGCAGAACCCATCGTGTTGCTCAACCACATGGACATGGTGTGTGTGGGCATGAACGACCCGCTGAACGACCCCATCGAGGCTTATGAGGAAGACGGGTGGATGAAAGCCCGTGGCACCTCGTTGGGTGCCGACAATGGCATTGGCTTGTCGATGGCGCTTGCTGTGCTCGAAGACGACAGCATCGTACACCCAGCCCTTGAGGTCATCACCACCACCAACGAGGAGGACGGCATGTCTGGTGCCTCACAGTTGGGCAAGGATTTTCTGAAAGGTCGCAAGGTCATCAATCTCGACTCCGAAGACTACGACACCATCACAACGGGAGCCGCAGGAGCCTGCTTGCAGTTCCACCGCATACCGATGAAGTGGCAACCAGCATCAGCTGACATCAGCAAATGGTGTCGCATCCACATCGAAGGGGGATTGGGAGGGCACTCTGGCGTAGATATCAATAAAGGGCGTTGCAGTGCAGTGATTCCTGCCCGCATCATCCTGTCAGCCATCTGTCATAAAAGTGGCATGGTCGTATCAGACATACAGATAGGTGAAGCCAACGCTTCCATAGCCTCGAAAGGGGAGATGGTGATTGGCTGTCTATCCGACAATGCCTCCGAGTTCATGGTCAAGCAAGTGGAAAGCCTCAACCAGTGGCTGCACAGTGAATATGGGAGCACCGACCCCTGCATCACCTGCCGCATCGAGCCATGTGAAAGACATGAAACTATCCTCCCCATCGAGGCTGTGCAGGCATTGGTCACTTGTCTTGAGAAAGTGCCTCAAGGAGTGGTGAAGATGAGTGAGACGATGGTTGGCACGGTGGAGACCTCCAACAATATAGGTCGCATCTCAGCAGCAGAAGACCACCTTTTCGTGTCCACCCACACACGTAGTTTTATCGACGGTGACATGGAAACGCTCAGCAAGGACATTGCCCACACCTTCACATCTGCCAACAGCCAATCCGAATTGGTGATGTCGGCACCCGCATGGCAGGAAGACCAGCAGTCACCCTTCCTGCAACTGGTCAGCAACACCTTCCAAGACGTGTTAGGTTGGCGTCCTCGTATGGTTGCTATGCACTTTGTACTTGAGGCAGGCTTCTTCGTGCAGCACTATCCAGGCATTCAGATAGCCAGCATAGGACCCCGCATCGTCGAGCCCCATTCCGCCAGCGAACGGGTGGAACTCTCCACCATCGGTGACATCTGGCAAGTGCTGCTCGAATTGTTGAAGCGGCTTCACTCCTAACTGATTGTCAAATTGTACATAAATTTTTTTTCTTCTTTCATATTTTTTCTCTATCTTTGCCCATTATTTTTACTAAACCTATCAAAATAAACGTAGCAAGAAAATGAAAAGAATTCTGACTGCAATGATGCTTCTGGCTTTCTTCGTAGGAATGAAGGCACAGAACGAAGGGCCACAACTGGAGTATGTGGTGGAACTGAAAGTGAAATGTGAAGGTGCCTATCAGGTGGGGCAGACCTCTCACGGCAACCGTTTTGTCATCCCGATTGTGGGAGGCACATTCGAAGGTCCCAAGATGAAGG
>JAEEGG010019454.1_pt1 | contig 13685 bp, 10 predicted proteins | sample 9134161 | NCBI WGS metagenome assembly JAEEGG01 (sample SAMN16246543, study PRJNA631951) | gut metagenome | biome: gut microbiome; feature: rumen; material: CR-attached | host: Bos | place: Iran: Karaj | collected 2018-10 | reverse complement strand
CGGCCTATCGAAAAACTGGGGCGCTTCCATGCCAAGTGGCATCGGGATATCTTTCTGCCGGAATCTCCTGAGCGCCAGATAGACTGGCCATTGCTAATAACAGAAGGACGTGGCCGTTTTTGCGGAGTGATGCTTCATGTTTGGAACCCCAAAGGAAGCTGGTGGGGAGAAGGTGATGAGAAGTTCTTTGTGGACGGAGAACCATTTCCCTCTACTTTTGGTACCGGCTCAGAGGATTATTTTGGATATGCTTGGTGTGATCCGGTACTTTTCCAGCATGGATTGCATAATCAGACACTTTGTACCAAGAATAAAGGACATGTTTCCGTAAATCGCTGGCATATAGCCGACAATATCCCTTTTCAGACTCAATTTCAGGGATATATCGAAAAGTATTTCCCGAATGATCGTCCTACACTTTACGCAGCAACGGCTTATTGGTACCAGGTTCCGGGCGGGAAAGATCCCTATCAGGCTGTTCCCGTGGAGGAAAGAAGGGGATATTGGTATCCTCTCGTTTCAAATGGTGTAAAGGGCGCTATCGAGGGAGAGTCGCTGAAAGTCGTTTCCTGTACCGGAGGTCAGTGTACAGTTCAGGACATGTCCGGATTCACAGAAGGTGAATGGAGTCGGGATGAACATTTGTGGTGGAGAGATGCCAAAGAAGGACAAAAACTTACAGTTGAATTCCAGGTGGAAAAGCCCCAAAACTATTTCGTCAGACTGGCATTGACCAAAGCTCCCGACTATGGAATTTTTCAGGTTTATCTGGATGGACAGAAAATCGGAGAACCGATAGACCTTTATGATCCTGTTGTAACTTCTACGGGTCCAATGATGATGACCGTGTCCGAGCTCAAAAAAGGAAAACACCATCTGACTTTTGAATATGTGGACAACAATCCAAAGTCCATTCCCAATCACATGTTCGGTCTGGATTATATTTTCCTTGAGACTGAGTAAGTTATAGAATAAAACTTTATTTTTTTCAGATACCGTTCGTTTTTAGCGTGAATAATTTCGCAGCATAGGGTCTTATTATTCTTGACTTGAAAGGGAAGTGTGTTAGATGATAAGTCAGTTTTGTGTGGCGATTTGCCGTCGCACAGCGATTACTCAAAAGAAAGTTAAAATATGTCAAGAAGTCGTTTAGATTTGTTGAAGCGTCTGTTGCCTGCTTTAATGCTGGCTGCAGTTGGTGTTTTGTGTGCTCACGCGAGCGAAGCTGATATCAATCTCCCTGATTTGAAATCGGCGGCATTCAATGTCTTTGGAAATTCCATCAGCGGAATGACGCTCATGTACATCGGGTTGATCGTATGTATCCTGGGCGGAGCTTACGGGTTGTTCCAGTACGCGCAGACCAAGAGTTTGCCGGTGCATGAAGCCATGAGAAATGTTTCCGGGCTGATTTACGAAACCTGCAAAACATATCTTCAGCAGCAGGGCAAGTTCTTGATCATCTTGTGGGTGCTGATTGCTATTTGTATTTATTACTATTTTGGTATTTTGGAAAAGAAGAGCATGTCCCAGATCCTGATGATCCTGGGATGTTCTGTTTTTGGTATCCTGGGTTCCTACGGTGTGGCCTGGTTCGGCATTAAGATCAATACTCAAGCCAACAGCCGTACCGCGTTCTCCGCTTTCCGCGCGAACCCCTTGACTACCTTGAACATCCCATTGCGTTCCGGTATGAGCGTGGGTTTGCTGCTGGTCTGCATAGAGCTGCTGTTCATGATCGCTATTCTTTCCTTCCTGCCGAAGGAATTAGTGGGACCGTGCTTTATCGGTTTCGCCATTGGCGAGTCACTGGGTGCGAGCGCCCTGCGTATTTGCGGCGGTATCTTCACCAAGATCGCGGATATTGGTTCCGACCTGATGAAGATCGTGTTCAAGCTGCCGGAAGACGATCCCAAGAATCCGGGTGTCATTGCCGACTGCACTGGAGACAATGCCGGTGACAGTGTGGGACCGACCGCGGATGGTTTTGAAACTTACGGTGTGACCGGTGTGGCTCTAGTGACATTTCTGGCTGTTTCTTTGGCAGTCAGCCCGGTTCTCTGTGCCCAGCTGATCATCTGGATCTTCGCGATGCGTGCTTTGATGATCGTGACCTCTCTGGTTTCCTATTATATCAATCAGATCCTGAGCAATATGCTATTCTCCGGCAAGAAGGATTTTGACTTTGAGCAGCCGTTGACCCACCTGGTTTGGGTGACAAGTGCTGTTTCCATCTTGGCTACATTCGGTGCCAGTTATCTGCTCCTGGGCAATCTGGAAATCAAGGATCCCACACTGCTGGCCAGCGGTTACGCGAAAGTGGCCGGAAGCCTTTGGTGGGTTCTGTCAGTCATCATCAGTTGCGGTACTGTGGCCGGCGCGGTGATTCCCGAATTTACTAAAGTGTTCACTTCCACCAATTCACGTCACGTGCAGGAAGTGGTGAACGCCTCCCGTCAGGGCGGTGCTTCTTTGAACATCCTCTCCGGTCTGGTCGCGGGTAATTTCTCCGCTTTCTGGAAGGGTGGCTGCATTATGGTACTGATGCTGATCTCCTTCCTGGTGACCGTTTCCAATCCGTCTTTGACCGGGATGCTGCCTCCGCAGTTTGCTTTCGCGGCTCCGATCTTTGCTTTCGGTCTAGTCGCTTTCGGTTTCCTCAGCATGGGGCCTGTGACGATCGCTGTGGACAGCTATGGTCCTGTTACTGATAATGCTCAGTCTGTGTACGAGCTGAGTCAGGTGGATGCTATCCCGACACTCAAGGAAGACATCCAAAAGGACTTTGGTTTTGCTCCTGATACAGAAACAGCCAAGTATCTCCTGGAAAAGGGTGACGGTGCAGGCAATACGTTCAAAGCCACCGCGAAGCCGGTGCTGATCGGTACGGCGGTCGTGGGTGCCACCACGATGATCTTCGGTATCATCATGCTGCTTATCAATACTTACGGTGGAAATATCGTGATGGAGAAACTTAGTTTAGTGGCTCCTCCAATCCTGTTTGGTCTGCTGATCGGCGGCGCGATCATTTACTGGTTCACAGGTGCTTCCATTCAGGCAGTCGTGACCGGTGCTTATCAGGCTGTAGTCTATATCAAAGAGAATATCAAACTGGATTCCAGCAAGGCTTCTGTCAAAGACAGCAAGGAAGTGGTGAAGATCTGCACCCAGTACGCTCAAAGAGGTATGTGGAACATCTTCATCGTCATCTTCTGTATGGCGCTGGCTCTGCCGTTCTTTGATCCGTTCTTCTTCATCGGTTATCTGATTTCGATCGCGTTCTTTGGTCTGTTCCAGGCGATCTTTATGGCGAACGCCGGTGGTGCCTGGGATAATGCCAAGAAGATCGTGGAAGTGGATCTGCGCGCGAAGAATACTGATCTGCATGCGGCCACAGTTGTGGGCGATACCGTGGGCGATCCGTTCAAAGATACTTCTTCCGTTTCTCTGAATCCGGTCATCAAATTCACGACACTGTTTGGTTTGTTGGCAGTGGAAATCGCTGTGACGATGCAGAACGCGGCCACAAAGTATGCCATTGGTGGTCTGTTCCTGGTGATCGCTCTAGTCTTTGTGTACCGCTCATTCTTTGGAATGAGGATTCCGGAAGAAGTGAAGAAATAATCTGAACAGGTTCAATATCACAGGTTAGAATGGAACCTCTATTAACATTAGACCTGCCTGGCATTCCTAAGGTCAAGAGCGGAAAAGTCCGTGAAGTCTTTGACCTTGGGCAATACCTTCTGTTTGTGGCGACAGACCGTATATCGGCTTTCGACTGCATCATGCCGAATGGTATTCCCAACAAAGGCAAGGCGTTGACACAGATGAGCCATTACTGGTTCGATGAGACGGAATCTATCATTAAAAACCATCGTGTGGCTCGTGCGGATGCTCCTTTGCCACAAGAATTGAAACCTTTCGAGGCGAAACTGGCGGGACGCTCCATGATCGTTCTCAAAGCCAAGCCTTTGGCTATCGAATGCGTGGTGCGCGGCTATTTGGCCGGTTCCGGCTGGAAAGAGTATAAGAAGAGTCAGTCGGTGTGTGGAGTTGCTTTGCCACCGGGCCTGCTGGAATCTTCGGAGCTGCCGGAGCCTATTTTTACCCCTTCCACTAAAGCGGAAGAGGGACACGACGAGAATATCAGCTTTGAACAGGCAGAGAAGATCGTTGGCGCGGATATTGCCCGGAAAGTGCGTGACGCCAGCATCAAACTTTACAGCTGGGCCAGAGATCATGCCCGCAAGCGCGGCATCATTATCGCAGATACGAAATTTGAGTTCGGTCTTCTGGATGGGGAAGTGATCCTCATTGATGAGGTACTGACCCCGGATTCTTCTCGTTTCTGGCCGATGTCCGAATATCAGCCCGGTCGCGGACAATCCAGTTTTGATAAACAGTTTGTGCGTGATTATCTGGAGAATCTGGGCTGGAACAAACAGCCGCCCGCGCCGAAACTGCCGGCGGATGTTGTCGCCAAGACCGCTGAGAAATACGCGGAAGCGTACCGCTGTCTGACTGGCAAAGAATTATAAAAAACGCAGGCGGAATGGAACACTTGCTGGATGAGTTCCTACTGTATCTGCGCCATGAGCGTGGAGCATCCGAACGAACACAAGTGACCTATTCCACTGTTTTACACCGGCTTTTGAATTGGGCGCGAGACCGCCGCATTCAAAGCTGGCAAGAGTTTACCCTGTCGGACCTGGCAGAGTATCTCAATGATGAGAAGGCCCGCCGTGTGGAAGACCGCCCCGGCGGGCCTCTTCATGAACTCAGTGTCTCAACGCTTTATCTGGAGATCGCAGCCATGAAAGCGTTCTTCAAATTCTGTGAGGCCGAGAAGATCATCCCTCTGAATATCGCCGAAAATCTCTCCCTGCCCAGACGGTGGAAAGAGCTTCCCAAGGCTTTAGATGGCAGCCAGATAGATCGTCTTTTAGCCAAACCGGCGGGGATGACTCCCAGGGACTACTGCGATCAGGCTGTTCTGGAGCTCGCCTATTCTTGCGGTCTGCGGTTGTCGGAGCTGTGCGGTCTGCGTCTGGAACAGCTTCATTTGGAGGACTCTTTTGTGACGGTGATAGGCAAGGGTAGCAAGGAGCGTGTTGTGCCGTTGGGCAAGATCGCCGTGGAGACTTTGGAAGAGTATTTAAAACAAGGGCGTCCTGCGCTGGTCAAAACAAAATCGCCCGGCAATGTTTTCCTGACGACACGCGGTAGTAAATTTGCTCCTGTCACCATGTGGCTGAGGATCAAGAACCGGGTCCGGGTAGCCGGCATCCCGGAGAGCATCACACCTCATTGTCTGCGTCACAGTTTTGCGACACATTTGCTGGAACATGGAGCGGATCTGCGTGTGATCCAGGAACTTTTAGGCCATGCCAGCATCAGTACGACCGAAGTCTATACACATGTGGCTTCCACACGATTGCGCCAGGTCCATCAGCGTTTTCATCCCCGGTCTTAGAGTATAAAAAATCCCCGGCAAAAAGTGTCGGAGATCTTTGTTTTTAATTTTTTCAGAAAACTTTATTGCAACGATTCTTCGGATTCGATTTTCGAGCAGAAGAACAGCTTTTTATTCCCGGTCGTTGTTACCTGATAAGGACTGACAGCGGATTCCACTTTTGTCCAATTCACGGAGTTTGCACTTTGGTAAAGTATTCCGGTAAAGGTTAATGTCAAAATGCCATTTTGATAATCATAGCTGAGCTTTGCTGTGGCCGGAGAGGGCGGATCCCAAGGAGCGGTTCCTCTTGTTTGCCATTGGCCATCCACGATCGCGGCTTTCCAGGAAGCGTTGTCATTGGGATAGTAGCTGATCAATGTTTCCGGAGTGGCGCCATATATACCAGACCATGGATAGCTATCCACTTTTGGCAAATCTCCTTTGTAATAAACTTTTTCCAACTGTTCACAACCCATGAAAGCGTAATCTCCGATGGTGATCACGGTTTCAGGGATCGTAATACTTGGCAAACTGCTGCATTCAGCGAACGCGTATTCTCCAATTGAGGTCAATCTGTTTGGAAGAGTTATGTTTGTCAAACCACGGCAACTCGTAAACACAGATGAATCAATTTCCGTCACGTTGTTTGGGATTGTTATTTCGGTCAGACTGCGGCATCCGGAGAATGTTCCATATTCGATCTTGGTGATTCCACTGCCTATGACGGCACTTTTCAGACTCCTGCATTTGTAGAATGTATTTTCTCCTAAGTCTGTTACACTATCCGGGATCGTAATGCTGAGCAGATCTTCGCATTCTTCAAACGCGTAGTTCCCAATGGTAGTCACCCTATTTCCTATAACGATATTCGTCATACTCTCGCAACTGTAGAATGCGTCGTTTCTAATTGTGATCACGCTGTCAGGGATCGTTATATATTCCAATGCGCTGCCGGCAAACGCAGCGTGTTCAATAGCAATCACACTGTCGGGAATCGTAATAGTGGGCATTTGCGAGTGCTGAAACGCGCGTTCACCGATCGTAGTCACAGTGTAAGTGATGCCGCCATTTTCAACAGAGGATGGGATCGAAACATTTTGGGCAGAGTAGTTATTGAGTTTGGCCGAGACAGTACCGGTGGAACTGTCTTCGGTAAGGACTGTGTATTCTAAATCACCTTCAATAAATGTATTACCCACTGCTGCTTGAGATTGAAAAGAGTGGGATGTCATCAAAGAAGCTACCACACAGAAAATTCCTAACGTTTTAGGATCAGATATCTTCATCATATTTAATCAGTTAGCTTTTACCATTACTTATGGGAACTGTGCCACAAGAAACAGAAGTATCCTAGCGCTTATTTTACCGAAAATCAAGAACTGGTTTCCCAAATTGAATCCAAGCTGAGAACGGGAGTGTTTTATTCCTGATTTGAAACTGTTTGAAAAACAGTTTTTTTTCAGAGTGTTATTGCAAATTTTCCAGTTATGTGCTATGTTACATATATCTTTTGCGGTGTGTTGCCGCGAGTTTGATAAAAATTATTTAATAACCTATTCATAAGTCATTTATGAAGTTCTGCAGAACTAATAAGATGGTCATCGCCTCTGTGGTGATGAGTTTAGTTGCCGCGGCCACGGTGATGGCCGACGATGAAGTTGTAGCTCCGGTGATCGTGGATCAGCCCAAGAGCGTGAATGTCAAGGCGGGTGCCCGTGTGACTTTTTCTGTCAACGCTGTGGAAACCACAGACTCCCGTGAAGATTTCACGGTGGGTTTCCCGGATGGTACCACTTTGGATATGATCTATTGCGCTCCCGGTTCCTTTACGATGGGAAGCCCTGAAGATGAAATGGGGCGTGATGATCGGGAAGACCTGCACAAAGTGATTCTGACCCAGGGGTTTTGGCTGGGCAAATATGAACTCACTCAAGGTCAGTACAAGGCTGTGATGGGTGGTTATCCTAAGGCTTTCAGGGAGACTGATAGTGAGGGCATGACCAATCCTTATGTGGGGGACAATAAGCCGATCATCTATGTCACGTGGCGTGAAGCTCTGGATTTCTGCGCGAAGCTGACGGAAATAGAACAAGCTGCCGGCAGACTGTCCAAGTTCTATAAATATACGCTGCCCACTGAAGCTCAGTGGGAATATGCCTGCCGCGCGGGTACCCAGACTCCGTTATACAGCGGTGCTGAGTTGACTAGCATGAGTATCTGTCCTAATGTGGACGCATTGGCCTGGTACGGCGGAAACGAAATTTTCCTCCATCCGGTCGGTCTGAAAGAGGCGAACTGCTGGGGATTCTATGACATGGTGGGCAACGCGGAAGAGATGTGCCTGGATTACTGGGTTGAGCATTTAGGTATAGCCACCGCGACAGATCCTTATTATGTTGCTGAAGAAGGCAGCTGCGTCGGCCGTGGCGGATGTTTTGATTCAACCTCTCGTTTTAGTTGGGAATATGCCAGAACTTGCCGCAGCGCGTTCCGCAGATCATTCTCCAGAACTGGAACTTATGGAAATGGTGGTTTCCGCGTAGCGTTAGTTCCGAATGAATATAAAGTCCGCAAACCGACAGTCCCGGTACTGCCGGAGCCGGAGGAATAGACGAAACAGAATTCTATAAACCGCAACTGTAAAGATAAGCTAACGGCTTGTCAAAGAGACGCGGGGGACAGAGTAGTGCCCTCAAGTCTCAGCAGGAGGAAGATGAATGAATAGAAATTCAATAAAAACAGCCGGGATCTTTGCGATGCTGCTGTCGGTGAGTTTCTTCTTTGTTCCCGCACTGTTCGCGGCCGCGGATAGTGAGGAAGGTGACGGCCTGATCTATCAATGGTACAAGAACGGCAAGGCGATCTTTGGCGCGACCGGTCCGGAATATACGATCGAGTCAGCCGATGAGGCGGATATCGGAACTTATACCGTGAAGGTCATCAACCGGGTAGGCGAAGAGATCAGTCTGGGAGCCGAGCTGACAGTGGAAGGCGCGGTACCCTACGAAAAGAAGGATCTGTCCTATCAATGGTACAAGAACGGCAAGAAGATTTTTGGAGCGACAAAGCCCGACTATACGATCGAATCTGCAGGTCAGGGCGATGTTGCCTCTTATGCCGTGGAAGTCATCAACCGTTGGGGAGAAACACTCAGCAATGAAGCCGCTCTGGTCGTGTCTGATCTGCTGGATTACAGCGAACTGGATATGACCTATCAGTGGTACAAGGACGGCAAGAAGATATTTGGCGCGACAGAACCGACCTATACGATCGCTTCTGCCGAACAGAGCGATGTCGGCGCTTATACCGTGAAGGTAGCCTGCCGCACAGGTGAAGAAATCAGTAGTCCAGCTATCCTGACCCTGGAAGGGGGAATCCCTTACGGCGGAATGGATCTGGGCTATCAATGGTACAAGGACGGCAAGGCGATCTTTGGCGCGACCGGCCCGGAATATACGATCGAATCCGTTGAACGAAACGACATCGGACTTTATACGGTAAAGGTCATCAACCGATTAGATACGGAAACCAGCGCGGGAGCCTGGCTGACTATTGATACGGATTTTGCTTATCAATGGTACAAAGACGGTAAGGCCATCCCCGGCGCGACCGGCTCAAGCTATGTAATCGAGTCCGCGGCATTAGACGATTCTGGCGATTACTCGGTGTTGGTCAGTAATGATATCGGCAGTACAATGAGCGCAAACGCTTTGCTGACTGTGGAGAAATTCCTACAGAAGTTGATCGTCAGAGCCGATGATCTGGTCCGCATTTACGGTTTGAGGAATCCGGAATTGACCTACACCATCACCGATTTAGACGGCAATGAAGTGTGGGTGGACGGTGAACCGGACATCAGCACGCCTGCCGTTTGGGACAGTCCGGCCGGAACGTATCCGATTATCATCACAAAAGGCACACTGGTTGATGAGGATTATGAATATAATTATGAGTATATATTCGAAAATGGCGTTCTGACGGTGAAGGAAGTTCTGCCACCTATCAGCTTTGAGATGTTGAGTGATGGTTCTGGTATGGTATTGACCTATACTAAAGGAACACTTTACGAAAGTGATGACACTGTGACCTGGACACTGGTCGAGAACGCGGAGTCTCCTTTTGTGATGAAGTTCACTGAAAAGATGAAGTTTTATCGCTTAGAACAATAACTCATTGCGATAGTTGAGATAAATACAGAAGCGCGGTTCGTTGAGTGAACCGCGCTTTTTTTAACCTTTTAAAACCGGATTAGATGTAATTCGGAACCACGAATGGATAGCGGTAATCCCGTGTCATCATGGCGTTGGCCTTATCGTTGCCGACGAATAATTCCGTTCCTTCGTACATTTCCAGGACAGGACCCAGATAGGTTTTTTCCAGATTCAGATCTATCTTGTTAGCCTGCAGGTGTTCCCATACACGCTGGCCGGCTTCGGCCATGTTGGGCAGGCTGTTCAGTACTTCCGCAACCTGTTTCGGAGAAGCCAGATGACCTAAACGATAGGAGATGTTGCCGGTGTGGCAAAGAGCGCTGGAGATATGGCCTTCTATGATGTCAGAGTTCAGATCACTGACCTTGCGGCTGCGCACAGCGTCCAGCCAGTTGGCATGATGATTGCCGCCGCCGTTGAACTTCTTGATCTCATTGCCGTCATTGTCGTAGGCCGTTGCGCTGGTGTAGCTGGGGTTGACCATATAGCCGCCTTCGCATTCGATGATCACACCGATGCTGGCACCTTTGAGGTTGTCCATTTTGCCGTCTGTGGAGGAAGTCGGCAGACCACGGACTTCAAAGATCAGGGATTTCTTTCCGTAATCATGATAAATCAGTTGAGTGTTAGGAGTTTCACCGTTATCAATATAGCCGTAGCGGCCGCCGGCGCTCCAGACCCGGCGAGAGAGAGTCTTCACACCCAAAGCCCAGCGGGCGATGTCCATTTGATGGATGCCCTGATTGCCCAAATCGCCGCATCCGGTAGCCCAGACCCAGTGCCAGTCATAATGTAGTTGTTTACGTGTGAGAGGCGGCATGGGAGCCGGACCGCACCAGAGGTTATAGTCTATATGAGAGGGAATAGGTTGAGCCAGGTGGACATTCCCGATCGTGTCGCGGCGTTTATAGCAGAGTCCGCGGGCAACTTTGATCTTACCCAGGTTGCCTTCTTTCAGCCATGCGATGGCCTCCTGCAGCCCGATGCTGGAGCGGCACTGTGTACCGGTCTGGACGATGCGCTCATACTTGCGGGCGGCTTCGACCATGCGTCTGCCTTCGTTTACGTTATGGGAGACCGGTTTCTCTACATAGACATCCTTGCCGGCCTGACAGGCCCAGATGGTGCCCAGCGAGTGCCAGTGGTTAGGAGTTGCCATAGAGACGGCATCCACTTCCGGATCATCGAAAACATCACGCATATCAATGTATTTCTTGACCTTGATGCCCTTTTGATCCAGTTGGGCAGCCCGTTGATTCAGAATATTGGTGTCCACATCACATAAGGCTACGATACGCACGCCTTCGCACCTTAGCAGATCATTGATATGGTCATTACCGCGGCTGCGCAGACCGATCACGGCTACGCGGATATCACTATTTGCTCCGATGGGATTGTCTATCGGTGTCTGTGCGTGAAGGTTATTTATCCAGGACGGCATTGCCAGTGCACTGACTCCCAGCAAGGAGGTTTTCAGAAAGTTTCTGCGATTCAATTTGCTCATAACAATCTTGTTCTATAGCTGGGGAAATTTTAGCTTTTTCATCGTTGATTCCACAAGAAACTTTTTCCTGACAGGAGATTTTTTTATGAGATTATGGCAAATTACTGCCGAAACAGAGTTTTTTCAAGGAATGCATCCGCTGAAATGAATTGTCAAGAAGACTGTAAAAGGTTAGGTTGATGTCTGCAGCGGAAGAGATCCGCTCAAGAGAGTATATTACTGTTTATGACGATCGCAGTTTATCCGGGCAGTTTTGACCCGATCCATAATGGTCATATTGATGTGATCCGCCGTGCCGCACGTATTTTTGACAAAGTCATTGTTACGATTGCGAACAATGAGGCTAAGTCTCCATGTTTCACCTTTGCAGAAAGGAAAGAATTGGTGGAGAAATCGTTAGAAGATTGTCCTAATGTGGAGGTGGATACGCTGAATGGTCTGTTGATTGAGTACGTCCGCAAACGGGAAGCCAGCGTGATCGTCCGCGGTTTGAGAGCCGTGAGCGATTTTGAGTATGAATTCCAGATGGCCATGATGAACCGGAGACTGAATGAGAATATTGAGACATTCTTCCTGGTTCCCTCGGAAGATCATACATTCATCAGTTCGCGTCTGGTCAAAGAGATCACGAGCCTGGGTGGAAATGTGGATTCCTTTGTGCCATTGCATGTGAAAGCCAAGCTGATCGAAAAACTGCTGAAAGTAAAAAATAAAACATCAAATGCAAAAAAAGGCTAAAATATGGGAATTTTGATCCAACTAAAAGATTTGAGGGATGAGGATATGATCCTGGAAGGAGAATTGACCCCAGAGGAATTGGAAATGCCCCATGATGACGAATGTGTGGATATGAAAGAAAATCTTCATTACCACCTTATAATCAATCGTCAAGGAGAGGATATCCTAGTTCGTGGCATTCTCAAGACTGCCTTGGATTGTGTTTGTGTACGCTGTCTGAAATCGTTTAAAATGCCTTTGAATATTCGATTCGATGACCTTTTGGCTTTGGAAGGTGAGGATAAAGTTGAGGTAAAAGATGATTGCATAGACTTGACTTACCGCGTCAGAGAGGATACTCTCTTGGCCTATCCGCAGCATCCGCTGTGTGAGAAAGGATGTGACCGGTTACCCAATGATCCGTCACACCGTATTGATAATCAAAAATTGGGTTCCGGCGCCGAAGAACAAGAATCTTTATCGGCGTGGAATGAATTGGATAAGTTGAAGTTGTAATAGGAAAAGAATATGGCTGTACCAAAAAGGAAACCGTCTCATAGCCGTCAGCGCATGCGTCGCGCTTACAATAGCGTTTTAAAGCTCCCTGAACTGGGTGTATGTCCGCAGTGCGCGGCTCCTTACCTTTCCCACAGGGTATGTCCTTCATGTGGATATTATAAAGGCCGTCAGGTTGTTACCGTCTCTCCTCTAGGCTAGAGGCAAAATCTTGGTCGAAGTGCGGGAGTGCGAAGGATAACAGATCGCATCCCGCTCGTCTCTTTATTATGCGGGTTGCTGTAGATGCAATGGGCAGCGATAACGGATCATCAGTGGTGGTTCGTGGTGTTCAGCGGGCTCTGGGGTCTGTCTATTCTATTTCCAAGCTCTATTTAGTGGGTGACCAAAAGGAGTTGGAAAAAGAATTAAAAGCTTGTGGCTGTAATGATTCTCGTATCGAGATCTATCATGCGTCACAAGTGCTTTCAATGACAGATAAACCAGTGGATGGACTGAGGCGCAAAAAAGACTGCTCTATCGCGCGTGCTACAGAACTAGTCAAAAAAGGTGATGCTCAGGTATTGGTTTCTGCTGGGAATACTGGCGGAGTTGTGGCATCAGCGCACATTCGTTTGCGTCCTTTAAAAGGAGTGGAACGGCCTGCCATTGCTGCGGTTATACCTGCACGGGATAATTCTTTTGTGTTGCTGGACGCGGGTGGATTCATTGACAGCCGACCTTCGCATTTGATGCAGTATGGTATCATGGGCAGTGTTTATTCCCGTGAAGTCTTGGGGTATGCCAAGCCTCGTGTGGGTGTGTTAAACATTGGGACAGAGGATGTAAAAGGAAACGAACTGACTCATGGAGCTTTCAATTTACTGTCGAAAGTGCATGAGGCGGGAATCATCAATTTTATCGGCAATGTCGAAGGACATGATTTGTTTGAAAATCGTGTAGATGTTGTTGTATGCGATGGTTTTATGGGAAATGTTGTCCTGAAGACCTGTGAAAGTTTTGGAGGTCATCTGCTGAAATGGATCCAGCATGAGATATCACGCAGTCCGACGCGGGTGATTGGAGCGATGCTGGCTCAGGGTGCTTTTAAATCTATCAAGAACCGTTTAGATCCGGAAAGTACAGGTGGTGCACCGATTCTGGGATTGAACGGTGTAGTGATGAAGTCCCACGGATCCGCCAAGGAAAAAGCTATTTACAATGCTATTCGCCTGGGGGTGAATGCCGCGAATCAGAATATCAATCAAATCATTATTGATGAAATAGCGGCGGCAGCATCCCT
>JAEEGG010019452.1_pt1 | contig 13687 bp, 9 predicted proteins | sample 9134161 | NCBI WGS metagenome assembly JAEEGG01 (sample SAMN16246543, study PRJNA631951) | gut metagenome | biome: gut microbiome; feature: rumen; material: CR-attached | host: Bos | place: Iran: Karaj | collected 2018-10 | reverse complement strand
TATACTGGCCAATGGAACAGCACCCGCTCCACCAATACCACAACAGGCACGGCACAGTCTACACAGAACTCCCGACAGCATACCTACCTACACAATGTGGATGCTAATTATTCTGCTCCCTTCGGTCTGCAACTCGGAGCATCCTATACCAATTATCAGGAGCCTCGCACGCAAAATCTCGAGGGGCAGTTGAATGAGATAAGCCGAAACCTCTATGTCGACAGCCGCCAGAAGGTCAGCAAATGGCTCTTCACAGTCGACCAGACTCATTCACTGCCGAAAGGTTGGGAACTGAACTATGGCGGAAAGGCGCAGTTTACAAACAACAACAGTTATCAGACTACCTTCAACGCTGATCACCAGCCCCTGCCCGATGCCACATCACACGTAGATTACAACGAACGCATATTGAACGCATACGCAGGTTTCAGCAAGCAAATAGGCCAGTCTTTTAGTCTTGATGCCTCACTGACTGCCGAACAATACCATGCTACTAAGTGGAACGAATGGCGCATCTACCCGCAGTTCAACGCCATGTGGAATATCAACGAAAAGAACATGCTCAACCTCTCTTTCAGCAGCGAGGCCGTCTACCCCAGTTATTGGAGCACCATGAGCAGCATCTACTATGCCTCGGCCTACAGCGAGATATGGAGCAATCCTGACCTAAAGCCTATGTCGAAATACGACATTAACCTGATGTGGCAACTAAACCACAAATATACCTTTACCGCCTTCGTCATGCTTGAACCCGACTACTTCGTGCAGATGGCCTACCAGCCCACAGACCGCATGGCCGTCATCATGAAGGAGACCAACTTCGATTATTCCAACTATTTCGGTCTGCAAGCCTCGGCGCAGTTCCGCATGGGCAGTTGGTTCAACGGAAATGTCATGGCCACCGCCCTCTATCGCCACGACAAGACTGATTTCTTCGACCTGCCTATCGACCGCACTTGTCTTTCGGGCATATTGAGTGGAACGGCCGTAGCCAAACTATCGCAGAGGCACAACATCCAATTCATCCTCAATCCATTTTTCCAGACAAAGTCCATCCAAGGTCTTTACGACATTGACCCGCTACTGCGGATTAATGCCACGCTCCGCTACACCTCGAAGAACGGCAAGTGGAGCCTCGTAGCCAAGGGCGAGAACATCCTGAATGCCAGCATAAGCACCAGCTCCACCATAGCCAACCAGGACTACTCCATGCGGGTCTGGATGCCTTACACTAACTATACCCTCACCGCCATCTACCGCATCGGCAATTTCAAGGAGAAGAAAAAGAAAGTGGTCGACACCTCGCGAATGGGATACTGAACCAACAGTAGAATCTCTCTCGTTTTGATGGGCAGTCGTCGGTCTCCGTGCCGGCACTGCCTTTCCCCAGTTTAAAAACATTTAACGCCCGACAGTGCAAGATTTCCGACTTTCGGCGTTTATTGTAGTAGAACAATAACATCAATATTATAATGAAAATGAAAACAATGAAGATTTGGAGACTTGCCCTCGCGATGCTTGCTGCCTTCTCCCTGGCCTCTTGCAGCAGCGACGATGACAACGACAAAGACATTACCAAGGAAATGAACATGAGTATTTCCGCCGAACCGGGCGTGATGTACGATCTCTTCGACAGCATGGGAGAGCACCCCATAGAGTGCATGCGCGTAATGACAGAGGACGAGCCGGGTAGGTGGCAGAACCTGTACTTCAGCGAAATCAAAGGTTTTACTTACGAAAGAGGCCATGAATACGAGCTGCGCGTTAAGCGGACTATTTTGGCCGACCCTCCCCAGGATGCCAGCAACCGTACATACGAACTGGTGCGCATCCTCGCCGACAAGAAAGTGGAAGAGGTGGCAGAACCTGTGGAGAAAGAAGTAAAGAGCGAGGCCGACATAGAGTATGAGCAGCAGTGCCCGGTAGAAAAGTATGCCATAGCCAAAGGTGGCGAATATATGGTAGATGCCGAGGGCAAGGTGACATACGCTGACGGCACACCGACACCCGAATTCGACAAGCATGCACAAATCTACTTGGAGAACATTCTCGACAAGAGCCACCCGCTATGGCAGGCAGGTGCCCGTTATCAGGCAACCTACGCCTATGTCCTTTCACCGCTTTCTGATGAGATACGCCTTGTACCGAGCAATCATTCTTGCTTCCTCTTCAAGAACATACTAACCGAGAGCGAGATGACCCACGTACAGCAATCGATGAAACAGGGAGAACCCCTGCGCTACGCCCTCATCCTCGCCAATGTCTATAAGCGCGGAATACAAAAAGTGGAGTTCACAATTAAGAAGAAATGAAAACAATGAAGATTTGGAGAATCGCCTTTGCAATGCTTGCTGCTTTCTCCCTCGCCTCTTGCTGCAGCGAAAGCAAAGATGGAGATTGGGACCCGATGGTCTGGAAGGCTGAAGTGCCAGTACAGACTACAGATAAGGTTTATAATGTTTCGGAAGACGGTGAGACTATTATTTTTTCATGCCTTAACTATTCAAAACCATGGTTCGCCGAAGCCGAGGTTGATGGAGAGCCAATCCTTCCGCCCTATATGGACGAAATAGACTATGGGCTTATTTACGGTGAGAATTTCCGTGCAGAGATACACGGCAATAAACTGTCCATTGAATTTAAACCCAATAAAACAGCGCAGACAACGAATACTTCTATTACCGTGACAGCAGGTGATATTTTCTATACGTTCCGTTTCAAGCAGTTTGCAAGCACCGTGTGGCAGTATACCTGCCAAGTCAAGTACTCCCTCTACAGCGTGAGCGACGACCTTCTCCGGTTCTACGACATCACCGCCGAATACCTCGGCATCGACGGAAAACAGCACACCGAGGTTATTACTGACAAAAGTTGGAGCTACATCCCCGAACCTGTCGGTTTCGCCGATATACCCGAAGATTTCAAGTGCAAGATAGTAGCTGTTCGCAAGTCTGAACTCCCCGAATTGACAGCTGACTATTACGAAATCGGATACGGGGTTGACGTACATGTCAACTTTCTCACTGCTGATGGCAAGTTGGTTTCCAAAATAAAGCACACTATGCCCGACTCTTTCACCTTTGAAACAGACAAGACTGGAATGCAGAAATTTCTGGAATCCACATCTAAGATAGAAATCACCGATTACTCACAGAAGTTCGATAAGGCAGACTTGATTGAAAGGCTGAAATAATGAGTAAACCATTAAACATTTTCAATAGGAATGAAACACAAGAAACTAATTGCATTTATACTTGCATTTCTTCCCCTTGCCGCATCGGCACAAGAGGAACGCATCGACACGGTTATCCCTAAATTCCTCTCCAACGGTTATTTCTTCCGCGAAATGCCTCGGTTGCCAGATGGTGAGAAGTCCATCCTTCGGCTGAAAGACAAGGAGGGCAACAGCGTTGTCGTCATCAATGTCAATGCCGCTGCCAAAATCGCTTATCCGAAAGGCCATACCACGCGAACAGGTTCACAACGCCGGCCAGTTCCTGAACGGTATCAACATGATGGCCACCATGCGCGAACTGACACAAGCAGGCGTAAAGTCTGACGGCACATGGTATTCGCCGAAGGAAGGAGAGCCTTTCCCTCCTTTTGTCGAGAAAGACATGGAAGGACGTATATGGACTAATGACAGCGTGAAGGGACACGTTATGGTACTCAACCTGTGGTATTCCGGCTGCGGCCCGTGCCGTGCCGAAATGCCCATCCTGTCAGAATGGAAGGAGCAACTGCCAGACGTGATGTTCTTCTCGGCCACCTACCACGATGCAGAGACCGCCCGCAAGATTACCGACAAGCATCATTTCACGTGGACGCATCTTGTAGAGACCAAGGATATGATGGCGTGGATTGGCAATGAAGGATTCCCTCTGACGATTGTAGTCGATAAGAACGGCGTCTTCCGTCATGCCGTCCACGGCACCAACGACATGAAGCGTGAGGAACTATTAGCAAAGATTGAGGAAGCGGAGGCGGAGTGATTATAATTGTAGAATGAAATTTTTTATCTTAGTTCAAATTCTTTTTCTGACCCGATTAGTGGGATTTGCCCAGCAAGTTATATTGGTAGATAGTATAACCAAGATTCCTGTTGGCTCATCGCTGCCTTCAGTCTGCCTGGTAACCTCTCGCTCGTTCCACCAACGCTGTTCTGCCTCGTCTTCTTCGCATTGCTAAACCACTGGCTCCTACGCCGCTACTCCACAACGCAGAGAACGCCTAAAGAAAAACCTTGAGGGGATATTGCCATTCCTTTGCCGAAGTAAAGACTTGCACCCCCGGCAACCTGTTTTCGGGTTTTGCCGAGGGCGTTTTGTGTGTTTTTTTGTGACTTTGCAAGGCTTTCCCTGAAAAAATATCGAGAAAGAGCGGGATATTTTCCTGAGTTTGTCGTATAACAAGTAGAGTGAGACAAATGAGCGAACTGACAGAGGCAGAAATCGTGGAGGCCGTCAGGCGAGGGCGACGCGAGGGGCAGACGGAGATGGTAGGCCGCTTTGCGAAGCGCGTGTTCGCGATGATTGTGAAGCAGGTGGCCGATGAGATGGATGCCGAGGAACTGATGCAGGACACGTTTCTACGAGCCTTCGATTGCATTGATAGCTACAATCCGCAACGGAGTTCGCTCTCTACGTGGCTCTGCTGCATTGCCTATAGGCTGACACTTGACTACCTGAAGCGACGGCGTACAATCAACCTGACAATGGAGAGTGACATGGATGTATGTGAAAGGCTATGGGTAGGCGAGCTAAGTTCGGTAATGGAGGAACCTGACCTGTGCACGGGTCGCGAGGAGCGCATACAGCGGTTAGAGAAACTGATGGAAGGGCTGGCCGACGAGGAACGGCTGCTGCTGACGCTTTACTACTACGATGACCGTCCGCTCACTGAGATAGCCTACATCGTGGGCACCGACGCCAAAGTGCTGGCCAAAAGACTGTACCGGTTAAGAAAGAAACTCTGTAGACGAATGAAGGAATAAACATGAATAACGAAGTAAGATACAAGGACACAGACCTACGCGAGGCACTAAGGCGGAGGTATGCTCACACGCCTGAGCTGCCAGCTGACTTCATGGAGAGGATGATGAGGCGAATGGAGCAGCAGGAACGGAAGCGTGCCAAGAAGAGGAGGCTTTGGACTTGGGTGGCCGCTGCGGCTTGTCTGCTACTGATAATAGGAGTCTCGACCTCGAAACATGTTCCCGCAGACTCGCGGGAAGAAGCTGCGACCTCGACACTCACTGCCACAGGCTCTCAGGAAGGCGTTGCAACCTCGACACTCGTAGCCGCAGACTCGCGGGAAGGCGTTGCAACCTCGACACTCGCTGCCGCAGGCTCTCAGGAAGGCGTTGCAACCTCGACACTCGTAGCCGCAGACTCGCGGGAAAGCGTTGCAACCTCGGCACTCGCTGCTGCAGACTCGCGAAAATCCGAATTTGCAGTCGCAGACTCGTTGGAAGGAATGCCTGCACAACTCACAGATTTGAACTTGCACTACGCTTACTGCACAACGGAGGAAGACACAGCATACTATCCGTCGCCGAGGCGCATGGATGAGTTCATTGTGAAGATGGCCGAATATGGCAAGGTAAAAGGTGAACCGCTCCACTGCGCCCCTGGCGATACCACGGTGGTGAGCATGGCCTACGTCTTCGATGACAGGGAACTTCCCGATGTGATGAGCCGCCTGCTGCAGGTTGCCTGCTGCTACGACGCGAAGACACCGGGCTACCTACTGAACTTCTCGCACAAGCAGTTCGTCTTCTGTTTGGAGGATCGGAAACTGAAGTATCTCTGGATAGCCGAGCGTATCAGCGGTGGGCGCATCCTACTCTTTTCCACCCATTCGCCGAAAGGTACCGCCGTGTCCTCAGCCTGCTTCCAAAACTATCGCGAACAACTGACGCATAAAGGAATTAACAATCTAAACTTATAAAAATAACATGAAAAGTATTATAACCATCAGTCTCGTGACCATGATGACCATAACCATGCAGGCGCAAGACACAGCGGCTTGCCATCCCTTTGGGAATATGTTGGCTAAGGAGACTGGCGTATGGAACCTGGTTCCGCAGACCACTGTCGACAAGAAGACTAAGAAGAAGACTGCAGTCTGGGAGAACACCGAAAACAACTCATGGCACGAGAACATGGGGATGATAGACCATGTACCCGTGGTCAAGGACTTCGCGGCGCTGTTCAGTGAGCCCCTCTTTGCCCTTGCCGACAGGACGTTCATGCCTATGCCCTGGCAGTTGACCGAGGAGAATGGCGAGACCGTGCTGCACTGCTATCTGCAAATGCCCGCCGATGTAGTGGAGAATCTTTGGCTGGCCTCCGACGAGACTGCCATTCTTGACCGTGAGACAGGCGTAATGTATCGCTCGCGCCGCACTGTGCCAGACTGCTATGGCAAGGTGTTCAGTGTGAAGGGTAAGGAGGGCGATGTGCTCGACTTGCAGATATTTTTCCCCCCTCTGCCCGAATCAACCAAACAGATTGCCATCTACGGCGTGCCCAACTGGCACATGCGGGGCATGGAGGTGACACTCTTGCGCGCTCTGCTCATCAAAGGGAAGACCATCGCCTATGACGAGAAGCCGCATTTCCAACAGCCTTCCCTTGTGGCCGAGGCCAGCAACTACAACAAGGACGACTACAAGACATGGGCCGTCTACACCGACGCCCATCTCATCCGTCCCGTCGAGGACGGCACCTACGCCCTCTGGCTCACGCCTGAGGCCACCTATCTGGCTGAGACCTGTGAGATGAACTGGAACCGCGAGTACTTTGGACGTGGCGGCAGCGATATGCTCATCGACCAGTCGGGCCACCAATACAAGTGCCACGACGTGCTGGGCTACCCCAACGATTCGCTGTTTTGGAACGAGGGCCTCTCGGGCGACTATTTCGCTATTGTCCGTGTCTTCGACCCATTGCCGCTCAACATCGAGGAGGTGACGCTCATCGTGCCTGAGGGCGAACCCTTTGCCATGTGGGGAGCCAATTGGAGCGGCAAAGTGCAGACACTGAATATACGTGAGCTGCGCGAGAATCAGCACCTCTTCAACTATCATTCGCGTGAGGTGGTGGAATGAGGCAAACATGTAAGATTTTCTCATAGATTTATGAGCAGGCACAGGCCGCAGCGATGCTCCCTGTGCCTTAAAACTCTTTACCAAAGTAAAGACGATAGATCTATTAAAGAACATTTAATGTTTTCCAAACAATATATTTACCCGCAGAAAGTGTATAATATAAAAGATAGCAACCAAACAGAATGAACAGAATCATCACTATACTGGTGCTAGCCCTCACCGCTATGACTGCATTCGCACAGGTCGACAGCACGAAGACCAGGAAAGAGAAGAAAATCTACCTCTACGGCACGGTGGCCGACGGCTTTACCAAAGCGGCAATTCCCGACGTGAAGGTGATACTGATGCGCGCCGACTCGACGGTGGTGGATACGACCGAAGTGTGGGAGAGCTACGGCTACAGTAGTGGCATAGGCCGCACGTCGGGCACATCACGCTATGGCTTCGAGGTGAGCCGACAGCCAGCACGATACATACTGAAGTGCGAGCACCCTAACTACGAGACGGCCTACGCCGACTTCGAGATGAAGCAGGTGAGCCGCCGTAGGCAGGACATCGAGGGGCCGAAGTTCTACCTGAAGAAGACGGCGCGTGCAAGTCATTTCGAGGGCGGCGTGATAGGCGAGGTGGTGGTGAAGGCCACAAAGGTAAAGATGGTGTGGCGTGGCGATACGCTCGTGTTCAACGCCGATGCCTTCAACATGCCTGAGGGGTCGATGCTCGACGCACTTATTAAGCAGCTGCCGGGCGTGGAGCTGAACGATGATGGCGAGATTTTTGTGAATGGCAAGAAGATTGACAACCTGACGCTGAACGGTGCCGACTTCTTCAAGGGAAAGAACAACATCATGCTGCAGAACCTGCCCTACTTCACGGTGAAGAACATCAAGGTGTATAAGAAGCAAACCGAGGAGAACAAGTACCTCGGAATAGACGATGAGGACAAGAAAGAGTATACGATGGACGTGGTGCTGAAGCGTGAGTACAGCATAGGCGGCTCGGCGAATGTTGAGGCAGGAGGCGGCCCGTCGGAGGGAGGCGACTGGCGCTACAAGCTGAAGGGCTTCGGCCTGCGCTTCAGCGACCGCACGCGTGCGGTGCTGTTCGGCGGCATGAACAATATCAACGAGACGATGCAGTATGTGGGCGAGAGCAGCGAATACCGCGACAAGGCCGACCAGTCGGGCGACTATCACTTCCGACAACTTGGTGGACAGTTTGTCTATCAGGCACCCGAGGAGAAACTGACCAACTCTACCGAGGTGAATGCCACGTGGACTGACAACTACAACGAGAGCCGCACCCAGAGTGAGACCTTCCTCAACGGCGCCAGCACCTTCGGCCTGTCGGAGAGCACGAGCCGTAGTAAGCCTAGCGGCTTCTCGCTGAAGAATACGCTGCGGGCTACGGGCAAGATACGCTTCTACTCCACCACCTCGATTGGCTACGACCGTAGCCGCCTCGAGAGTGAGGGATGGAACGTGAGCACTGCTGACGCGGTGATGCACGACAGCATCAACAGCACGTGGTACCGCTTGCGCAGCAAGGGCGACAGCTTCTATGGAAACGGCTATGGCTACTTGGCCTACCGCCTGCCGTCGGGCGACTCCTTCACCTTCAATGTGCAGGGCAACTTCAACCGCAACAGCCATCCGGAGACGACGAGCCTGAACCACTACACCTATCACAGGTTGGGCACCCGCGACGACCGCGACCGCCGCACGGAGTCGCCTACGCACAGTTACAGCTATCATAGTGAGATATCTTACAACTATTATCTTACGGAACACCTGCGCATAGCGCCCGAAGTAGGCCTCGGCATAGATGACAACCAGGGTGACCGCCACGAGTACCTGCGCGACAGCATAGACTACCTCTTCGACACGCAGAACAGCTACAACCAGCACACCAGAAACCTGCACCGCCGCGCAATCCTGAACATCGACTTCAACAAGGACTTCAAGAACTTCTACCTTGGTGTCTACCTTGGTTTCAGCTCCAATTTCGAGCGGCAGCGGATGGACTATGAAAGCTCACCGCTCACTACCTCAGTCACCCGCAACTACACGCTGATAAACCCTAATGCTTACCTCTATCTGTTCAGCAAAGACCAGCGCCATTCGCTCAACATGCAATACTACATATGGCCATCCACGCCCTCGCTCACCGACCTTATAGACCGTCCCATCTCCACCGACCCGCTGAACCTCTATCTCGGCAACCCCGACCTGAAGAAGAGCGAGCAGCACTACTGGAACACCGACTACCGCCTGCGTAACGACAGCATAGACCAGACCATCAGCCTCTCGCTCAGTGCCAACCTGACGCACAACGCCCGTACACAGGGCTACACTTACGACATGACCACCGGCGTGCGCACCTACCGCCCTGAGAACATCAGCAGCGGTAACTGGCGGCTAGGGTCATCGGTCAACTGGAGCCGTGCCCTCGACAGCCTGAAATACTGGCATATAGGCAACGAACTATCCATAGGCTATACCAAGAGCACCGGCCTTGCCTTAGTAGCCCCCACCGCCTCTGTTCCGAATACTGACCTGTCGGCACAATCCCAGCTCAGCCGTGTCGGTACACTGCAGCTGAACTACAAGCCCTCTCTCCGCTTTCAGAAGAATAGCCTCAGCCTCACACTGAAGGGCGACTTCACCTACCGCCACTATCACCGCAACATTGCGTTCAACGGTTCTCCCGTTGATGTCTGGGACATAGTCTATGGCTTCAGCGGCAACTATAAGCTGCCGTGGGACTTCACCATCGACACCGACCTCATGATGCACTCGCGCCGTGGCTATACCGATGCTGAGATGAACGACAACCGCCTCTACTGGGACGCCTCGCTCACTAAGTCGTTCAATCAGGGCAAATGGCTCTTGAAGCTCCGCGGCTATGATCTCCTAGGTCAGGTGTCAAATCTCCGCTACAACATCAATGCCCAGGGCCGCACCGAGACATGGACCAACTCCATGCGCCGCTACGCCCTGGTAACAGTGAGCTACCGATTCTCACAGAAGCCAAAGAACAGCAATACCCCATAAGCAAAGCTCGCACGCGTCTTCGCGTGCGAGCCTATAGTAAACAGACAGGAACCGCGGCCTTTATGCCTCGGGTTTTTGTTCCTTCTCCTCGGGCTTCTGCTCTTTCTCCTCAGCTTCCTGCTCTTTCTCCTTGGCTTCCTTGGCCTGCAGCTCTTTCTCACGCTCTGCGACCATGCGCTCGGCTTCGGCCCGCATCTGGGCCTCGAGCAGCTCATCGGCACGGCTCACCCATGGACGCTTGCCGAAAATCTTCTCCACGTCGTCGGCAAAGATGACCTCGCGCTCTATCAGTAGCTGTGCCAACTGTGCGTGGCCCTCCTTGTGCTCCAAGAGAATACTCTTGGCCCGCTCATATTGCTCGGAGATGATGCGCAGCACTTCGTCGTCCATAATCTTGGCCGTGGTGTCAGAGTAGGGACGCTGGAACTGGTACTCATTATTATTATAGTAGCAAATGTTGGGCAGCTTCTCGCTCATGCCGGCAAAGGCTATCATGCCGTAGGCCTGCTTCGTGGTACGCTCCAAATCGTTCATGGCGCCTGTGGAAATGGTGCCAATGAACAGCTCCTCGGCTGCGCGTCCGCCCAAGAGCGAGCACATCTCGTCAAGCATGGCCTCCTTCGTTTGCAGGACACGCTCCTCAGGCAGATACCAGGCAGCGCCCAGTGCCCGTCCACGCGGCACAATGCTCACCTTCACCAGGGGGTTGGCAAACTCGGTAAACCATGATATGGTGGCGTGGCCAGCCTCATGTATGGCTATGCTGCGCTTCTCGGCCTGCGTCATAATCTTCGTCTTCTTTTCCAGACCGCCTATGATACGGTCTACAGCGTCGAGGAAGTCCTGCTTGCCCACAGTGGCACTGTTGTGACGGGCAGCGATGAGGGCAGCCTCGTTGCATACGTTGGCTATGTCGGCACCCGAGAAGCCTGGCGTTTGGCGTGCCAAGAAGTCAATGTCGACAGTCTCGTCGGTCTTCACTGGCTTCAGGTGAACGGCAAACACCTCTTTGCGCTCGTTCAGGTCGGGCAGGTCGACATTGATTTGTCGGTCGAAGCGCCCTGCACGCAACAGTGCCGAGTCGAGCATGTCTACACGGTTGGTGGCGGCGAGGATGATGATGCCGCTGTTTGTGCCGAAGCCGTCCATCTCTGTGAGCAGGGCGTTCAGCGTGTTCTCACGCTCATCGTTGCCACCCATGGATGGATTCTTGGAGCGGGCGCGGCCCACGGCGTCTATCTCGTCGATGAAGATGATGCAGGGACTCTTGGCCTTGGCCTGGCTGAACAAGTCGCGCACACGGCTGGCACCCACACCCACAAACATCTCGACAAAGTCGCTGCCGCTCATCGAGAAGAACGGTACGCCGGCCTCGCCCGCCACTGCCTTTGCCAACAGTGTCTTACCAGTGCCCGGAGGTCCTACGAGCAGGGCTCCCTTGGGTATCTTGCCGCCCAAGTCGGTATATTTCTGCGGGTTCTTCAGGAAGTCGACAATCTCTTGTATCTCCTGCTTCGCACCAGCTTGGCCTGCCACGTCCTTGAACGTGATGCCCAGGTCGCCGCCCTTCTCATACATCTTCGCCTTCGACTTGCCAACGCTGAAGATGCCGCCACCGCCGCCCATGCCGGCTCCACCACCCATGCGGCGGATAAAGAACATCCAAATGGCCACAAAGAAGAAGATGGGCAGCAGCATGCTGACGAGACTGCTCAGGAAACCGCCAGTCTCCTCGCGCTCGTAGCTGAGTGGACCAATGAACACGCTGTCGCGGCGGGCCTCCTCCAAGAACTGCTCCACCTTGTCAATGCTGCCTATCTCCACATCGAGGTAAGGCTCTTTGCCCACCTCGTCGGGAGTGCGGTTGAACACCTCGCGTATGTGTTCGGGCTTCACATACATCTTCAGCGTCTTCACGTCTTTGTTGATGATGATTTTCTGCGCGTAGCCGCTGTCTACGTAAGCTTTGAACACGTCGTAGCTGGCCTGCTTCTGCGACGACTGCGGCTGCTGAATGCCATTGGCCTCGCCCGAGAAATAGAAAAAGGCCAGAGCGGCAATGACTATCAGATAAATCCAGTTCATGTTGAACCGGGGCATCTTGGGTTGATTGCTTGATGGTTGACTCACCTTGTTGTTTGCAATTTTCGATTTGACAATTTACGGTTTATTACTATGGCAACAGCAATAATCGGATATGTTGAAGTATCGTCTTTGACGGATAATGGTCTATTCGTCAGGAATTCGCGTCAATGGCGCATCGGCCCAGAGGTGCTCCAGGTCGTAGAACTGGCGCATGTCAGGCACAAAGACATGCACCATCACATCGCCATAGTCCATGGCCACCCACAACGCACGCTCCAAACCTACCACACGGGCAGGCTTCTCATTCAACTGCTGGCGCACCCTGTCGCCAATACTCTCAGTGATGGCTTCCACCTGCGTGGGCGAACCTCCCTGGCAAACCACAAAACTGCGGCAGATGGCGCCCTCTATGCGACTGAGGTCGGCCACTACGATGTTGTTGCCTTTCTTTTCCTGTATTCCCTCAACTATGGTTTTTACTAAACTTGCTGTTTCACTCATTCTATGCTTGTTAAGACGCCACAAAGTTACGGCTTTTTATTCATTTACCGATATAATTCAACGTTTTTTTTAAGTTTTTACACAAAAAACGCATCTTAGAGAAAAAAAGTGCCAAAAAATTTTGTCGGTTCAATAAAATGTTGTAACTTTGCACCCGCAATTCAGGAAAACAACTGAAGAGCACCCGCAGATTGGGGTATGGTGTAATGGTAACACTGCAGATTCTGGTCCTGCCTTTCCTGGTTCGAGTCCGGGTACCCCAACAGAATAATCCGCTAAGCTGTTGAAAATCAACACTTAGCGGATTTCTTTTGTCTAAAATTGGCGTGTTTTTGGCGTGATACTATGAGTCAGCGAAAAAAGGGAAGCTGTCAACAGCTCTCCCTCGGTCTCTCCAGCCCCAGCATCTGCACCTGGAAGATGGAGCGTTTGGTCTCTATGGGCAATGTGGCGAAATGCTGCCCTTTCCTGCCATCAGTGAAGAACTGCAGGTAGCCGTAGCCTCCCTCTTCCTGAACAAGTATGCTGTCAGGCAGGAAACCCTTGATCTGATAGGAGTGGTTGTGGTCTTTCTTCACTATAAGGTAGTCACGGGCCACTATGACATAACGGTTATAGAATATCTCGTCGTGATGGAACCGCGGACTCACCTGCCCAGTGTTGTATCTCAGCTTCAGGCACAGCGTGTCATGGCCGAAGTGCTCACTTGCGTATGCCACTTCCACACCTGCCAGCATCCTGAACTCCGGGTCGTCGTCATAGTAGCAGTTGCCTTTCGGGTCCCAGTAGCTATACCAGAACCAGTCACCATTTTTGTAATTGGGCAGTTTGTAGCTGCTGTAGAAATATCCGTTCACCCACTCCACGTCACGGAAGAGCCGCAGGTTCAGGTCTGTTCCTTTCCTGTCGATAATCGATGAGTATTCTATCACCCTTC
>JAEEGG010019446.1_pt1 | contig 13689 bp, 7 predicted proteins | sample 9134161 | NCBI WGS metagenome assembly JAEEGG01 (sample SAMN16246543, study PRJNA631951) | gut metagenome | biome: gut microbiome; feature: rumen; material: CR-attached | host: Bos | place: Iran: Karaj | collected 2018-10 | reverse complement strand
CGCTCGACTACTTTATGGCCACGAATGCGGCGGCGGCGATGCGTTTGCCCATCCTGAAGGCTCCGGCCAACGTCACGCTCGATCCGGGCAAGTTCTTCATGGAACGTGATGATGCGTTTCCCTATTTGCCGAACTACGAACTTGAAGTCGCGGACGATTTGGCGGACGGCCTTTCGACGCTGTGGCTCGTGCGTCGCCCGGTTGTGTGGTCTGTGGTGGACGATGGCTACACCCAAACCTGCTTCACCCGTACCGCGACATGGTCTGATGGCGCCCAAGCGGAATCGACGAAAGACTATCTCGCTTTGCACAGCCTGCGTTCGCCTTTCGTAACATCCACGGCGACACAGGAATTCCCTGGCCATTCTCTCTCGATCACCAATGCGAAAGTTCTGCAATTGTGTTCGGCTAACGTACGTATCGGGGATATACGCATCTACGAAGGAAAAATCAGTAACTTGAGTTACGGGAACGTGGCCTACAATTTCATGGAAGGCATAGTGAACAAAAGCTGGGTGCTGGACGGCCGCATCCGTGTCGCGCCTGGCGGCACGCTGACTCTTCTCTGCTACAACTCGAAGGGCTTTCGCGTGGATTCCGTGATTTCAGGTGACGGCACGATAGATGTCCGGAACGAAAGCCAGAGCGGAGAAACTTCCAAACCGCAACGGGCGTATGTGGGGCTTTTCGGAGACAACGCCAACTTCCGCGGAAAGATTATACTTTTCAAAAGGGGTAATTCCAATCTGCTTGCCGACAGACAGGGCGTCAATCTCGCCATTACCAATGCGTGCAATTTGGGCGGATCGCTCTCCACGTGGACATACAATGCGCTGACGCTTCAAAATTGCTGCGCCCTCCATCCGCTTGAATCCTTGACCTTGGACGATGCAATGCGTGGCATCTACCTGTCTGGCACATACGCTTTCTTCACGGTGACGAACGATGTCGTCTTCACCTGTAAGGAGCGCATCACCCGTGGTGGTACGCTAATCAAAGATGGCCCAGGTGAACTGGCGCTCGGCGGTCCGCAGCCCTATTTCAGCACGGGTGGTTCCACCACCCCGACGGCGGCCAAGAACGTCCTCGACATCTGGGATGGCACGCTTCGTCCAGTCTCTGCGGCGGCGTTCCAGGGACTTGCGGTTGTCATCACCAACAGCGCGGCGACGCGGGCGATGGATGTGCCGGCCTCTAATGACGACGGCGACATTGGCCAGTACGGCATTTTGGACACGACGTGGGATGCGCCGCTCACGGTGCCGGAGTCCGGGCTGACCGTACAGCTGCGCGACACGAACGGCGTGCTGACGCGCCAGACGCGCGTGCGTCGCGTTCCGATCTGCACCGTCAACGCCGCGGGCAAGGCCGCGCTTGAAGGGAAGCTTTCCGTGAGTCGTTCGCCCTCGCGCCGCCATGCGGTGACGTCGGCGGGATGGACGGAAAATCAGGACGGCAGCTTCACCTTCGCCGCAGTCTTGGAACGTACTGGCTTCATGATCAACTTCCGTTAGAGGCTCGCGGGGACAGTCCCCGTGCAACTCCTAACCCCTTGGAAAATTATTTTTGCAACTGGTTGACCAAGTTGCGACGATGCGGGGCGGCTGGTATAATATATCGCCGTGGTTATTCAAGGTAGACATTCGATTCGTTTGGCAGTGAATGCCGCTATTGGCGTTTTCGTCGCATCGATGCCCATCGCGGGCGTTGCCGCGCGGATGAATTGCGATGTTGCGGTCGTTGGAGGAGGCTCCGCCGGTTTCGCGGCGGCGTGGTCGGCGGCGAAACGCGGGGCGAATGTCGTGTTGGTGGAACGCGAGGATGCGCTGGGCGGCACATCCACCATCGGAGGCGTCAGTTCCTGGGAACCGGTATGCGGTGCACGAGGTCTGCCGGAACTCGTCTATGAACGTCTGAAAAAGGATGGTCAGGCTGGCGTGTACCGTTTCGTCCACCATCGTTCCTGGCCGGAGAAGGGCGGTGTTCCGCAATTCCCGGGAGCGTTTCTTGAAATAGACCGTGACGCGCCATATTCCGCGACGTTGCGGCGGCATGGACCAGGGATGGCAGACGAGAAGTGGTTCAGGGAGAACTGCCGAGGCGTCATTTTCGATCCGGACGCGATGTCGCGGTTGATGCGGAAGATGCTGGACGAGACAGGCCGCTGCCGTGTGATGACGGGTACTTCGTTCGTCTCGGCCGAGCGCGAGGGCGGCAGAATCACGACATTGCACCTCTCCGACGGAACCGTTCTTGAACCGAAGATTGTCATTGATGCATGCGGTGCCGTCGCGAAGTCCGCAGGGTGCGAGCTGATGAAATCGGACAGGCCGAACGGCGCATCGCTCATCTATCGCGTGGTGCGTTCCGATGGCGTTCCTGTGCCGTGCAAACCGCCACAACGATGCTGGTGGAGGGGAAACTATCCGTCATCCTTCTGCATGGTGTTGCCGAACGGCGAGATTGCGGTGAACATGCTTCCCACGATATCGGGAGAAGAAGTGCGCACGCTGGGCGAGTCCGCCGCGTATGAGGAGGCGCGGCGGCGCGTGGAGGCCCATTGGCGGTGGATGCAGACGAAATGGCCCGAGTTTTCGGGGTGGCGCATAGGCCACGTGTCATCAAGACTCGCGCATCGCGAGACGTTTCGCGTTCGCGGCGACTATGTCCTGACAGGCGATGATGTGCGTCGGGGGGTACGGCCGACGGACGAGATAGCTATTGCGGATCATGCGCTCGATGCGCATGGCGGCGAGGGTTTTGGCGGCGAGCTGAAAGCGCCTTACGGCATACCCTACCGTTGCCTTATTGCAGCCGGAATGGACAATCTTCTTCTTGCCGGAAGGATTGCAAGTTTCGACACGTGGGCAGCTTCGAGTTGCCGCCTTTCGCGGACAATGATGAAGCTCGGCGAAGCTGCCGGCGCGGCGGCGGCCGTTGCGGTTCAGGGCGGGAAGCACATAAGAGACGTGAAGGTTTCTGAAATCAAAGGACAATAAAAAATGAGATTACGGTACGTACGAAATCTTGTGGTTGTAGCAGTCGCGCTTGCGGCGGCGACGTCTTTTGCGGAGAAGGTCCGCAAATTTGTGTTGGCGGACGAATCACGTCAGCGGCTGCACTATTGGGACTCGTCGGATCCCTCGAAATGTTTTTCAATCCCAGGCGAACGTCCGATGTGGGATTTGAAGAAGCTTGGCGACATGCGCTACCGCGCCGTATGCAAGAAGGGCTTCATGGTCTTCGATCTTCGCGAACGGAAGGTTGTGGATGAATTCCGCCATCCGTCGCTGGATGAAGTGACGGCGGTGTGCGATATGCCGGATGGCGGATTCGTGGCATCGGTGAATCCGCGGTCCGGTCCAGACAAGAACAAGGTCGTGCTGCTGCAGCGCTTCTCGGCGGCACGCGAACTTGTTGCCACGTACAGGTGCGAAGGGTTCTTTTACGCGCGGTCGCTCCAATGGGATCGTGACGGCAAGACGCTGCTCCTTTCGTGGGAGAAGGGGTTCGCCCGCATACGACTTCCCAAGGAGGGGAATGTATGCGAGGTGGCAGGCGACTTCCGCCAGCCGAAGGGACGGAACCTGTTTGACGTCGTGCCGTCCATTTCTGGCGATGGCTATGTCGCAGGTTGCGGATACCGTGGAGGCCTTGTCCGATTCGACAAGGATGGCAAGGTGCAGTCCGCATGGTTCGTTCCCGAACAGGATGGTTGCATCAGCTTTTTCTACGCGCAGCCGCATGAAATGCCAGATGGCCATGTTTACATGGCGCACTGGACAGGCCACGGAGCAAACGATTCGACGAAAGGTTGGCAGGTTGTGGAATTTGATGGTGAAGGACGAGCCGTGTGGCACCTGCACGATCCTGAGCGGTTGGGCTCCGTCTCCGGCATTGACGTCTTGCCTACGGCGGCAAGGACGGCGGGTTGGGACAACATCAACCCCGACCGGAAAGACCTGCCGCCCCAGAAGATCCTGTGGACCGCCGATCTCGCGCAGGCGAAGCTGGAACTGCGCGACGGCGCGGAAGGTTCGATGCGGACAGTGGATGCGGACGGCTGCAAGGCGCTGGAGATCGTCAAGGCGAACGGCAAGGGAACGATGGTGGTGAAGCTGCCGCCGTTTGCCGTGGCAAAGAAGGCGCGGCTTAGGGCCAGCGTCCGCTGCAGCAGCTGCGACGGCGATCCGGAGATGGGCGACGGGTGCGTGCGGCTCTATGGGAAGAAAGAGGATTTGACCTCTTTCCAGATGCCGGATGAACGGCGTGTAGGCGGCCCGTACCTGGACAAGATGGTCAATTCGCCGCCCGGCGGCAGCATTCGCAAGCTCGCCTATCGGGTGGCGGACGACAAGACGGGCACGAACATCACCGCCGCCATCGTCGTCTCCGGTCCGCCCTGCACGAGCCGCTGGAGCGCGCTTGTGGTAGAGGACAACGCCGCCGCGCGCAAGGCATGGAACGCGCACAAGACTGCGCTTGAGCCGGTGGACGTCACGGCCGGCATGATCTCCGCCGAGACCTTCGCCGCGCAGCTGGCGGCGGACACCGACCATACGGCGAAGATCGCGAAGATCGGCGACTATACGCGGCTTTTGATTGACGGCAAGGAGGCGGCGCCCGTAATTTTCAAGGGACAGACCTCGAAGGGGGACGTCATCACCTACGCGGGCGGCATCCACGACAAGAAGGGCGTGCATCTCCAGATGGTGACGGTGAGGTTTGGGCGCACCGAGAAGAATCCGCTGGGCATTTGGACGAAGGACGGCTTCGATGCGAAGGCCGGCGCGGAACTCGTGCGCACGGCGATGCGGCTTGCGCCCGGCTCGAGGTTTCTGCTGGGGCTGCGGCTCGATGCCTATCCCGAATGGGTGGACATGCATCCCGGCGAGGAATGGCTTCTGGAGGACGGGCGCAAGGTGTATGGACATCATGTCCATGCGAGCTTCAAGATACTTCCCGAAAAACCGAAGGATAAATGGTACTGGCCTTCCTACCATTCTGTCGCGTGGCGCGAGGAGGTCAAGGCACGCATCGCCGAACTGGTGGAGGAATTGAGGCGACAGGGCCTTCTGAAGCGGATTGTGGGCGTCCATCTTGCCGGATACCACGATGCGCAGTTCGCCACTCGCCAACCCGATTTTTCAAAGTGCGCCGTGGTGGCGTTCGTGGAATGGCAGAAGCAGCATCTGGGCGAGGTCAAGTGGACGACCGCCCCCAAGTTCGGTCCCGAAGAACAGCTCGATCCGGTCACCAGTGCCCATCAGGTGGCGTATCTGCGCTTCATCAAGCAGGGACCGTTCCATGTGCAGGAGGACATCGCGCGGCACATCAGACGGCTTTTCGGCAAGGACATCGTGGTAGGTCGCTACTGCATGGGCTGGGGGGCGGTGGCCTTCAACAGCGCGCTCGACCTGGATCCGTTCCTCCTGAGCGATTCCATCGACTTCCTCGTGGCGCAGCCGAGCTACACGCATCGCCTCCCCGGCGTTGCCATCGGCTCGCGCATCCCCACGCGCTCGTTCCACGACAACGGCAAGCTGTTCGTCAACGAATTCGATCTGCGCACATACGCGGGCGTGCATGGCGGCGAAACGGAGATGATGGTGCTGCGGTGCAGCCAGGCGCAGGATTTCCCGATGTGGCAGTCCATCCACCACAAGGTAGCCGGGCAGATGATGTCTCAGCGCATGGGCTGGTGGTATCTCGACATGTCGGGCACGTGGTTCTCGCCGCCGGAGATTGCGCAGGACATTGCGGACGTGAACGCGCTCGTACCCGTCGCGGAGCGCGAAGACACCTGGCATCCGTCCGTGGCGGTAGCCACCGACGAGGCTGGCATGCTGCTGCGCAACTCGATCGCGCACTACTACGGCAAGGGCGAAGGTGCCCTGCAGGACCAGGTGCGCGCGTTTGCGGCGTCGGGCGTGCCGCATGACAGCTGCATGGTGGACGACTTCCTGCGCCATCCCGAGCGTGCCGAACGCTACAAGGCCATCGTTTTCGTGGGCATGCGCCATCGGGACGCCGGGCGCGAGGCGCTCTTGAAGCGCCTTGCGGACAAAGGCGTGAAGTGCGCGTTCCTTACGCATGAGAATTCGATCACGCCGACCGACTTCCTGCGCTTCGTGCGCGACGCGGGCGGCTATGTGCCGGCCGAATACGGTCTGGAGGTGGACATGAACGGCAGCTTCATCTCCGTACATGCCCTGCGCGGCGGCAAGTTCAATTTCCGCCTGCCGCGCCGCTGCTCCGTCCACAACATGAAGACGGGTGCCTGCGAGGTAAAGGACGCCGAAATCCTGCCGCTTGGCCTTGTGGCTGGTGAAACCTGCTGGTTTAGGCTGTCGGATTAATAGCCATAAAATTTTTTACTTTTTTATTTTCCCTCTTGCGTTATGAGTGCGAAAAATAGTATAATGCGAGCAAGGCAAAAAAGGCATTCTAGGTTCAAGGATCGGGATTAGCCATTTTCCGCCGGAGGATTTGAACTAAAAAGCATGAAAATGAGGTCTGGAATGAATAGAAGCGCAGCATGGTCGCTGATTGCGGCGATGGGTTCGTTTGCTTTCGTGGCGGCAGGTGCCACGAACACGTTCGAGGAGGCGGAGAGCACGACGCTGGGTGAATGTCCGACAGGTTGGACGGGCTATTGCGCCGTGTCCAACCAAGTTGGCGCATACGAGACCACGCCTCCGGGTACTCCTGTCTTGACCGCCGATGCTACTCATGCCCGTGTCCTGTGGGTCGAAGGTTCCGCGGCGCGCGAATATGCCGAATCCGGCAACCGCGTGGTCGATCTTCTTGTGATGGCCGAGGAGTGGCCGGACGAAGAGCTGCCCGCTGCCGATGGCGACGAACAAATCAAGTTCGCGTTTGATACGAACGGCTGCGTCAACCTCTATCACAAGTTGGTATCCGGCGATGCCGCTGCCGCGTGGCGAGTGGTTTCTAGCAACGCGATTCCTGCTGGCACATGGGTGCGTACCACGTTCACCTTCGACTACACCCACAACCTATGTCAGCTGAAGCTCGATGGTTCGCCGTGCGTTTCCGAATATGGCTATCGTTCGGCTGACAACCTCACCCATCCGGGTTCCTGGTACTACATGGCCAAGAGCGATGCCTCGTCGTTGGCGTCGATCGATTTCGTCGGATGCGGCGGCGTGGACGACGTGATCAATGCCGCGAAGGGTTCCTACACGCCTGCGCACAGCGGTGCGACGGCGACGAACGGCGTTGACTACGCGTGGTTTGACAAGAACGGTCTGGCGTGGAGCGATCCGGATGCCACGGCTGCGCCGGGCGGCAGCGGCTACACGCTCAAGGAATCCTTCCAGGCAGGTACCGATCCTTGTTCGTCAAACAAGCTCTACGTGACCACCGCCACCTATACGGCTTCCGATCTTGTGTTGACCATCAACGGTTGCGGTCCAACTTACGTGGTTGAAACGTCCACGACGCCGTTCACCGATGGTGTGTCCGGCACGAGCGCGGGCGGTACGTTTACGCAGAATGCGGCGGAAAACACGACAACTTGGACGGGTTCCCTCCCTTCGGGCAACCTGACCTACTACCGTGTGCGCAACACATCGGTCGCTGCGGCTGAGACGGTCAACCAGTTCGCAATCATGAAGATCACCTCGTCAACGGCCAATACGCTCGTGTCCCTGCCTTGGAAGTCGCTTAGCGCGGATGTCGCCAATCCTGCGGCCATCACGGCGGCGAACGTGGTGATGAACAACAATCTCGTCAACGGCGACTGGCTGCTCTACTATGACGGCGGCTACAAGGGTTGGTGCCTGACGGATGGCGCGTGGGTGCCGACATCAATTGCCAATCTTAGCGGAATTGCAGTCACCGCCGCTCCGGCAGATGCCGAGCTGGCGCGTGGCCAGGCCATCTGGCTCGTGCGTACAACTTCGGGGAGCCGTGACCTTAGTCAGCCGTTCTACCTCTATGGGCAGTATCAGACGGCGCTTGGCTCTGCGACGGTGGTCGAGGGCGGTAGCCTAATGGCCTGCCCGGATGCCAATTCGGCATTCACGGTTTCCGCTTCGAAAATCTCCGGCGCGGCGAATGGCGACAGGATTGTCGTGCCTGCGACCGACGGCACCAGTTTGCCGAAGGTGTTTGAGTGCCGTGACGGTGTTTGGGGAACGGTGGTGGAAACAGCCTCAGGCGTAGGTCCCGATGGTAAGCCTATGACAGATCGTACCTGGACCACTTCCGGTGCTGTCATGAACATCCCGGCTGGTAGCGGATTCATGTATCAGGGAACTGGTACCCCCACGTTTAACTGGTAGTCGCATAGAGCTCTTTCTAAACGGAGTATTGCAAGATGAAAATCAACAAGACGTTTGCTGCGATCCTGGCGATGGCTGCGTTGCCGTCCTTGGCCGATGTCGAGGCGTTGTACTGGCAGGTGACTAGCGACATGAATCCAACGCCGATCTACTTCCAGGCGGCGGCAATGGTTGCGGAGGATGGCTCTGGAAATAAGACCTATTTGCAGGACGCCAACAGCCGTGTCTGGCAGGCTGCCAACGACGACAACATCACGACCGAAACCATTGCCACGATGTGGAGCGATACCTATGCGTCTGGCTATACGTTCTACATCGAGCTCATGAACAACGACAACGGTAACTGGTACACGGCAGGCAAGATCGACAATGGCGGAAGCAACTATAGGTATTCTGACATTAGTGCGAATATCTTTTCGTCGTCGTCCATGTCGATGAGCTTGGCGACGCCGCTCACGTCAGGTACGGCGCATATCCCGGAGCCGACATCGGGCTTGCTGATGCTCGTTGGCGGGGCGCTCTTGGCCTTGCGTCGGCGCCGCGTCTGACGAGCGCCGCCGATGGAGAAAGGGGACGGGATGGATATTCCCGAAACAGACGATCTCCCCCTGGGATACGAACAGCCGGACCTTATGGACCGGCTGCTTGCTTTTTTTCTGGGTGCGGCAGCTGCGGGCCTTTTCTTTTTCCTCTCGCAACCGCTTTTGCATCCGAGCGTCTGGCAGGAAACATCTGTTGCCTTCGGTCTCCAGCCGACGGAAAGGGTCTTCCCCGGTCTGGGCATGCTATTGTCATCCGTGCTGTTTCGTCTGTTTGGCGCGACCAATGGCCTTGTGGCGGTCAAGGTTGCCGGGGCGGTTTGCGGCGGCATGTCGGCCGCGTTCTTCTATCTGATGCTCCGCGAGTTTCTGCCGGCGGTCCTGTCCTTGCGTAGCCCCAGCCGCCTGTGGACACTGCGCCTGGAGCGTCTGGTCGCCGCCGTCGGAACTGCGACCTTCGCCTGTGCCGAGCCGGTCAATCGCCTCTTTCAGGCGTTGGGCGGTGAAGCGCTTCTGCTGCTGTTGACGTTGGCGTTTGCACGCATGTTCCTGCGGCTCTTGCACTACGGACGTTTCTCCACGGCCTACTTCTGCCTTTTCCTGCTGGGTATCCTGTCGGCGGAATCGCCGTTTGGCCTGCTGCTGACGGCTTCCGCGCTGGTGGCCACGCTGGTGGCGCGTCGCAACGCGTGGCGTCCGGATCTGCGCTATCTCAACCCGATGCTGGTGGAGCTGTCGAAATGGCGGCTGTCGGTGTTCTTCGTGTTGGGCTTCGTCGTTGCGTGCGCCGCCGATGTCGCGTTTTTCGCTGGGCGCGGCGGCCTTGAGGCGTCCGGCCTTGATTTTGCCAACTTGACTGTGGAATGGATCGTGTCGTATGGAAAGACATTCTGGGATGCGGCCACGATTCTGGGGTGGTTGCTGATTATTCTCTTCTCGCTTCTGCCGTTTATCGTCGCCACGCTCAATGCGCGGCGCGCGACCGACGATGATTCCTTCTTGCCGTTCAAGACGGGAATTCTCTTTGTGGCCTTGTTTGTTGTGGCGGCGGCTCCGCTATCGACTTTCCCGCATCTGCGGTTCTGGGCGTGGACGGCCCGCGAGGTCGTGCCGTCCGGCTTCCTGTTGGCCCTGGCGTCCCTGGCGCTGGCCGTTACGTTCACCCTTGCGCTGGCGGTGATGGCGTTTGACGTGTGGTGCCGCGACCATCGGCGCATTGCGCTGCAGCGGTTCCCCGAACTGATCGAGGACGGTGCGTTTGCGCGTCAGCATTTCCATTGGCGCTGGCGCCGCACGATCACGGTGCTGATGCTGGCGCTGATTGCGTTCGCGATCGTGCCCGGCCGTCGCGAACTGGCCACTTGGCGTCTCGCGACCCTGGTGCGTGATACGGTACGCGAGACGGTGGACGAGTGTCAGGGCGTTTCGCTTGTGGTGACGGATGGTTCCCACGATTCCGCCCTTCGGTTGGCGGCGGCCGCAAAGGGACGCGCTCTAGCCCCCGTGTCCATCATGTCCGGTCGCACGCCCTACGAACGCTGGCTCCGCCAATCGGTTGCCGCCAACGACGAGGAGCGCGCCACGCTTGAACTGGGCGTTTCGGACGCCCTGCGGAACTGGTCAATCGACCAGCCGGATCGTCTGCGGCAATTGGCGGTGCAGATTGGCTTTGAGTTGTGGCGTACGCGCCGCGCGGAGCGTCCGCCCGCGTCTGGATTGGTGGCTTGGGCGGGCTTTTCCCCAGAAGCGGTCGCAAAGGGTGCCGCTGTTGCGCAGGAATTGGCCGAACGCGCGATTGCCGCCCACAAGGATGGCTCGTACGCGCGATGCGAGGATCGCGCGGTCAAGGAGAAGTTTCTCTTTTCCCAATGGCGCCTGGCGCGGTTGGCGGCCGTCAGATCCGAGGATGAGGATCGCGCGGGCGATGTTGCGCGTTCGCGGAAAGATGCCGAATTGGTGGAAACGCTTGACGACCTCAATCCCGAGCTTCGCCGCATCCACGAGGCGATTCGCTGGATTCGCAGCCGGGACGGCGATTCGCTTACGCCGCGCGAGGGGTTGCGCATCGCGCTCGAACGCGCCGACTTCGCCCTGGCCCGCCGCTACGCGACGCCCATTCTCACGGCCGATCCCACGCATCCGGACGCCAACTTCGGCATGGGCATGAGCTATTTCGTGGAGGAAAAATATGCACAGGCCGAACCTTATCTCAAAGCGGTGCTGATTCGCCGCCCCGATGAGCCAGCCGTGCTGAACAACCTTGCCATCTGCTACTATCGCGCGGATCGTATCGAAGAGGCTCTGAGCTATTCGCGCAAGGCGCTTGCCAAGTTGCCGGACGCGCCGGCCGTCCGCAAGACCTACGATGAGATACTCAAGAAGGCCGAGGCGCGCAAAAAGGCCGCCCCCGTCGAGAAATGAGGACGCGTCTCGTCTTGCTTGCGGGGGTGATGTCCGTGGCATTCCTCGGACTTCTTTTCTTCCACGCACGCCATCTTTCCGTCACGGGACGCGATGCCCGCTTTGTCCAATTCCTCTGCCGCCACGATCGTCGTCCCGTCACCGATACGCGCCTGGCCGCCCGATTTGCCGCCCGCCTGACCATACGCGATGCCTTGCAGCGCCGCGCCTGGCAACTGCTCAAGGACCGCAAGGGCTGCGTAATCGCGCTTGAACCGGCTACCGGACGCATCCGCGCATTTGTCTCGTCGCCCGGTCCCGATCCCTCCACGGTGCGCGGGCTCGTCAACGGGATCATCGGTGGGGCGCCCTATTTCAACCGTATTCTCGATGGACTCTATCCTCCCGGTTCCACCTTCAAGGTCTTTCTGGCGGCGACAGCGCTTTCCGAAGGGCTGGAACCGATCTACAACTGTCCGGCCGATGGCTATCGCGCCGCACGGGCAACGCCGCCCATTCGTGATTCAGAGGCCTACGCGGCACGACGGGCTGGACGAACCTGGCGCGGTTTTGGACGTCTGGGCATGGGCGAAGCGTTGGCCCATTCATCCAATGTCTATTTTGCGCAATTGGGCGTCGAACTGGGGACAGATCGATTTGGACGGGCCGTTCAGTCGATGCGCCTGCGCGATCCGATCGTCTTGCTGGATGAAGATGGCATTGAACTGATTGCCGCGGGAGGAGGCGTGCCGGATGACATCAAGACGCCGGAACTGGCGCCTCTTGCCATTGGACAAGGTGAGCTGCTGCTTACGCCCTTGTCCGTGGCCCTGTTCACGGCGGCTGTGGCTCATGACGGTGTGGCCGTGAAACCTACGCTGTCGGCGGCGGCGCAGCCTGAGCTCTTTGCGCGACCTTTCGCCCTGAATGCGGCCCAGCGCGTGAAGAAGATGATGCGCGCGGTGGTGAAGTCCGGCACGGGAAGAAAATGCGACCTGCCTAGCCTTGACGTATGCGGCAAGACGGGTACGGCTCAGACCGATGCGGGGGCCGATCATGCGTGGTTCACTTGCTTTGCGCCGATGGGACGGCCGCGACTCGTCGTGACCGTGCTGGTGGAACATGGTGGATTCGGTGCCGAGGCCGCCTTGCCGATTGCGCGTGAGCTGTTGCGCGAGGCCGAACGGGAAGGGATGCTCAAATGAGACGACTGGCCTTTTCCGTTCTTGTGCTGCTGCTGGCGATAGGTGGTTTCCTCTATCAGGTTCGGTTGGCGGAAGCAATTCCTTCGGCGCGTGCGGCGCTGCCGCTTGCAGCGGGCGTACTGCTGTTCGGCATGTTGTCCATTATGCTCGCTCGTGGCCGCCTGCGCATCCTGATGGCGAAGCCGTGGCTGCACTATGCGCTGGCGATGGTCTTGCTGGTGGCGCTGATGCTCTTCGGACATCGCTATCGGGGCGGACTCTACCTGCCGGGGCGCGTCAATCCGTCCGAGTTCGTAAAGCTCTTCTTCGTGCTCTTCGTTGCCGGACATCTGGCGCAAAACCAGGAAGAGGATGGACGCATTTCCCTGCGGACGATTGCCGTTCAGCTGGCGGCGTTCGGGGGACTGGCGTTGGCCATCGTGGCGGTGCGCGATTTCGGCCTTCTGGCACAGCTGGGCATCACTTGGGCGGCCATTTTGTTCGTGGCGTCCGTGGGGTGGGGGCTCCTGGTTGCCCTCGGCGGTGGCATTGCGGCACTGACGATCCTTGCGCACCCCTTTGGCCATTTGGCGGTGCGCGTGGCGGTCTGGCGGGATCCTTTCTCCGATGCGACGGGGGCTGGTTGGCAGACGCTTCAAGGTTTGGCGGCGCTAGTGTCCGGCGGCTGGTGGGGCAAGGGCATGGGAATGGGAGAGGTCCATTCCGTGCCAATCGTTTCCAGCGACTTTGTCTATGCGGCCTTGAGCGAGGAACTTGGTTTTGCCGGATGTGCAATTATTTTAATTTTATGGTCGATATTGTTGATTATTCCACTTGTCTCCAACCATGGGGACAGTCCCCGAGCGAATGGGGACAGTCCCCGAGAGGCGATGGGGAAATGGTTGGTGATGGTTGGATTGGTCGCGTCGCTGGGGTGTCAGCTTTTGCTCAACGTGGCGGGGGTGCTGAATGTCCTGCCCATGACGGGTATCACCTTCCCGCTACTCTCCCAAGGAGGTTCTTCGCTGGTCGCCGTACTGGCCATGTGCGGCATCCTAAACGCCGCCGATTCCTCGTGAAAAAGTTTTTATTTCACAAACGCGAATCATTTGGACGGCTGGTTGTGCTATAATCTTATGCGATCTTCATGAACCACAAGGAAACAACATGGGCAAATTGGCGGTAGTGCTGCTTGCGGGACTCCTGCTGGCGGGATGTTCCACGACGCTCGTGCGCGAGGAGCCGAAGGCGATTCGG
>JAEEGG010019445.1_pt1 | contig 13689 bp, 10 predicted proteins | sample 9134161 | NCBI WGS metagenome assembly JAEEGG01 (sample SAMN16246543, study PRJNA631951) | gut metagenome | biome: gut microbiome; feature: rumen; material: CR-attached | host: Bos | place: Iran: Karaj | collected 2018-10 | reverse complement strand
ATATGGCTCATGATTGTGGTTTCTTCTACACTGTGCAGAAAACACGAAGCCGTAGCCACCGCCTGGACATCTCTATCCGTTACACCTTCAACGCCCAGAAGAGCAAGTATAAGGGCACTGGTGCCGGTAAAGCCGAGCAGCAGCGAATGGGTAATAATTAGCCATTCATCACATTTTTACGCCGTATATCCCAAATATTTGGTGCATTCCGCAACTATTTGTACTTTTGCAACGTCAAACAGGAAACGAAACAAATAAGACAAACGATGAAGAAAGCATTAAAAATCACGCTGTTCAGCGTTCTGGGGCTGGTTGTCGTAGCCGGCGTGTTGGTTTGGATGGAGTTTGGTCCGCTGGTAAAGGGTGCCATGTCGTGTGAGAAACTCGATGATGGCATGTATTATATGGAGTACGCTGGCGACGACGGGTTTGACGAACTGATGAACAACGGCGGATTCGAATCAGCCGACCAACTGGCAAGCTATGCCATCGGGTTCCTGTCGAAAGGTCATTACAAGCCAAAGGTGAGCACTTCAAAAGAAGCGTTCGGCTGCTCGGCACTCACAGCTACCACTCCCGATGGCGACGTATTAATGGGACGTAACTTCGACTTCCCTTCGGCCACGGCTATTGTCATGCATACCATTCCTGCTCGTAGCTACGAATCAATCACTACATTCAATGTGGAGTTCTACGGTTTTGGCGATGACTTTAAACCGGAAGGGTTCCAAAACCAGTATCTGTGCCTTACAGGACTGTTTGTTGCCCTCGATGGCATCAACGAGAAGGGACTTGCCGTTGCCGACTTGATGGCTGGTGACTCGACAGTGACGCACCAACGTACCCGGAAGCCCGATCTTACCACAACAGCTGCCATCCGTTATATGCTTAACAATGCAGCTAATGTCGGCGAAGCCCTATCCCTACTTAACAACATCGATATGCACTCCGACATTGGCTCAGCCCACCATTATGCCATAGCCGACGCTTCAGGCAGGAGTGTGGTCGTGGAATATGTGGACAACAAGATGGTTGTTACAGAGTCGCCTGCTGTGGCTAATCATTACTTATGTGAGCAGAAGCGTAATGTTGGATTAATAGAAGGCGACGACCGTTACGAACGTCTATGCCAACGATACAGTCAGACGGGCGGCGTGATGAGCGAAAAGCAGCTGACAGAAGCCATTGAGGCTGTATCCCAACCACAAAGAGAGGGTTTCCTTGGCACAGCCTGGACGATGGTGATGAATCTGAAGCATCCCTCAGTCACCTACTATTCACACCGTCATTTTGACAAGCCACTCCATTTTGAACTTTGTAAGTAGCGTGAGACTGAGGCAGATGTTTCCTGAAAATGAGCCGATGTACTCACTTGGCTGGGAAGGATGATTCCCGGAGCAAAAAAAGTATTGTGATTAATGGTATTTTCAGAAACTATTTGTAACTTTGCAGACAAGTTAGTAGCAAACGATGAAACAAGAAGTTAATCCCAAGGACACCAATCGGGCCATTGCATTTGAACTGTGGATGAAGTCGCCCATGCCGATGGTGACGCTCACCAAAACCTTTGATGTGACGCGACTCTGTAAAGTGAGCCGTAGGCGCGGTATGAAATTCAACATGCTGCTGTGCTGGTGCATCGGCAAGGTAGCATCAGGAATAGAGGAGTTTTACATGTTGCCGCATGACGGGAAACTATACAAATACGACCGTATGGCCATCAACGTGATAGCGGATAATGTAAAGGGCGGACTCAGTTTCTGCGACGTTGCCGTCAGCGATGATCTGGAGACGTTTAATGCCAATTACCTGCATCTGACAGAGACCATCAGCCAGACCTGTCAGGACATATTAGACGATGAGGCTGTGATTGTTGGCACGTCGGCAGTGACTGGTACTGAACTCGATAGCATTGTCAACCAATACAGCGGCATCTACACCAATCCCTTCCTGGCATGGGGCCGTTACCGCAAGCATTGGTTCAAGGTAACTTTGCCCATCTCCTTTCAGTTCCATCACGCCCAGATGGACGGCTCGCACGCTGCCCGGTTCTTAGAAGAACTGCAAAAGACGATCAATGCTTTAAAATAAATGCTTCCGAGGGGTAATGATTTCCCAGGCTCATCTGTATAAGTAGTAAAACAGCGACAAAAAAGATGCAAGCAAAAGAGCAACAGTTCAAGGAACTCTTCCTTTCGGAGTACGGTAGGATGTATAAGGCAGCCTACATTCTGTTGGGCGACGAAGACGAGGCGAAGGATGTGGTACAAGACATCTTCGCTAAACTCTGGGCCGGTACCGCCCCTATCAAGGAAGAGTCCCAGCGAACGTTCCTCTTGACATGCGTCCGAAATCGTTGCCTCAACATCATCGCACAACGTCAGACGCATCAGGAGTCTATCAAATTCCTGACGCCAGAGGCCGTCGACTGCGAGGCATACGACGAGATAATCGTTGATGCCGTTAACCGCTATGTCGATGAAAGGCTTACCCCTCAGACCAGTCGCATCATCAAGATGCACTACAATGAGAATCAGTCGTATAAGGAGATATCCCACTCGTTGGGTATCAGTCTGTCGGCAGTCAATAAGCACATTGTGCAGGGGTTGAGGAAACTACGTTCAACTTTTAAAAACAGAGAAGTATGAAAAAAGATGAGCAAATCAGGATGCTGTTGCACCCTGAGAAATACGAAGATGAACTACTCAACCAGATGCTGGACGGGCTTGACATCCCTGTGCCTGATGCTGAGGAGGCGTTAGTGCGAATTACCAATTCACGCCAACGGGGGTGGTACGTGATAGCGGCATCAATTTTCGGCATTTTGATGCTGTCGGGCGTAGCTTACGCTGCCATCAATCATTTCATCATGGTCGATGAGAAGCCGGAGGTGGCTATGACGGAGCGTAAGCCGGATATTGAGAAGGTGGAGAAGACATACGGGGCGGAGATGACTCCCACAAAGAAGGCTCCTGTCGTTTTTAATAATGTGGAACTTCAGCAGATTATGCAGTATGTGGCCGAAGGCTACAATGTGAAGGTGGAGTTTAGGAACAAGACCGCTTGCACCATTCGCTTCTATCTGCAGTGGGAGGCTGACGACACACTGCAGGAGATTATCGACAAGATTAACCACTTCGATAAGGTGCATCTGACATTCAACGAAGGAACCATCGTCATTCAATAAAGGCAACACACGATGAAACAACTGTATTTACTCTTACTGTGCCTTGTTGCCATGAGTGGAAAGGCACAACATTTATCGCACGATTTCCAGAACGCATCGCTTAGCGAGGCCCTCATTTGGATTGATAATGCCCAGGACAGTTATAAACTCAACTTCATTTTCGACGAGCTGGAGGACTTTACCGTGACCACCCGTTTGGAGAATGTCTCTGTGCGAGATGCCGTCCGTCAGGTTTGTGGATTCTATCCCATGCACCTCATCTTCGACAATCAGGACATCTTTATTGAGTGTACCCAGAAGGAAGATACGAAAGTGACAGGACGCGTAGTCGACGGAAATGGCATCCCCATTGAGTTCGCCAACATCTCTTTGCTGCATAACGATGATTTTGTTAATGGCGGTGTGAGCAATGAGAATGGCGACTTCGTGATTCCCTGCAAGGCGCAGCAAGTGACGCTGAAGGTGTCGTATGTCGGATATAAGACAGTAACCAGAAACATCAGCGTAGGTAACATTGGCACCATCACCCTCCTGCCAGAGACCTATATGGTGAAAGGTGTGGAGGTGAAGGGCGAGATACCGCAGTACAAAAGTGCTCAAGGCGGTATGACGGTAGACGTGCAGCACTCTATCCTGCATGATATAGGCACTGCCGACGACCTGCTTTCGATGATACCGATGGTACAGGGGAAGGACGGTAAGTTCGAAGTGTTGGCGAAGGGTGAACCTGAGATATACATCAATAACAAAAAGGTACGCAATCCCAGCGAGTTGAAACAGCTGAAATCGGCGGATATCAAAAGCATAGATGTAATTACCGCTCCTGGTGCCAGGTATAATGCTGAGGTGAATGCCGTCATCCGTATCAAGACGCTGAAACCTCAAGGCGATGGACTGAGTCTGATGGCGACCACTCAGACGTGGAAGAACAATAAGTGGAACAACTACGATGATCTGACCTTGAAATACCGTACAGGCGGACTGGAGGCTTTTGCTACTGTATCACTCGACAACGGCCACTACAGCAACGATCAGAATGTAGATCAGGAACTGCATATTACAAAAGACCAGTTTGATATTCATGCGGATTTACCGGTAAGGAGTAGCTGGACTGAACTGCAGTACAAGGCAGGACTGAGCTACGATTTCAGCGCTGACCATTCCATCGGAATGAGTTTCTCGTCGCAGAAGCTATTCTATAACAGGTTCAAGTCAGACATGATGCAACACTATCTGAAGAATGGTGCCTTTGACGGCGACGTACGTCTGACAACGGACATCTGCGAAAAAGACAAGCCCGTCTGGGAACTGAACGGTTATTATGCAGGCAGGGTAGGAAACTTGGGCATCGACCTGAATGCCACCGTGTTGCGACGTGAATCGGAGAATAATAACAGCCAACTGGAGATGAGCGAACAATACGGCGACCGTACCATCACTACCCTGACCAATGAGGACCGTCGGATGGTGGCTGGTAAACTGGAACTGACTTATCCTATATGGAAGGGTGAACTGAGTGGCGGTTCGGAGGCAACAAGTACAAAAAGTCAGGGTCATAACTACAATCAGGAGAACATCATACCAGAATCGGACACTGAGATGGAGGAATATAATATTGCCGGATATGCTGAATACAATTTGCAATTGGGCCATTGGCATTTGAATGCAGGCCTGAGATATGAGTATGTATCAGCGGAATACACTTCGTTCGGCATCAGGCAGGAAGAGCCCAGCCGCACTTATAATGATTGGTTTCCTAACCTCTCAGCAGCATGGCAGAAGGACAAGTGGACGGCCAGACTGAGTTACGGCAAGCGTATCACCCGTCCGCCATACGGCATGTTGACTTCAATGCTTGTTTATGACAGTCGTATGCTCTATGAAGGCGGTAACCCGCTGTTGCGGCCATCGGTGCGCCAGAGCATCGACCTGAGCCTGACCTACTCGTGGCTGACATTCATGGCTGGCTTTACGCGTGAGAATGACCTGTTTACCCACATTGGCAGAGTGTACGACGAGGAAAAGGAGATTGCCATCTTCCAACCTGTCAACTTCGACCATCAGGATCGTGTCTATGCCACGCTCGTCGTCTCGCCAAAGCTTGGTCTCTGGCAACCCTCAGCCACGCTGCACTACTACCAGCAGATGTTTGATGCCGAAGCGTATGGCGCACCAAAGAAACTGAACAAGCCCGAATTCTCCTTCGACCTGAAGAGCTGGTTTGTCATCAGTCCGACGCTGAAGGCACTGGCACAAGTCAGCTATACAGGCAGCAACCATTGGGCATTCATGTATCGCGGCAGCAGCTTCGCCATAAATGCCCGCCTGCAGAAGTCATTCTTCAACGGACACCTTTCGTGTACGCTCTTTGCCAACGACATCTTCCGCACGGCCAGGAACAAGATTACCACCTATTACGCCATCGGCCAGACAGCCCAAGACGTCTATACCTATACACAATGTGTAGGTCTGACGCTGAGTTACAACTTCAATGTTTCCCGTTCGAAGTATAGGGGAACAGGTGCGGGCAACGAAGAAAGGAACAGGCTCTGAACGCAATACCATACCGTTCGTCACAGAATAGTGTTTTTTATCCCAATTATTTGGTAGTATCAACAACTATTCTTACTTTTGCACGGTCAAAACTTATGAACGATGTATAAAACCCGCAATTTACCAAACACCCGAATCGATGTGGCCGATGCCCTAAGAGGTATCGCTGTGGCCGGCATCATCCTGTATCACTCGGTAGAGCATTTCAATATCTTTACCCAGGAGCCGATAACCCATACGCTGGCGAGCGACCAGACGGTGGCTGACGTGCTGGCCTGGCTGCTCTCAGGCAAGATGTACGGCATCTTCGCCATGCTTTTCGGACTGAGTTTCTTCATCATGAACGACAACCAGCAGCAGAAAGGCAAGAACTTCTCTGGGCGCTTTGCCTGGCGCATGTGCCTGTTGTTCGGCTTCGGCATCGTTAACGTGGCCTTCTACGATGGCGATATCCTGATGCTTTATGCGTGCTACGGCCTGCTGCTCATCCCAATCAGTTATCTGTCGTCGAAGTGGGTGTGGTGCATCATCGCCCTGCTCGCCATCCAACCTGTGGAACTCTTTTGTCTGCTGACAGGCACCACGCTCGACCACAGCACTTTGTGGGAGGTGTATGGCAAGATCAACAGCGCACACGAACATGGTACGTTCTGGGAGAACACCCTCACCAACCTGCGCTATGGATTTGAGGTGAATTTCCGTTTCAATATCTTCAGCGGACGACTGACGCAGTTACTCTGCCTGTTTATTCTCGGCATGCAGTTAGGGCGCCAGCGAATGTTCTACAACGAGGGGCGCAATCTGAAGATATGGCATACCCTCCTCGTCACCTCGGGTCTCGGCGCTATTTCGCTGATTAACCCAGATTTCGGCGAGTTGGAATCATGGCTGAAGCCTATCTGCAACCTCATCATCCTGCTGATGATCGTCTCGGCCATTGTTTCTGCCTGGTATGCCTTCGAGGGTGTGCGCCGAGTGCTCCATCATCTCTGCATCTTTGGTCGTATGAGTCTTACTAACTATCTGTTACAATCCATCATTGGCTGCGCCATCTTCTGCGGTTACGGCCTTGCCTGCTATCGCCTTTTAGGCATCACCTACGCCGTCATGGTTGGATGTGGAATGGTCATCATCCAGTATCTCTTCGCCCGCTATTGGTTCAACAGCCATCCTCGCGGACCGTTAGAAGGTCTTTGGAGAAAACTGACATGGATTTAGAATTGTATATTGAAAAGATGCTATAACGATTATGTAGAAAAATAAATGATATTCAGCTTTTATCATCACTTTACTCCATGCACTAGCATTTTCAGGGTATAAACGGATTTTGATGCGGTAATAAACAGTATATTACGCTCTTTTCCGCCAAAACATACGTTGGCCGTCCAGTCCTCAGGGATGGGAAAATAGGCTATCTTCTGACCATTCTTATCGAATACGGTCACACCATCGCCAGTAAGATATATGTTTCCTCTGTCGTCTATCGTCATCCCGTCCGACCCCATGTTGGCAAACACCTGGCGGTTCGTCAGGGAACCGTCCGTCTGAATGTCGTATTTCAGGATTCTGTTTGCCTTTGCCTCTGCGACATACAGATGTTTGCCGTCGGGCGTTCCTACAAGACCATTGGGCTGGTTAAGCGTTGAGTCGAGCATGACCAATTGTTTGCTTCCTGGAGCCATGTAATACAAGCCTTCTACAGGCTGTTGGCGGTCTGGGTTGCGCGTCCAATAGTCCCTTTTAAAATAAGGGTCAGTCAGATAATAACTACCATCCTTTGAGATCCATACATCGTTGGGGCCGTTCAGCAACTTTTCGCGGTAGTCGGTCACAAGTATATTGTGTTGACCTTTCATGTTGAACGACCAGAGCTGGTTGTCCATATCTGCGCAGGCTATCAGGTTGCCCTGGGCATCAAAGTACATCCCGTTAGAGCGACCGCTCTGATCAGTGAACAGCGTTATCTCTCCCGATTCGCAGTCCCAATGGTAAATTCTGTTGTTGGGCTGGTCTGTAAAATAGACGTCACCTTTTGCATCTGTCGCAGGCCCTTCTGTAAAGCTATACGAATCAGCGACTCTTACTGGGGTTTCCCCTTCTGCAACTATATCATTCGAGTGAGATTTCTTTTCTGTCAGTCGCTTGATATGGTCCTTTAGAATCTTGTAAGCAGGAAACGGCATGGCACCGTGGTCATAGCCCTGCATCTCATAAAGCGTCACGTCCTTGTGACCCGCGAGTTTCAACATACGCCAGAAGTAGGCCTGCTCCTCGTAACGTCCGAAAAGTTCCAGCTCGCGATCGCCGGAGATGATGACGATGGGAGGCGCGTCTGGACGAACGTATGTGAGCGGGGCATACTGGTCGATGGTGGCTTGCAAGGGACCGATGCCCTGTTGTTTGCGGATGTTATAATGGGTGACGCACTGCCCGCTGAACGGCACGAGGGCGGCGAGTGAGTCGGCATCGACTCCGTATTTTTCCAGCCAGCGCTTGTCGAGTCCGATCATGTCGAGCAGATAGCCGCCCGCCGAGTGTCCAGCCACGAAGATTTTGCGCTTGCTGCCGTTGTACTTCGCGATGTTTTTGTACGTCCATGCCACGGCTGCTGCAGCATCGTCAAGGATGTCGTCAATAGGAGCCTTGGGCAACAGCCGATAGTTTGCCGCAACAACCACAAGGCCGCTGTTTTTCAATTGCGGGTCGATATGCTTCTCGCCGCCCTCGATGCCACCGCCATGGAACCACACTACCACAGGCACGTCTGTCTCGTTTATCGGATAATACACGTCGAGCTTGCAGCGCTCCTGGGCATAGCCCTCTGCTGCATCGCGATACGGGATGTCGTTTACTTGGTTATACTGCGCCCGTGCAATAGCCGTGCAAAGCAGAAGGGCGAGGATGAGGAAATAGCTTTTACAATTCATAATCTGATAGTTTATATCATCTTCTTTGCCTGCTCTTGCGCCTCAATGACCTTGTCGCACCACTGGTCGAACTCAGGGTCTTCCACTTGCAATTCAGGATGCGCAAGGATGTAGTCTACACAACGACGAACGCCCTCGTCGAAACGGGTGGTGGTCTGGAAGCCAGGAACGACTCGCTTCAGTTTCGTACAGTCAAAGATGACCGTTGCCGCCTTGTCACCAATCAAGTTTCCCTCCAGGTCGTAATCTGCTGGACAGACAGCAGCCAGGAAGTCGGAGGCGACGTGATAAAGCTTTGGGGTGACATTCAATGCCTGACCAACACACTCATATATCTGATTCCACGTCAACTGCTCATCGCTCATAATCTGGAAAGACTCGCCAATGGCCTTCGGATTACCCAGCAGACCGATGAAGCCGCGTGCAAAGTCCTCGTTCCATGTCAGCGTCCACAGCGAAGAACCGTCTCCATGCACCAGCACGGGCTTGCCCTCCAGCATACGCTTCAGCACTGGCCAACTGCCTTTAGGTCCATGAATGCTCACAGGCACACCGCGCTCGCAGTAGGTGTGCGAGGGACGCACGATGGTCACTGGGAATCCGTTGTCGCGATACTCCCGCATCAGCAGCTCCTCGCACGCAATCTTGTTGCGCGAATACTGCCAATGAGGATTCGCCAACGCGGTACCCTCGGTGATATACGGACTGCGCACCGGCTTTGCGTAGGCCGAGGCCGACGAGATATAGATGTACTGCCGCGTGCGACCGCGGAACAGCCGGATGTCGCGCTCCACTTGCTCCGGCACAAAGCCGATGAACTCGCATACGGCGTCGAAAGTCTCGCCAGCCAAACCAGCGAGCACACTATCCGTGTCGTCGATGTCGGCAATCACCTGTTTCACACTTCCGGGCACCTCCTGCTTGCGCGTACCTCGGTTCAGCAGCCACAGCTCATGGCCGCTTGTAGCCAACTGTCTGGTGATGGCACTGCTGATCGTGCCCGTACCACCAATCATGAGAATCTTTAATCTTTCCATAAGTCTAGTTATCAAATCGTTTCACAAATGACGCTCGAAGCAAGAGCAGAGTCAAGCTCGCTTGGACTATGCTTTGCAAGAAGGAATTGCAATGAAAATTGAATTATTCTTAAATCTATTGGCAAATATACGCATAATTCCCGAATTATCACTATATTTGCAGAAACTTTTAATAAGTTTTGTGAAATCCTAAAACCAACACAAAGATGAAAATGAGAAGAATTAGTGTACTGACCGTGCTGCTATCATTATGTGCAGCAACGTTTGCGCAGGGGCTGAAGGACGTCTACAAGGACTACTTCCTAATCGGCGTGGCCGTGAACCAGCGCAATGTGACCAACGCAGAGCAGCAGGCTCTGATCAAGCGGGAGTTCAGCAGCATGACTGCCGAGAACGACATGAAGCCCGAGCCGACGGAACCCAGGCAGGGACAGTTCAACTGGGAGGGTGCCGACCGTATCGCCAACTTCGCGCGCCAGAATGGCATCAAACTGCGCGGCCACTGCCTGATGTGGCACTCGCAGATTGGCCGCTGGATGACCAACGACGACCCCACAAAGGAGGTCTTCTATCAGCGTATGAAGAGCCATATCGAGGCGGTAGTGAACCGCTACAAGGACGTGGTCTATGCCTGGGACGTGGTGAACGAGGCGATGACCGACGATGCCAACGCCGAGAACCCCTACCGCCAGTCGGTGATGTACAAGCTCTGCGGCGACGAGTTCATCGTCAAGGCCTTTGAATATGCCCACGCCGCCGACCCCAACGCGCTGCTCTTCTACAACGACTACAACGAGTGCGACCCTGTGAAAAGCCAGCGTATATATAATATGGTTAAGAAGATGAAGGACGCCGGCGTGCCCATCCACGGCATCGGCATGCAGGGCCACTATAACATCTACGGCCCGAAGGAGGAGGACATCGACAAGGCGCTCACGCTCTACAAGCAGGTGGTCAGCCACATCCACGTCACCGAGCTTGACATCCGCGCAAACACTGAGATGGGCGGTCAGCTGGCCTTCAGCCGCGACGGCGCCGTCGTGACGGACTCACTGAAGCAGTTCCTGGCCGACCAGTACGCCCGTGTGTTCCGCGTATTCCGCAAACACAAGGACGTCATCGACTGCGTGACCTTCTGGAATCTCAGCGACCGCGATTCGTGGCTCGGTCAAAACAACTATCCCCTACCCTTCGACGTGGACTACAAGCCGAAGATGGCCTACAAGTACATCCGCGACATGAAGGCGCCGCTGTGGCAGATGCCCAACCGTCCACCGCGCCGTCCGGACCAGCAGGGACAGGGCCGCCGTGGTCAGCAGCAGGCCCAGCAGCGCGCGCCATTCAAGCCCGAGCTGGCATTCCCCGAATTGGAGGGCGTGAAGGAGGACTTCGTCCCGTCGCCCAAGAACCAGCCGGGGCAGGACTTCCCGATGGTCAACTCGCAGGGCTACGCCCGTTTCCGCGTCGATATTCCCCATGCTGATGAGGTGACCGTCAGCCTCGGACTAGGCGGTCGCGGTGGCACGAAACTCAAGAAAGCCTACGACGGCTCGTTCACCGGCCAGACCGAAGGCCCGCTGGACGAGGGCTTCCACTACTACCACCTGACCGTCGACGGCGGCACCGTCAACGACCCCGGCACGCTGAACTACTACGGTTCTACGCGATGGGAGAGCGGCATCGAGATTCCCGCCCACGACCAGGATTTTTACGCGATGAAGAACGTACCCCACGGCAACGTGCAGCAGGTGCTGTTCTGGAGCGAGAGCACGCAGCAGGTGCGCCGCGCCTTCGTCTATACGCCGCCCACCTACGGCAAGGACAAGAAGAAGTACCCCGTGCTCTACCTGCAGCACGGGTGGGGCGAGGATGAGACTGCTTGGAGTAGCCAGGGCCACGCCAACCTTATCATGGACAACCTGATTGCAGAAGGAAAAGTGACGCCGTTCATCATCGTGATGACCTACGGAATGACCAACGAGGCTCCTCGCGGACCTGGTCGTGACCGCAGCGCCATCGCCAAAGCCTTCGAGACGGTGCTCGTCGACGAACTGGTGCCCTACATCGACGCGAACTTCAACACGATTGCCAAGCGCGAGAGCCGTGCCATGGCCGGACTATCGATGGGCGGCATGGAAACGAAAGCCATCACGTTGGCCCGCCCCGCCGTGTTCAGCTACTACGGTCTGCTCAGCGGCGGCACCTACGCGCCAGCCGACCTGAAGCTCGACGACAAGAGCGTGCCCAAGCCCAAGCTCATCTTCGAGAGCTGCGGCTCGCGTGAGCGTCCCGACGGCATCAACGAGAGCGTCAAGGCCCTCACCGCCGCTGGCCTGAACGCCGTGGGCTACGTCTCGCCCAACACTGGCCATGAGTTCCTGACCTGGCGCCGCAGCCTAAAGGAGCTAGCCCCGCTGCTGTTCAAATAAGGCACAGGAATCCCCCGAAAGCCTATACCCTTCGGGGGATTTTCCCCAAGATTTAAAAAGAAATCTTAGTCTGCAATAAGAAGCGTATGAGGAGCATCATACAGAAAGTACGGACGTCGTTCACCACACAGCTGACGCTTTGGGTGGCGAGTCTCGTGACAGTCATCAGCGTGGTGGTCGTCGGACTGCTGGCGAAATTCTCGCAGGACGTCATCTTCGACGAAACGGTGGACACGACTTTGCAGGCCATGGAAACGACGGCCCTCAGGATAGACAACACGCTGCGCCAGAACGAGATGTCGGCGCGATTGGAAGGTGGACAGGTGAGGGTGAACCGCGCGGCCATCGACCGGCTGATAGAGGAGAACGGCTGTCTGGCCAAGCTGCGTCAGACGTTGCTCAATGCCGAGCTCTACGTCACCCGCCGCGACAGCACTCAACTTGGGATATTCATCGCCGGCGAGGAGAGCGGCTATCGGAAACTCGTGCATGAGGCCCGCGAGATGTTCATCTTCACTCAGCCATTGGGCGATAGGCCGTTTGTGCTCACGGCCGTCTGTCCGGCAGAGGATGTCTACGGCCGCTATTCACGCATGCAGTGGTTCCTACTGCTCAGGGGCGTAGCCGGCGTGGTGATTCTGCTCATCGTGCTCTACGTCGTCGTTGGCCGACACCTGCGTCCGTTGCACAGGCTGGCAGACTCGGCACAGAGCATCGCCAGCGATAACCTCGACACGCCGATACCCGACACGCAACATGAACACGAGGCGGGCCGGCTGCAGACGAGCCTGAAAACGATGCAACAGGCGCTGAAGGCCTACATGACGGAGATGCAGCAGAAACAGGTGATGCTGAGCAAGCAGAACGCGGAGCTGAAGGCGGCCTACGATGAGGTGCAAGCGTATGAGGAGAAGAAGACGAACTTCGTGCATGATATGACGGCGCAGATGGCACGACCGGTGGAGCGCCTCTGCCAGGAGGCCGAGACCATCTGCCGCGACGCTGCCACGATGACGCACGAGGAGATGGCGCAGCGGCAGGCCGTCATCATCAAGGACTCTGAGACCATCACGCAACTGTTGGACAAACTTATGAAGGAGACCGCCCTATGAAACGACCACTGCGCTATATCCGCCAGCACCTCTCGCTGCGCCTCGGACTGATCATCACGCTCATCATCGCCGTCGCCTTCACGCTGCTGTTGAATGTCCTGTTCGAGCGCTGCAGGCATTTCATCCAGCGCGCCGCCATCGACCACGCCTCGCAGCTGCTCGACAATACCGCCGAGCGTATCAACGGCATCATGGACGAGACGGAACTCGTGACCAACTTCATGGCCCGTACTGTACCCAGCCACCTGTCGCCCGACTCGTTGCTGGCCTTCTCGCGGCGAGGGGTCGAGGAGCATGACTTCCTCACGGGCCTCGCCATCTCGATGGAGCCCTATTTCTTCCCCGAGATGGGACGCTACTTCTCCGCCTACTCGCTGCGCGGCCCCGACAGCATCACCACCGTCAGGGAGGGGCCGTTCGAGTACTTCGACGCCGTGTGGTACA
>JAEEGG010019442.1_pt1 | contig 13691 bp, 8 predicted proteins | sample 9134161 | NCBI WGS metagenome assembly JAEEGG01 (sample SAMN16246543, study PRJNA631951) | gut metagenome | biome: gut microbiome; feature: rumen; material: CR-attached | host: Bos | place: Iran: Karaj | collected 2018-10 | reverse complement strand
CAGCCTTTTATGCTCCCTGCGACGGAGTTGTCGGATATATGACCGAGCTCAGCGACGGCGCCGTTCTTCAGAATAATGAACGCATTGCCACCGTTGCAGCCATATCATCGGAGTATCTGTATGCACAGAATGAAACGGGTATCCTTCTCTACGGTATGGAGCTTACCGGCTCTTATGAGAATCCCGTTACCAAAGAGGTTGTGGAATTCCCGCTCAGTGTAGCCAGCGTATCCTATGGTGCCATAGGTCCCGACCTCGCATCCGATCAGGTTTATCTCAAGCCTCCTGCAGGAAATGTTATCCCCGGAGGAGCACATGACACATCTGCGGAATTCTCGGCTGCAATCCCTTCGGGACAGGCAGTTAACGTCACGAACCCATGGGAGGCATGGCAACAGCAGCAGGCTCAGGCCAACGCCGCCAAGGGACAGGCTTACAAGGTGACGGGATATACGGAATACGAGACGGACGTTGTACTCGTTCCCGCCAAGGCTGTAACGTTTGTGGACAAGCAGGCGTACGTGATGGTGTTCGAAGACGGGCAGTATGTACGCAGAGGCTTTGTTGCCGGAGGAGGATATCCTGCCAGAACAGTGACCATAGACTCTATACCCTATGTCTGGGCTATAGAGGGAATAGATGAAGGAACGGTGGTAGTTTACTGATGCTTTTTCTGGAACTTCAGAAAATTAAAAATAAGAAATGGATGTTCGCATGCCTCCTTCTCGGAGCTGTGCTGCTCTTTGCCTCAGCTGTAAGCTTTCCAATATACAGGACTGCGGTTCTTGACAGGATGCTTGATGACCAGTTCTCCGAGAGCTATACCGAAAACGGTGAATGGCCAATGCAGATGAAGTTCTATTTCCAGGTTGGTAAATCGGGAAATATGAGTGGTCTTGTGTCCAAGGAAGAGGGAGTGCGTTCTGCTTATTCTTCCATAGGGGTGCCTGAGTACAGAACCATATATTACTATTCCACCATAGGTACCGAAGCCGAGCCCGAGCTTTCCAGAGGCGAGGATGCCGAGATCTCACTCAGAGTTGCCATGCTCACGGATCTTGATCAGCATATAGATATTATTGACGGTACTCTCTGGCAGGATGAAGACCCTGGCGACAGCACTCTTGATGTCATTGTAAGTGAGGAAACCTTCCTTGCTTCCGAAATGATAATCGGTGATGTATTTGCCTTTCCGCTCCTTTCCCCTAATGTAAAGGATCCCATCAGGCTTCGTGTCGTGGGTGTATTTGATGTATCTGATCCTTCTGACAGTTACTGGCAGAAGGATACCAGAATGTTCACTAATACCATCTTTGTAAGATCCGATCAGTTTCTGGACTATTTTGTCAATAATCCCGACAGACCCAAATTTTCAATTAACTGTAATATCTATGATCAGTTTGATTATATGTCCGTGGATGCTTCGGAAGCTGCCGATATCTCCGCTGCCACTGACAGATATCTTAACGGACAGTATGGTCCGCTCACAAGCCGTCCGGGATTTATGGATGTGCTCGACAAGCATGAGTCTTCCAGAAGAAGGATATCCGTATCCCTGCTTTTGCTCGAGATACCTCTTTTGCTGCTTCTTGCAGCCTTTATTCTGATGATATCCGGACAGCTCTATTCCATGGAAGAAAACGAGATCTCCATGTATAAGAGCCGTGGAGCCTCCTCGGGTCAGATCTTTATCCTGTATCTCCTGCAGAGTGTGATCATAGCTGTGATAGCAAGCTGTATCGGAGTTCCCATAGGAATGTTTGTGTGCAGGGGACTCGGAAGTGCCAGTTCCTTCCTTGAATTTGGCATAAGAAGAGAGCTTGATATCAGATTTACCGAGGAAGCCTTCATGTATGCGCTTGTTTCGGCAATCGTATGTATCATGATCATGACCCTGCCGTCCATCGGAGCTTCCAGGCTTACCATAGTCGGTGCAAAGCGCGGCGGTGCCAAGGGCAAGAAGGCCCTCTGGGAAAAATTCTATCTTGATTTCCTTTTCCTTGGGATATCGATCTACGGATATTACAATTTCTCACACCACACCAATGACCTTCTTGAAAGTGCACTTAAGGGCGAGTCGCTGGATCCGCTTCTCTATTTTTCATCATCGCTCTTTATACTGGGTGCGGGAATGCTTCTCATCAGGCTCAGACCCCTTATTGTAAAGGGGGTATTTTTCCTCGGAAAGAGATTCTTCAGGCCTGCATCTTACGCAGCTATGCTTGAGAGCATAAGGAGTGCACGTTCACAGCAGTATATATCACTTTTTGTGATCCTTACCGTAGCTCTCGGAATGTTCGATGCTGTTTCGGCAAGAACGATCCTTGAGAACTCACTTGCAAATACTTCATATATCGACGGAACCGATATCAGATTCCGTGAGATATGGTATGACAATTCATCCTCAAGACAGTTCGATCCCAGTATCGAGTTCAAATATTACGAACCCGATTATTCCGATTATGCGGGCTTTACCAAGTTCACCGACGGATATACCAGGGTATATCTTGAGGACGGATATCTGAAGAACGGCTCAAGCGGAAGAGATGTGGTCAGCATAATGGGTATCCATACCAAGGAGTTCGGCACCATTACCGACGTGGATGATTCACTGCTGAACACTCCCTACAGGCAGCTTCTCAATGATCTTGCGCTTGCTCCCAAGGGCGTTCTTCTTTCTGCCAACTTCAGGGATTCCATGGGAATGTCGATCGGAGACAGGATTACATTCTATGACAAAAACAGCAGCTCTGCCGATGCGACCATAGTGGGATTCTTTGAATACTGGCCGGGTTACGAGCCTGTGAGCAGGGAGATAAATGCTTCCGGCGATATTGTAGAGACTTCCAATTATATGATCGTGGCCAATTATTCCTTTGTCCGTAAGAGGTTCGGTCTTCAGCCCTATTACGTATGGATGGGGCTTTCGGAGGGAGAAAGTGCTGACGGGTTCTATGAGTGGGTAGCCGAATCCGGAACCCCTCTTACCTATATGTCCGACAGGACCAAGGATCTTGAGAAAACCGTTGAGGATCCCCTGCTTCAGGGAATGAACGGAATCCTTACAATGAGCTTTATCGTAATGCTTATCCTGTGCGCAGCCGGATATCTCATTTACTGGGTTCTTTCCATCAAGGCGCGTGAGATGATGCTGGGCGTACTCAGGGCAATGGGACTCCATTCCACAGAGATGATAGGAATGCTTTCCGTGGAACAGGCTATATGCGGACTTTATTCTGTTATTGCGGGAGCTGCGGTCGGATTTATAGCTTATACGCTTTTCGTTCCGATGCTGCAGACGGCATATTCATCATCGGCTCAGGTGCTTCCTCTTGTGATGATAAGGGAGCCTTCCGATATGGTGAAGCTTTTCGTTTCGATAGGACTCATGCTCATCGTGAGCATCTTCGTACTTACCATAATAATCAAGAAGCAGAACATGATCAGAGCTCTGAAGCTCGGAGAGGAGTGATATGGGATCTTCCGTAGTGATAAAGGATGTCACCAGGGATTTCCAGACTCCCGGTGGAAAGGTTTCGGTGCTCAAGGGCATTACCTGCAGTATTGAAGCGGACACCATGTGCATACTCAGGGGAAAATCCGGTTCCGGAAAGACCACTCTTCTGAATATGATCGGTGCACTTGATGATCCCACCACAGGCACCATACTGATAGACGGAAAGAGCAGTACCGGAATGTCGGCAAGGGCCAGGGAGAATATGAGGAGAAGACAGCTGGGATTCGTATTCCAGTCGGTAAGCCTCATCCCTTCCATGAATGCCATTCAGAATGTGATGTTTTCCATGAGAATGGCAGGCAGTAAGGAGAACATGGAAAAAAGGGCGATGGAGGTGTTGTCCCTTGTTGGACTTTCCAACAGAATGACACATATGCCACAGGAGATGTCCGGGGGCGAACAGCAGAGAGTTGCGATCGCAAGGGCTCTTGCCCACAGACCTAAGCTGATTCTGGCCGATGAGCCTACAGCGGAGCTTGATTCCGGCATGGCTGCCCAGGTTACAAGGCTTTTTAAACAGATCTCAGAAGAACAGCATGTTACGGTCATAATGACAACCCACGATGTAGGACTCATGGGAGCAGGAGACCAGCTCATAGAGCTTAAGAACGGACGCATAGAGGGAAGCGATGCGGCAGAATGAATCACCTGACAATATCATACCAGTAAGCGGCGGGACGCAGACGGCCGGGCAGGTTGTGCAATATGCCGAAGAACCGCAGCAGGAAGTTGCAGGCGCTCGGACCGTGGATGCAGCAGGCGTTCAGGCTGATGTGAATGTACAAACGGCTGACGGCGCAGAGGCTGATGCGAGTGGGATCGCGGATGTTCAGCCTGCGGAAGCCGGTGGCAGCGGGAAGGATGAAGAGCAGAATGCACAGACCGTCGACGAACCCGAATACATGATAGACGCAGAGGGGCTTGTCAAGATCTACAAGACCAAGGAAACAGAGGTTTTGGCTCTTTCCGGGCTGGATCTTAAGATACAAAAGGGAGAGTTTACCGCTCTGATAGGCAATTCGGGATCGGGAAAATCCACCTTCCTTAACATGATCGGAGGACTGGATGTTCCGAGTGCCGGTAAGCTCTATGTTGGCGGCAAGAATCTTTTTCGCATGACAGAGCGTGAGAGGGTCAGATATAAGAGGGATACGGTAGGCTTTGTATGGCAGAATAACGCAAGAAACCTGTTCCCCTACCTTACCGCCATAGATAATGTATGCATCCCGATGCGTATCAGCGGTCTGAGACATAAGAAGCAGAAAGCAGAGCATCTGCTGGAGCTTGTGGGGATGATTAATCACCGGAACGACAGACTGGGAACTCTTTCCGGAGGAGAGCAGCAGAGGATAGCAATTGCCATTGCACTGGCCAACTCGCCGGGACTTCTCCTGGCGGATGAGCCCACCGGATCGGTTGATGAGCGCACCGGAGATCAGATCTTTGAGATCTTTACCAAGCTTAATGAATCAGGTCAGACGATCCTTGTGGTAACCCATGATCTTGCTCTTTCCAGGAAGGTACGAAGGGTTGTAGCAATCAGGGACGGGCGTATCAGTTCCGAGAGGATCCTTAAGGAGAGTTTTGCCGACAGACTCAAGGAATCAGGGGTCGACTGGAGAAACGAAGAGACCCAGGAGGAATATGTGGTGGTCGACAAAGCGGGAAGACTTCAGCTCCCGGCAGATATGATTGAGAAACTCGGAGGCAGTGTTGGCAGACTTGTAGTGACATACGAGGATGGGCAAATTAGACTAAAGAATCCGGGCTCGGATCCACAAAAGTAAAAAATGATTGTCAAGATGCACAAAAGATATAATTAGTAATTGACTTTTCATTGGTTTTTTGCATAAAATTAGATGCGAAAAAGCAAAAATTAACTGGATTTAATTTATTTCAACAAATATAATGAAACCTATGAGAAACGGTACAAAAAAATTAATAGGCACTATTGTTTTCTGCGGAGCTTTCGCAGGTGTATGCGCTCTTCTTAACCTTCGCGGTAAGGAAGACTACAGTGAAAAGTACGCGGGATATGATCTTACTTCCGACGTAACCGGTCTGGAAAGGGAGGGGACATATACAGGTTACCTTCACGAGCATGAAGGAGCTACATATCCCGGCAAGACGGTAGATATCGATATTTTCGATTTTACCTCTGAAGGCGGCGATGTTGAGGTCGTTGCCAATTACCACGACGAGTCACAGGTGCTTTTCACCGATAACGAGTCCGTGGTTACTTTTAATGTAGATGTTCCTGAGAGCGGATACTATTATGTAAAGATGGACTACCTGATCCCTGAGTCCAGAGGCGTCGCTGCCGAGAGAAGCATCTATATTAACGGAGAACTTCCCTTCACCGATGCCGGCAATCTTACCTTCACCCGTATCTGGACAGATGGCGGTGAGATTAAGGTTGACAATCAGGGCAATCAGATCAGGCCTACCCAGGTTGAGATCTATGACTGGCAGTCTTCTTATTTCAGAGATGATATGGGATATATCTCAGATCCCTATACATTCTATTTTGACAAGGGTTCACAGACCATCAGCCTCGGAGCTGAGAACGAACCCATGTACATCAAGGCACTTTCACTTGAACCCGTAAAGCCCATTCAGTCTTATGACCAGTATATAGCATCCGTTCCTTCAGCTTCCGACGGTTCGGATTACATACAGGTTGTACAGGGCGAGGATTCTGTCCGCCGTTCCGAATCTTCACTTTATGCGAAGTATGACAGATCGTCACCCACCACCCAGCCTTACAGTGTCACCAGCACCGTTCTTAATTACACCGGCGGTGAAGCGTGGAGATCATACGGCCAGTGGATAGAGTGGGAGTTCGAGGTTCCTGAAGACGGATATTACAATATCACCATCAAGGGACGTCAGAATTATCAGAGAGGTCAGGTTTCCTGCCGTGCCGTATACATCGACGGCGAGATTCCTTTCGAAGAGGCCGGAGTTGTTTCCTTCCCTTATGATAATGACTGGAATACCGTAACCCTTGCCGATGCAGACGGTAACAAGTACAGCTTCTACCTTACAAAGGGAACTCACACCATCAGACTTGAGTCGGTTCTCGGAAGTGTAGGACCTATTATTGAAGAACTCGAGGATTCAACCTACAGACTCAACCAGATCTACAGAAAGATCCTCGTTTATACCGGAGCAAATCCTGACCAGTACAGAGACTATCGTATACAGGATAACTATCCGGAAGTCGTCTCTGCGATGGAACTTGAGTACAGAAGACTTTATAAGCTCATCGATGAGTATGTTGAATACACTGGACAGAAGGCAGACAATATAGCATCTGCACAGACCATCGCCCAGCAGCTTGAGCGTTTCTGCGAGAAGCCCGGCAAGATCACTCACGAGTTCATCGCATTTAAGGACAATATCACGGCACTTGGTACTGCAATGCTCAACATGAGCGATACCAAGATGGATGTTGACTACATCGTCATCTCCGGAACGAATGCAACTGTCAAGGCTGACAAGGCATACTTCTGGAACAAGGCAGTTCATGAGATCAAGAGTTTCTTCGCATCCTTCGTTGTAGACTACAACTCAGTCGGTGATGTATACGAAGGCGGAAACAGGAGCGATACCATCAAGGTCTGGGTTACCACCGGACGTGACCAGGGTACCATCCTTAAGACCATGATCGATGATACATTCACTCCCGAAAGCGGCATCAAGGTCAACGTGGAGATAGTTGATCCCACAGCGCTTCTGAATGCGGTTCTTGCAGGAAGAGGTCCCGATGTTGTTCTTTCAGTAGGAGCTGACCAGCCTGTCAACTATGCACTGAGAAATGCATCCGTAGATATCACACAGTTCGACGGATGGCAGGATGTGCTCAGCCACTACTCAGCAAGTTCCTATGAGCAGTACAGGCTCGGTGACGGAATCTATGCGGTTCCTGAGCAGCAGACCTTCAATGTTATGTTCTACAGAAAGGACGTACTTGATGAGCTCGGACTTCAGCCGCCCAACACATGGCAGGAACTCATAGAGATGCTTCCCACCATTCAGGGTAATAACCTTTCAATAGGTATTCCCAGTGCGGCAGGCGCAAGTGCAGCGGCAGCTTCAACAACAGCAGTTGCATCCAATGCTCCGGACCTTTCGCTTTACTTCACACTCCTGTTCCAGTACGGAGGTGATATGTACAACGCCGAGGGCACCAAGACAACGGTTGATACCGAGGCAGGTGTTAGAGCATTTGATGATTACCTCAAGTACTTTAACGACTACGGACTTCCTGTTATCTACGATTTTGTAAGCCGTTTCCGTTCCGGCGAGATGCCTATAGGAATATGTGCTTACTCCGTTTATAACACTCTCATGGTATCTGCACCCGAGATAAAGGGACTTTGGGACTTCACCCTTATCCCTGCAACGGTCAGAACAGATGCCAACGGCAATGAATATCTCGACAGATCCGATTTCATAACCGGTAACTGTACGATGATGATCGCCACCGACGACGAACAGGTTAAGCTTAATTCCTGGGAGTTCATGAAGTGGTGGGCAGAGCCCGAGACACAGGTCAGATTCGGACGTGAGATCGAGGCACTCCTCGGTTCCTCCGCAAGATATGCGACTGCTAACAGAGATGCGTTCTCACAGCTCTCATGGAGCTATAACGACATCCGCGTTCTCAATGAGCAGTGGGATTCAACAGTCGGAATCAGAGAGGTTCCCGGAGGATACTACACCGGACGTCATATCGCCAACGCCTGCAGAAAGGTTATTAACGAGAAAGAAGACAGCCGTGAGACCATCATTGACTACTCGATACTCATTAACGATGAGATAGACAGAAAACGTAGAGAGTTCGGACTTCCTGTATACGGAGAATATTAACAGATGTCACAATTTTTAAATGATTACATTAAAGTAAAAAAGCATAATTTCAGGGTGGGGGTTAAGAAAGCCCGTATTTCCAAGAGCTGCTACCTCTTCCTCGCCCCCTATGCGATCATATTCACGATGTTCTTCGTTATGCCTGTCGTGATATCGATCTTCTTCAGCTTCACTTATTACAATATTCTGGAAGCGCCGAGATTCATAGGTCTTCACAACTATATTTCGCTCTTCCTTGAAGATGATATATTCCTGATATCCATCAAGAATACTTTCATGATAGCGATACTGACAGGACCTCTCGGGTACATAGGATCATTCCTTTTTGCCTGGCTCATCAACGAGCTTCCGAGATGGGTGCGAAGCGTTGCGGTCGTCATTTTCTACGCTCCTTCGATTGCAGGTAACTGCTACGTAATCTTCTCGGTATTCTTCAGAGGCGATTCCTACGGACACGTAAATGCTCTCCTGATGAACTGGGGCATTATCGATTCGCCGATACTGTTCTTCACAAATCCTCAGTACATGCTCCCCATCTGTATGGTGGTTATCCTGTGGATGAGCCTTGGAGCCGGATTCCTTTCATTCGTAGCAGGTCTTCAGGGTGTTGATAAATCCCAGTATGAAGCCGGATACATGGACGGTATCAAGAACAGATGGCAGGAACTTTGGTACATTACTCTTCCTAATATGAAGCCCATGCTGATGTTCGGTGCGGTCATGTCCATAACCCAGGCGTTCGGTGTATGCGACGTCACCATGGCACTGTGCGGATATCCTTCAACGGACTACGCTGCAAGAACTATAGTAACTCACCTTTTCGACTACGGTTTCAGCAGATTCGAAATGGGTTATGCATGTTCCATAGCAACTATATTGTTCCTGATTATGATACTCTGCAACAAAGCAATACAGTCATTCCTGAGCAGGGTAGGTACCTGATATGTCAAATACGACCAATAACACAACAGAAAACAAAAACTTAGAATTAGAGAACGGCGAAGTGATGAACGAAGAGATTCGCGAGACAACTGAAGCTGCTGTGGATGAGCTGTATGTGCCGGATGATTATTTCTCCGAAGAGGCTCCTGCAGCTGAGGAAGAAATCGCAGCTGTGGCAGAAGAGGCAGCAGCTCCCCTTGAGCCGCTTATCCAGAAGAAGCCGGATAAGAAGAAAAAGAAGGACGAAGATGATGAGATGTCTTATCATAAGCCGCTCATCAAGCGTCGTAAGCCCAACCGAAGCATAGCCGGAGATATCTTCCTGTATATCTTCCTCATACTGGTGGCGATGCTGATGTTCTTCCCCATCGTATATGCGGTTGAATCTGCACTCAAGCCTTTGGATGAGCTTTATAAATTCCCTCCGAAGATCTTCGCTCAGAATCCTACGCTGGACAACTTTTCCGATCTCTTTGTTACCCTTTCAAAATCATGGGTTTCCTTCGGAAGATATCTGTTCAACACCGTATTCATTACTTTTGCGGGAACTGCAGGACACCTTTTCCTCGCATCAATGGCAGCATTCGTGCTTGCTAAGTATGAATTCCCTGGCGGAAAGGCATTCTTCAAGATCGTAACCGTTGCAATGATGTTCACCGGATATGTAACCGGTATTCCTAACTACATCATTATGAGTAAGCTCGGAATGATCGATACATATTGGTCAATCATCATTCCTGCGTTCGCATCACCTATGGGACTTTTCCTTATGAAGCAGTTCATGGAAGGACTTCCCACATCTCTGATAGAAGCAGCCAAGATAGACGGAGCTACAGAGTGGTGCGTATTCTCCAAGATCGTAATGCCTAATGTTAAGCCTGCATGGCTGACACTTATCATATTCTCGGTTCAGGCACTTTGGAACAACAGAGCATCAACGCTCATCTATTCCGAGGAAATGAAGACACTGCCTTATGCAATGCAGCAGATTCAGGCAGGCGGTATCGCCAGAACAGGTGAGGCTGCAGCGGTTCTTGTAGTACTTATGGTCGTACCTATTGCAATATTCATATTCTCAGAGAGCCAGATACTCGAAACCATGGCTTCTTCCGGATTGAAGGATTGATACTTATGAAAATGTCCCGTTTTAAAAAGTTAAATAAAATCGGTGCGGTCATCGCCGCAGCAGCTATTGGAATAATGTCTGTTCCCATGGCTGCACAGGCTTCTGCGATCGATCACAGAAGTTACACATATATCTACGATTATTGGGAGGATGTTCAGGATTGTCCTGATGTCTATGATGTATATGGAGTTTTCACATCAACTGAACTCCAGCTGGACACCAAACTTTCCAATCCCAGCGGCTTGTTTGTGTACGGCAATCAGATATATCTGGTTGATACCGGCAATAACCGTATACTCGTACTTGAGAAGGATGATGAACTTGGCCTCAAGGTTGTGAGGACCATTGATTCCATTAAGTATGCACCCGGACCTTCCACATTTAACGGCCCTACCGATGTTGCGGTATCGGATGATGGCAATATTTTCATAGCAGATAAGAATAATAACCGAATACTGAAGGTTGACCAGAATCTGAATTACATCATGGAATTCGGTCTTCCCGATGATTCGTCACTTCCCAAGGATGCAGTGTTCTTCCCCAATAAGCTTGTTGTTGATACTGCTGAGAGAGTGTATTGCATAGCAGATAACATCAACAAGGGTCTTCTTAAGTATGAAGCTGATGGAACCTTCTCGGGATTTGTAGGTGCTACCAAGGCCGCATACGATTGGTATGATTATCTCTTCAAGAGATTCGCTACCCAGGAACAGCTTGACCGTATGCAGAACGATGTACCTACAGAGTATGACAATATCTACATGGATTACGAAGGATTCATCTATGCCTGCACAGGTAAGGTTGAGCCTGAGGATCTGGATGCGGGAACGGTTGATGCCGTAAGAAGACTTAATCTTCTGGGCAATGACATTCTTGTAAGAAACAGTGACATCCCCGTCTACGGAGATCTCTACTGGGGATCTGCCGGAGGTTATTCGGGACCTTCATATTTCTCTGATGTCACTGCAATGGATAATGACATTTTTGTATGCCTGGACAGAAACCGTGGAAGACTTTTCGGATATGACGATCAGGGCCGTATGGTATTTGCTTTCGGCGGAAACGGTAATATGGATGGTTACTTCAGGCGTCCTGTTGCAATAGAGCATCTCGGATATGATCTTCTCGTACTTGACGCAACAGATTGTTCCATTACCTATTTCGTTCTTACCGAGTTCGGACAGGATATATATGCTGCCATTGATCTCTTTGATGACGGTGAGTACGAAGCATCCGGTGAGGCTTGGCACAGGGTCCTTGCTCAGGATGGCAACTATGATCTTGCTTATATAGGAATAGGCCGTTCACTCCTTCGCCAGGAGCAGTACAAAGAGGCCATGAAGTATTTCGAACTTAAGTATGATGATGATAACTACTCAAAGGCCTTCAAGCAGTACCGTAAGGAATGGGTACAGAGTCATCTCTTCATCACCATCTTTGTACTTCTTCTTGTACTTATGATTCCTCTTTCAATCGATAAGTATAAGGATATGCAGGTGGAGATAGCTACATCCGATGTTTTCAGATTCCCGGATCCCGAGGATAACATGACCAGAGCGGAGATCAAGGAATATCATAAGAAGCTGAGACAGGAAGCAAAGGAAAGAGAAAAGGCCAAGAGGGATGCCCGTAAAAACAGCAGATTTTGACCTAAACTGAAGAGAAGAAAGATATGGCTGAAACAAAAATTGCAAACAACAACATACTGAGCAGTATTGGTGGATGGTTTAAGAATACCTTCAATGCCAAGTATTGGGATTCACTCAAATTCTCGCTTTACTGTCTTACCCATCCGCTTGACGGCTTCTGGGATCTTACTCATGAGAAGAGAGGAACCTATGCTGCTGCGAATACTATATTATTCCTCACATGCTTTGTAAGGATAATGCAGCTTAAGTACACCAGCTTCCTGTTTATCAGAGTATATTGGGAAGAGCTTAACATTTTCCTTTATATAGCGAGTATCATTTTCCCGCTCGGACTATTTGTTGTAGGAAACTGGGCAACCACGACACTGTTTGATGGTAAAGGCAGACTTGGGCAGGTATACATCGGAGTGTGTTACGGACTTACACCTTATCCCCTGGTCCAGGTACCGCTCATGGTGATCAGTAATATGGTCACGAATGATGAAGCAGAGTTCTATACCGTATTGTCAGCATTGTCTCTTGTATGGTGTGCATTACTGATAATCGCCGGAATGGGACAGATTCACGAGTTCTCCGGCGGCAAGAATATCCTGTTTATGATCTTTTCGCTTTTTGCGGTACTGGTCATGATATTCCTTCTGCTTATGTTCTTCAGTATGATCACACAGGGAATAGCTTATTTCTATTCGCTTTACAGAGAGTTCATGTTCAGAATGTAGCGTTTATGTTTCAGATGTAGGTTTTTTACCGAATATAAAAATTATTTAGAAATCGGACCGGAGCATTCATGAGAAAAAGAAGTGCAGAACAAAAAAGAGAGACCAGAAACGAGATCTTTAAGACTCTCAAAGGTTTTATAGTACCTGCGATAATTTTCGCCATTATCGCTGCGTTTGTGATCTTTGTTGTCAAGTATCAGCAGGTTGAGGAAGAAGAGCAGGTCATACCTGTAAATGCGTATGCCGGTGACGGTAAGGCCATAGTTCTTGAGGATGACCAGATCCGTTTTACCATGGATCCCGCTACCACTTACTTCACTGTTGAAGTTAAGGCTACAGGTAAGATATGGTCTTCAATCCCCGATGATGTTGAGACGGATACCATCGCTATGAGTTCTGAGAAGGGACGTATCAGGTCCACACTCGGTGTTACATATTCCGATGATATCGGTGCTGAGGTTCCCCTTAACAACTATACCTACAGTATTGAGAACCAGACATTCGATGTTGAGACTGATGGACAGTCTGTAACCGTTCATTATTCTGTTGGTAAAGCTCAGAAGGAATTCGTCATTCCTCCTGTTTGCAAAGAAGAGGAACTCAACGCTATCATAGCACTTGCTGATCAGACCCAGGCCAATATGATCAAGCAGTATTACAAGAAGTATGACATCAATAACCTTGGCAAGAAGGATGACAAGGATGCACTTCTTGAGAGATATCCTTCACTTGAGAATGAAGTTCTGTATATCCTCAGAGATAATGCAACCGACGCAATTAAGGGAAAGCTTCAGGGTATCTTCGAAGAACTCGGATATACTTATGACCAGTTCCTTCTTGATAAGGAACTCGATGCTTCGGCA
>JAEEGG010019441.1_pt1 | contig 13691 bp, 8 predicted proteins | sample 9134161 | NCBI WGS metagenome assembly JAEEGG01 (sample SAMN16246543, study PRJNA631951) | gut metagenome | biome: gut microbiome; feature: rumen; material: CR-attached | host: Bos | place: Iran: Karaj | collected 2018-10 | reverse complement strand
GGAGATCCTGAAGGATGTGATTTCGATGACATCTCAAATGGCGAACCAATGATGGCAAGTTTCGACGAAGGTCTGGCTGCATTCATGGATGCTTCCTCAGACAACTTGGCCACTGAGTCTTACTTCAAGTATGTCACCGATTTGACAACATTCCCAAAGAAAAACCGCAAAGACCTTAAGGGCAACAAGACTGAGGGCGGCTTCATGTTCCGTATGGACGGCGTAGCTGACGGTGGTGAGACCAACTGGCAGCACGGATCAGGTGCTGACTTCATCCAGCAGGCCATTCAGGGTAATTATAGCAACGGTGCCGGTTCTGTAGCACTCTACAACACCAACCTGCCTGCTGGTAAATACTACTTTGCCGTTGAGACCCGTGTGGCAAACATGGACAGTAAATATGTGAAGACATACAATCTGGAAAAGGGTGTCAAACTTTTCATCGGTTCAGACTCTACTGAAAGCGTTACTATCTTAGGCGACGGTTGGGAGAAGTTGTACACTGTTAAGGAACTGAAGGAAGGCGAGACCTTTGAAGCTGGAATCTGGTGGGAAGGTCACACAGCTGGTTCTGCTTTTGAGGTAAAGAACTTCGAGTGCCGCTCATTCGGTGATGTTGCCGCAGAGGCCGAGCGCAAAGCCGCTTGGACAACCTTCATTGCTCAGTACAATGCTGCAGTATCTGCACGCAAGACTCTCATTGAGCTGCAGAGCGATGCCAACTATCCTTGGGAGAAGGACTCGCTGGCTCGTGCACTGACACAGTGGGATCCCTACTACAACGACATCATGGCCAAGGGCTGGGTGGATCAAGACGGCAGCGACACACGCGTAGCCACCGTTGAACAGCTGACTGACTGGGCCGACTATCAGGGTGTGGAACTCTATGATGGAGAAGGCACTCTGCTGAAGTATCAGCTGGTGCGCGGCTATCAGAACGCCATCAACTACGTGAAAGCTCAGAACAAGGTGTTTGACGACCTGAAGGCTGAAATCACAAAGGCAGAGACCATCCGCGACGATGACATGAACCAACTGGGTGACAAGACCACGTTCCAGCTCGCTATCGATGCTGCCAAGAACACGCTGAACACCACACTGGCTACTACCACCGATGCTACTCGCGAGGCCGATGAGTTAACTTTGAACACCGCCATTTCAACCCTGCAAACTGCTGAGGAGACATTCAAGAACAGCGTTCCTGAGATGGCACCCATCATTGACATCGACTTCTCTAACAACTTCGAGCCTGTTTACACTATCACTCCTGGTGAAGGAGAAGAGCCAGGCGAAGCAGTGGTCTCTTCTTATGCCATCAAGGGCGCTAAGGGACAGATGGACTTCACCTTGGCCAGCGTGACCGATAATGGCGATGGCTCTTATGCAAACGACCAGACCACCTTCGCACTGGGTTGCGGTGGTGCAGAGGCCACCAACACCGACGTGCTCCGCGTGGGTAAGGGTACGGCTACTGTAGATCTGGCTGAGAGTGACATCCCCACTGACGCAGAAGTTCTCAGAGTCAATTTCGACGCATGGTTCGGTGGCTTGATTAACCGCAACGTAGAAATCCAGCTGCAGAATGCTGCCGGCGAACGTGTGGCTGGCTTCAGCTACAGCCTCTATAATGGTTCAGTTGCCTACAACGACTTCTACAACCAGAACAACGAAGGCCTGAACATTCCTTCATGGGGTCAATCTACAGGTAAGGATGCCAACGCAGCCCTTTTGGCTGACAAATACATGTGGCAGTTCGACATCATCATCGACTATAAAGCTAAGACCATGCAGGCTAACCTGATCACCAGCCCGAAGGGTGCTACTCAGGGTGGACTCGTAGCTCTGACCAAGGAGCTTGAGGACAACAAGATTGCCAAGTTCGTGCTCAGCTCTAACTACGACAACGTTGACCGTCGCAGCTGGTTCGACAACCTGAAGATCTTCAAGTATGCTTCTCAGGCTGAGGGCGAGAACGAGCAGGTGGGCATCACCTCAGTGAACGCCAACATGCAGGCTACCGGCGCTATCTACACACTCTCTGGCGTGCAGGTGAAGGGTGTTCCTGCCAAGGGCCTGTACATCAAGGACGGTAAGAAGTTCATGGTGAAGTAAGTGCCTGAGACAGAGTAACTGTTCTTTAAGACATAATAACATAAGAACATATATATTCTAAGGACGTTAAGAAGTGCCAACTGGATTTGTTCTCCAGTTGGCATTTTTTTTGTAATGATGTCTTAGAAAAATATATGTTATTATGTTATTATGTCTAAGAAAAAAATTTGTTCTTATGTCTTTACCCCCAGTTACTATGTCTTAGAAAGAAAAAACGAAGGCGTTTCTTTTGTATTTCCAATACTTTTTGTATATTTGCCACATGATTAACCGAGAACTACTACAACCTGAGAGCATTGTCGTCATTGGCGGCTCAAACAACGTGCACAAGCCTGGCGGAGCCATTGTGCGCAACATTATCAACGGCGGATTCGATGGCACCCTGCGCATCGTGAACCCGAAAGAAGACGAAGTGCAGGGCATCAAGGTGTTCCACGATGCAAAGGAACTGCCACCTACCGAACTGGCCATACTCGTGATACCAGCCAAGATGTGTCCCGACACGGTAGAACAGCTCGCAGCAGAGAAGGGCGTAAGAGCGTTCATCATCATCTCAGCAGGCTTCGGCGAGGAGACACACGAGGGAGCGCTGCTGGAACAACGCATCCTGGACACCTGTCAGCGCTACGGGGCAGCCCTCATAGGCCCCAACTGCATCGGGCTGCTCACCCGACATCACCACTCCGTGTTCACCAAGCCCATTCCGCAACTCAATGCCCAGGGGGTTGACTTCATCAGCGGCTCAGGAGCCACTGCCGTGTTCATCCTGGAGAGTGCCGTGATCAAGGGCTTGCAATTCAACAGCGTTTGGTCTATAGGCAACGGCAAGCAGATTGGCATCGAGGATGTGTTGCAATACATGGACGAACACTTCAACCCAGAGACCGACTCCCACGTAAAACTACTCTATATAGAAAACATTGCCAACCCCGACAAGCTGCTGTTCCATGCCAGCTCACTCATCCGCAAGGGTTGTCGCATTGCCGCTATCAAGGCAGGCAGCAGTGAGAGTGGCAGTAGGGCAGCCTCCAGCCACACAGGTGCCATCGCCAGCAGCGACTCAGCAGTAGAAGCGCTGTTCCGCAAGGCAGGCATCGTGCGCTGCTTCTCACGCGAGGAACTAACTACGGTGGGATGTATCTTTAACCTCACACCAAGAAGCCTCACCCCCAATAGCCTCACCCCCAACCCCTCTCCGATTGGAGAGGGGAGTGGTTACATCCCAAAGCAAAATCTATATACTCCCCTCTCCAATCGGAGAGGGGTTGGGGGTGAGGCTTTACGTATCGCCATCGTGACCCATGCCGGCGGCCCTGGTGTGATGCTCACCGATGCACTGTCGAAGGGTGGCATTCAGGTGCCGCGACTGGAGGGTGAAGCAGCTGACGAGCTGAAGTCGAAGCTGTTTCCTGGCTCGTCGGTAGCCAACCCCATCGACATTCTGGCTACCGGAACCCCCGAACTCCTGGGACTGGCCATAGACTACTGTGAGCATCGCTTCGACAATATCGATGCCATCATGGTCATCTTCGGCACGCCCGGACTGGTGACGCTCTACGAAGCCTACGACATGCTCCACAAGAAGATTCTGGAGTGCCACAAGCCCATCTTCCCCATCCTGCCCAGTCTGCACACCGCCGGACCAGAGGTAGAAGAGTTCCTGAAGAAGGGACACGTGAACTTCAGCGATGAGGTGACACTGGCCACGGCACTCACACAGATTATGCAGACACCACCCCCTGCCCCACCCGAGATAGAACTATTTGGTGTGGATGTGCCGAAGATCAGGGAGATTATCAGCCACACCCTCAGCCCCATCCCCGCTGACGCGCCTTCCGATAGCCATTCATCAAAGGGGAGTGGCTATGTGAATCCTGATACGGTGAGGAAGCTGTTAGAGTGTGCAGGCATTCCGATGGTGCCAGAACTGGTGAGCACAAAGAAGGAAGAACTCATCGAGTTTGCTCAGAAGGTGGGCTATCCCGTTGTGGCCAAGGTGGTGGGACCTGTGCATAAGAGCGACGTGGGCGGCGTGGCTCTCAACATCCGCACGGCTGAGCACTTGGCACTGGAGTACGACCGCATGATGAGCATCCCTGACGCCACTGCTGTCATGGTGCAGAAGATGATAGGAGGCACGGAGCTGTTTATCGGTGCAAAATATGAGGAGCGCTTCGGACATGTGGTGCTCTGCGGACTGGGTGGCATATTCGTCGAGGTGCTGAAAGACGTGAAGAGCGGTCTGGCTCCACTCAGCTACAACGAAGCCTACAGCATGATCCGCTCCTTGCGCGGATATAAAATCATAAAAGGTACACGAGGACAAAAAGGCATCAACGAACAGAAATATGCCGAGATCATCGTGCGACTGAGCACGCTTCTGCGCTTCGCCCGCGAGATCAAAGAGATAGACATCAACCCGCTGCTGGCCGACGAGCACCAAGTGATAGCCGTGGATGCCCGCATCCGCATTGAGAAGGACTAAAGCAAAGTGAATTAGGTTAAAGAAACATAACGCGCAGCGACTAAATACTAACTATTTCGTATATTTGCAGCGGGAAAAGAAGAAAATTGTAAGCGATATGAAGAAATTACGTAACATTTTGGCAGCTTGGCTGCTTATGGTTGGTGCCACTGCCTTTGCCGATGATTATGCTTATCTGTCAATCGTGGAGACTGGCGGACAGAGCGAAGTATCTATCAACAACATCAAGAATATCACGTTCGATGACACCAATATGCTCATCAATCTCACCGATGGCAACCAGCAGAAGCTGCCCCTCTCTGGCCTGACCAAGATGTTCTTCTCAGGCGAGAGCACCAGCATCCAGTCGGTAGCTGCCAACGGCAAGCAGACCAGCTTTGCCTTGAAGGATGGTGTGCTGCATGTAGCAGGTGCACAGGGAGCCAACATCACCGTGTTCGACGTGAACGGAAAGGCAGTGCGCAACGTGATTGCCACCAAGGCTGAGACCGAGATCAACCTCAGCGGACTCACAAAAGGTGTTTACATCGTACGCGTAGGCGACCAGACGAAGAAGATTCTGAATAAATAAAAAGCCTGTAATGTTGAGGGGGTGTCAAAATGTAAATACCCTCTTGAAAATCTTGCAGTTTGAAACTTAAGAACAAGAAAAGTTCATTTCAAAACCCCGTCTTTGGTTGAGAAATGGACTTTTCTTTGTTATATGTGGGTGGTAAACTTACAGATTGAAAGTTTCCATTTCAAAATTTTGCATTTTAACACACCCTCAGTTACTATATTTACAGGCAGATGAGTAACAAAAAAATGTTTTAAAAATGCCTACACTGCCTACATTCATACATAACCAATTAAGAATCAATGAATTATTCAGTGTAAGCAAATGTATTTAGTGTAGGCAACTATGCGAAACCCATTCAAATCAAACGGGAGTGACTGTTTTTTAAACGAAAAGGCCTCCTACACCGAAGAGCAGCCAACAACCGACGAAAACTGTCACCTTTCAGGCGTTCCAACGGCCTGGAACATTTGTTCCATGCACTGGAACATTAGTTCCACTCGGTGGGACATTTGTTCCAAGTGTAGGAACAACCAAAAGGCTACGTGAGGCCGAGCGGTGAAGTATGGAGATGTGGACGCCAATATCTTAGTAACCTAAGACATTGGCTGATGGAAAAAGAATCCTTTAATCCTTAAAATCCTTAGACAACAGCTCTGAAGCGATCGTACTTATTTCGGCTGTTCACCTTCCAACCGCTCTACCGCGCCCGAAACAGGATTCAACCATAGGTGAGTGGTATAACGCTTATTGAAAAGTTCACCGCTCAGCAGTTCCACGTGTCCGAACTGCGCTGCAGGCAACTCCTCCACATCCATTACGGTATCGTCGTGCTGTGTGATGGTGCTGCGCATACGCCCTGCTACGTTCACATAGATGCCAGCCTCAGGCTGCTTCTTCTTCGATTTACCCGAAGGATCCTCAGCCACTGGAGGCAGTACATCCATATCCTCCACATTAATATAATAGGGAACACCCGACAAGTCATCGGCATCAACCAATCCCAACTTCTCCGAAAGGCGGAACAACACCTGACGCTGCGATCCGGCAGGAACAAAGGTAACAATCGTCTCAATCGTATCGGTCACCGTAGTTCCTGTAAAGAGTGTGCGCATAGCCAACTCCTGCTGCTCCAGACGGTCAAGCATCATCTTCATCTGCGCAGCATCGCTGGGCATGAAGTCAGCTTGCCCCTTGATGAGCAGGTTGCGATTCTCACGCAAATCGTAGATCTCATTGGCAGTGAGCTCTGCCATCTTAGCCGTGCTTCCGGCAGCGAGTATCTCCTCATTCATAAAGCTGCGCGGATTGAGTGTTTTCACTTTGGGAGCCGAACGGAAGGGAGCAGGCACCTGAGTCTTCGAAGCCTGGGCATTGATGGCCAACAGGCATCCGTCGTCAGAGAGTGCCAGATTGGCGGCTACGGTCTTGGCATTGAACTTCACGGCATAGGCCTTTGAAGTATCGGCTACACCCACTGCAGTCTGCTTGACACCCACCACCCTATAAGTGGTAGAAGGCTTCTGTGCCACGTCTCTCAAGCGCAGATATCTCATGGCAAAGTTCGAGAATTCGCCGGGGGTATAGACCTTTTTCTCCACCAGCACACTCACTCTGATAGCAGTCTTCGGTAGAAAGTAAACGGCTCCTTCAGCCGTCATGCCAGGACGATAGTCGGTCAGTTCGGTCTGGGCCTGAAGGCCAAACAATGTGCACTGTAAGAAAACAAGGATGGAAAATAAACGTTTCATATAGTCATTTTTATTTTTGGATTCTCAAAAAAGCTTTTGGCAGATAGTTGACGATGTCGCTGGCCATGAGGCTCTCCTCACCCAAGTCGCGTGCCGCCAAATCGCCTGCCAGTCCGTGCAGATAGACACCCAGCATACAGGCCACGGGGCGCTCATAGCCCCTTGCGAGTAGAGCAGTGATGATGCCTGTGAGCACATCGCCGCTTCCTGCGGTGGCCATACCCGCATTGCCAGTAGAATTGAACACCACATGACCATCGGGCATACAGATGGCGGTGTGATGGCCTTTCAGTATGACATAGCCCTGCAAGCGTTCAGCCAGTTCACGAGCCTTGGTCAGTCGTTCATACGAGTCGATGCACTTGCCCTCCATGCGGTCGAGTTCCTTAGGATGCGGTGTGAGGATGATGCCCTTCGGCAGTTGTTGCAGCCACGCTCTTCGGTTGGCCAGGATATTGAGTGCATCGGCATCGACCACCAATGGACATTGCGTGCGACGCAACTGTGCTATCAGCGTGATAGCCGTCTGCTCGCTCATGCCCAGTCCCGGTCCGATACCCACAGCATTAAAGTCTTCAGTAGGCACGCCCTCAGTGAATGTGGTCTCTTCTCGGTCTATGCTGAGCACAGCCTCAGGTACTGCCGCCTGCAGAACAGCCGCGTTACGCTTCGGTGAATGTACCGTAACCTTTCCCACACCGGCACGCAAGCAGGCCTTAGTCGTCAGGATGGCTGCACCTGCCATACCATAACATCCGGCAATGACGAGTGCATGCCCCATCTGTCCCTTGTGTGCAAACGCATTACGGGGGCGCAACATTGTTCTGACGCTTGCCTCCTCGAGCAGTGTGTAGTAAGCATCCATCTTTGCGATGCCCTCCTTACTGAGATTGATGTCCAGGATGCGCAACTCACCTACATACTGCTGATTCTCGCCAAACAGGAATGACAGCTTGAATTGTCCGAGCGTGAGTGTCTGATTGGCTCTTACTATGTTCGCACTCACGTTGTAGGTGTTGTCCTCCGTCATCAGTCCTGACGGCACATCGAGGCTGACCACCTCTGCATGTGCAGCATTGATATATTTGACGAGCGAAGCGAATCCACCAGCCAGCGGTTTGTTAAGCCCTGAGCCAAAGAGTCCGTCGACCACAAGCATACCTTTTTCCAGGCGTGGTGGATCAAACTCTTGTTTCACCTCAAAATAAAGTGGAAGTCCTTTTTTATCGCAAAGTCGTTTTTTATTCTCAGCACAGTCGGCAGACAAGTGCCCGGTGATATTGAACAAATAGGTCTGCACCTGATAATCCTGTTCCAACAGCATACGCGACACAGCCAGTGCATCTCCTCCATTATTGCCCGGACCGGCAAAGACCACTACAGGAACAGTTTTAGGCCATCGTTCAGTAATGGCCTTGGTAAGTACTCTTGCAGAACGCTCCATTAAGTCAATCGACTTAATCGGCTCATGTTCAATCGTATAGTTATCCAGCTCCTGAATCTGAGCTCTTGTAAAAATTTTCATAACGTTGGCAAAAATACTAACTTTTTTAGAACAGAAGAAATAAAAGAGGTATAATTTTCTATTTGTTTCGGATTTTTATGGTCCGAACAGAATACGGAGCTTAGAGTCAGTCAATCTTGATTACTCGGTCGCAATAGTCCACCACCGCCTGTCGATGGGTGACAAAGATGACGGTCTTCCGCTGGTCGCGCAGGATATTGTCGAGCAGTTGTCGCTCCGTTTCGGCATCGAGCGCACTGGTGGCCTCATCGAGCAGGATAATGCTGCCTGGCCTCAGCAGAGCACGGGCTATGGCAATGCGCTGTGCCTGTCCCTCAGACAGTCCCCCACCCTGTTCAGCAAACCGGGTATCGAGTCCGTCAGGCAATTCGCTGACGAAATCAGCACAAGCCCTACGCAGTGCTTCGTACATCTGCTCATCAGTCGCATCAGGGGCTCCTATCTTCAGGTTATCGCGCAACGTGCCACTCAGCAGCGTGTTTCCTTGAGGCACATAGACGAAGTTGCAGCGGTGAAGGGGATTCAGTTTTCCACTCTCCACTCTCAGTTTTCCACTATAGATAGTGATTTCTCCCTCCTGTGGACGGATGAGGGCCAGCAGCAGACGGATGAGCGTGGTCTTGCCGGCACCTGTCTCACCCAGGATGGCAGTGCAGGAGCCGGGAGTGAAGTCATAGTTGGCATGTACTACAGTAGGACGCTGTGTCGGGGTGTAACGATAGCTCACGTCTGTGAAGCGCACCCCACAGGGAGCTTCCATCAGCACATTCTCGCCCTGCTGTTCCTCAGGTATCTCCTCAAGTTCCATGAGTCGCTCGGCTGAAGTGAACACACTCACAAAGGCAGGAGCCAGTCGGGTGAGATCGCGGGCCGGTCCCTGAATGCGATAGACCAGCTGCAAGAAAGCTGTCATGGCACCAAACGTGATGGTACCGTCGTGCAGCCGAACCAGTCCCCAAAGGAAAGCCACGAAATAGCCCAGCGAGAAGCCAGTATTAAGGAAGAGGTGAGAAACGACGGAGAAGGCGGTGCGCTTCTTCACACGACTGCGCAACTCCGATTGCGAGTCTTCCAGCCGGTCGAGCATCTGTCCGTCGGCCTCCATCGTCTTGATGAGCATACGTTGATGCATGGTGTCGGTGAGCAGGCTCTGTATGAAACTGTCGCTCTCGCGCACCTTACGGCTCAGTTGACGCATCTTGGCCACATAGAATCGGCTGAGGATGATGAACACGGGGAGAATGGATACCGTGACAACAGCCAGCCACCCGTCCATCTGCGCCAGATAGACGAAGGCACCGACGAAAAGGGCTATTGTGGAGAGTGTAGAGGGTAAAGTCTCGGTAAGGAAATTGACCACTTTGTTGACATCGGTCTCCAATCGGTTGATTACATCGCCAGAGTGCATGGCTTCACGTCCGCGCCACTCCGATCGCAACAGACGGGCCAGGGTGAGCTGCTGCATTCGGTTGCGTGCCCTGACGCCCAGGATGTTCTTCACCCACACACGCGAAATGCCAACAGCAAACTCACAAAGCGTAATCACAGCCATGACTGCCACTGCCGAATAGATGGACCCCTCTCTGGCACCTGTAGCTGTGTCGATGGCTCGTTTCATGGCCCATACCATGGTGAGCGAGAACCCCACGCCCGTCAGTCCGATGCAGGCATTGAGTGTGGCCTGCAGGCGATTTCCCTTCCAAACCTTCCACAACCAACGGAAGATTTGCATGGCCGAATACTTAGTGTCGGGATTCAGCTGTTGCAGAAGAGACGGGCGTAGTAAAGTCATGACCAACTTAATGAATATACAATTTTTCGTTGCAAAATTACATAAAAATAACGATATACTGGATGATTCAGCTTTAATCTTTGATTTTTTTTGTATCTTTGCGACCGAATCGTCACCCAGCAGTGCGCGGTGTGACACAACCGAAATCACTAAATAGAGAACAACAATACGATTATGGCAAAAGTTTATGTTTTCCTGGCCAACGGCTTCGAGGATATCGAAGCACTGATTCCCGTCGACGTGCTGCGTCGCGGAGGTGTTGAAGTAGTTACCGTGAGTGTAGTCAAGGACTCTCAGGTTGTTGAAACAGCTCATCGTGTGCGCATTGAGGCCGACAAGCTATTTGCCGACTGCGACTTCAGCGATGCCGACCTGCTGATGTTGCCTGGCGGCATGCCTGGGGCTTCGAACCTGAACAATCATGAGGGTGTGCGCCAGGCCCTGCTCAAGCAGCACGCTGCCGGCAAACGCGTGGCTGCCATCTGTGCTGCCCCTTTGGTACTGGGCGGACTGGGCATCTTGCGCGGCAAGCGTGCCACCTGCTATCCCGGCTTTGAGCAGACACTCGAAGGTGCCACCTATACGGGTGAGCTCTGCACCGTCGATGGCAACGTGACCACCGGCGAGGGTCCTGCTGCTGCCTTCCCCTTCGCCTTCAGTCTGCTGGCTCAGCTGAAGGATGAGCCGACGGCTCAGCAGATTGCCGTAGGAATGAGATATGCACACTTGATGGAAAAATAATTTTTTGCAGCGGACTACAGGACTGAAGGACTTTTCATGCTGAACTATACTATCATTGTAGCAGGGGGCAAGGGCTTGCGAATGGGGGGCGACATTCCCAAGCAGTTCCTGCCCGTAGCAGGGATGCCCGTACTGATGCGCACCATTCTGCGCTTTCGCGAGGCACTGCCTGAAGTGAACATTATCCTGGTGCTCCCCAAGTCGCAGCAAGACTATTGGAAGAACCTTTGCCAGCAATACCAATTCAACGTCGGCTATCAGTTGGCCGATGGCGGTCAGACCCGTTTCCACTCAGTACAGAACGGACTGGCCCTCATCCCCGACAATGCCGACGGCGTGGTGGGCGTTCACGACGGTGTGCGCCCGTTTGTCTCTGTAGAAACCATCAGACGGTGCTATGAAGAGGCTCGGAACAGTAAAGCCGTCGTACCCGTAATACCCGTGGTTGAGACAATAAGGAAAATAAACACAGAAGACAGAGCGGTAGCAAACTCTCAACTCTCAACTCTCAACTCTCACCTCTCCCACACCGTTCCTCGCGACGAATACCGCTTGGTACAGACTCCCCAATGCTTCGACATACAGTTGCTCAAAGCTGCCAATCGCCAGCCCTACTGCGACAGCTTCACCGACGATGCCTCGGTGGTGGAGGCATACGGGCATCCCATCACGCTGATTGACGGCAACCGGGAAAACATTAAGATCACTACGCCATTTGACTTACGAATGGCTGAGGTGCTAATTTAACAGCAGGCAAAAGGACCTAAGGACAGCATAGCCAGAAGAATGACGATTCTCTCACAAGACATCATGTACCTTCCGGGCGTAGGCCCCAACCGCAAGAAGATGCTGAGCCAGGAGCTCGGCATCGAGACTTATGGTGACCTGCTGGAGTACTACCCCTATAAATATGTGGATCGCTCGAAGGTCTATACCGTGCGCGAGCTGACGGGCGACATGCCCTTCGTGCAGGTGATTGGGCAGATACTGAGCTTCGAGACCTTCGAGATGGGGCCACGCCGCGAACGAGTTGTGGCTCACTTCAGCGACGGAACGGGCATCATGGACCTTGTGTGGTTCAACGGTGGCAAGTATGCCAAGCAGAACTACAAGATAGGCAAGGACTATCTGGTGTTCGGTCGTCCGAGCGTGTTCAACAACCGCATACAGGTGCAGCACCCCGAGATAGAAACGCCTAACCCCACCCAAGAGGAGGTGAGTGTCGGCAATTCTCCTATTTCTTATTCTAATCAAGCCCCCCTCCCCTCGGGAGGGGTTGGGGGTGGGTTTGGCTTGCGCCCATACTACAACACCACGGAGAAGATGAAGAAGGCGGGACTCAACTCCCGTTCAGTAGAGCGTCTTGTCAAGACGCTCCTTGAAAAGCTCACCTCTCCCCTGCCCGAGACCCTCACGCCAGAGATACTGGCCAACCGACACCTGATGGGCCGAAACGAGGCTTTGCGCACGCTGCACTATCCGCAGGACGCACAATCACTGGAGCGGGCTCGAGTGCGCATGAAGTTCGAGGAGCTGTTCTTCGTGCAACTAAATATATTAAGGTACGCGAGCGATCAGCGCCGGAAATACAGCGGCTTCGTGTTCCCTCGCATCGGCGACATCTTCAACACTTTCTATCACCAGAACCTGCCATTCGAACTTACGGGTGCCCAGAAGCGCGTGATTCGAGAAATCAGACAAGACACCTGTTCGGGCCGACAGATGAACCGACTGCTGCAAGGCGACGTGGGCAGCGGCAAGACACTCGTGGCCCTCATGTCGATGCTGATAGCACTCGACAACGGCTTCCAGGCCTGCATCATGGCGCCCACCGAGATCCTGGCCGAACAACACCTGACCACCATCCGCAATTTTCTGAAAGACATGCCGGTGAGGGTAGAGCTGCTCACGGGCATTGTGAAAGGCAAGAAGCGACAGGAGGTGCTTAGCGGTCTGCTCTCAGGCGAGGTGCAGATACTGGTCGGCACACATGCCGTGATAGAAGACACGGTGCAGTTCCACCGTCTCGGAATGGTGGTCATCGACGAGCAGCACCGCTTCGGCGTAGCACAACGTGCCAAGCTGTGGGCCAAGGGCGACCAGGCCAACCGCAAGGTGCCCCACGTGCTGGTGATGACAGCCACCCCCATCCCACGCACACTCGCCATGACACTCTATGGCGACCTCGACGTGAGTGTCATCGACGAGCTGCCTCCCGGACGCAAGCCTATACAGACCACCCATGTGTTCGACACACGCATGACCTCACTCTACGACGGCATACGCCGACAGATTAACGAAGGGCGACAAGTCTATATCGTGTTCCCACTCATTGAAGAGAGCGAGAAGATAGACCTGAAGAACCTGGAACAGGGCTTCGAAGTGTTGCGACAGGCCTTCCCCGAATTCCGTCTGAGCAAGGTGCACGGCAAGATGAAGCCCAAGGACAAGGAAGAGGAGATGCAGAAGTTCGTGAGCGGCGACACACAGATATTAGTAGCCACAACCGTCATCGAGGTAGGCGTCAACGTGCCTAACGCATCGGTGATGGTGATTCTCGACGCACAGCGCTTCGGACTCTCACAGCTCCACCAGTTGCGCGGACGTGTGGGGCGTGGAGCCGACCAGTCGTTCTGCATTCTCGTCACCAGCTACAAGCTGAGCGAGGTCACCCGCAAGCGCATCGACATCATGTGTGAGACCAACGACGGCTTCCGCATAGCCGAAGC
>JAEEGG010019440.1_pt1 | contig 13693 bp, 11 predicted proteins | sample 9134161 | NCBI WGS metagenome assembly JAEEGG01 (sample SAMN16246543, study PRJNA631951) | gut metagenome | biome: gut microbiome; feature: rumen; material: CR-attached | host: Bos | place: Iran: Karaj | collected 2018-10 | reverse complement strand
TACCGTATATGGTCTCGCTCATATTTTCACGTCCTTGATGTGGGTTATAGTGTTTTGAGTTCGCAGGTGAACGCGCCGTCTTTTGCTTCCACCACGGCGTACGAGCCGTAATATCCCGCGCTACCGGGGTTGAGCAGCACCACGCCGTCTTCGTTCTTCAACGCCGCTCTGTGCGTGTGCCCGAACAGCGCGAGCTGCGCGCCCATCGACTTTGCCGAAGAAACCAGCGCCGAAATCCCGTTCTTGACCCCGTGGCTGTGGCCGTGGCAGGCGTAGATGCGCACGCCGCCGAGCGTTTCGCAGATATACGGCGGATACGCGGCGAAGAAATCGCAGTTGCCTTTTACGGCGTACACGTTCGCGTAAGGGAATACGCGCGTCAGATGCTCGATATCTCCCGTGCCGTCGCCCAGGAAAAAGACGGCATCGGGGTTTTCTTTTACGAACGCGTCTTCCGCGGCGGATCTCTGCCCGTGAGTGTCGGAGATAACGAGTATTTTCATATTTTCACCTATCCTTACGCATTATATATCATAACACAAAACGAGCGTTTCCGCAAGCGCATTTTCAAAAATCGGAAAAATAAACAAGATTATTGAAATTTGCGACTTTTTATGATATAATATCCCTAATGACTAAGATATTCCCGGAGGAAATACAATGAAACGCTTTGCGCTGATAATTTCCGTACTCGCGCTGCTTTTGCTTTGCGCCTGCTCACAGAGCGGGAGCTCGAACGTCGAAACGTACGAAAACGCATACGGCGGGTACAAATTCAATATAGAACGCGACTGGGATTTTTACGATCTTACGCAGGGCGCGTCATACGCTGCGCCGGGTCAGAATATCGTGTTCCAGTCGCCCGCAGATACCAACGGCGTCAGCGCCGCGGCGATACAGGTCGATTATACCGAAGGCGACGGAGCCGAAATTATGCAGGGCGTTTTCGATTCGATCCCCGGCGAAAAGACCGTGACCGACACGACGCTCGGCGGCAAGATAGCGCGCCGCGCCGATTACACGCTCGAGATCGGCGACGTGAAAAAGAGCGCCTCTTACGTGTATTGCGTCTACGACGGCTATACTTATTCGGTCAGGTTCTACGCCGCCGAAGGCACGGCTGAAACGTATCTGCCGGTGTTTGAAACGGTGCTTTCGTCTTTCGAATTCACCTCCCGCAGCGCGAACACCGAAACTTCCGCGCCCGATTATTCCGGCGGAACGCTCGAAAGCGCCGACGGTGACTATTCGTTCGTTTACCCCGCCGGCTGGGGAGTGATAAAAAACGACGGAATGCCCGTCGTGGCGCCCAAGGACGCCGGGGCTTCGGTCTCGGTGACGGCCTTTTCGCTGCCTAACGAAAAGCTTTCGTACGGCGCGTACGATTACTGGAAAGAGTATGCCGAAGAGCTCAGATCGGTCCTCAACGGCTTTACCGTGACCAAAGAGTACGAAAAGGAAGACGAGCCCAGACTCGGCGGAGTCGTCGCCGCGCGCAAGGAGTATTCCGCAACGCTCGACGGCGCCGAATATAAGTATATCCAGATCATCTGCATAAGGAACGGCTACGTATATTCGGTGCTCTTCACCTCAAACGCCGCCGAATACGATACCTACGCGCCTGCGCTCGACGGCATCGTCTCTTCGTTCAGGTTCAATTGACGCACTTTTTTTAAAAAAGTATTGACTTTTGCAAAAACGGATGATATAATAGCGCTTGTCGTTCAACCGAACGGCAAAACGGGGGTTTAGCTCAGCTGGGAGAGCATCTGCCTTACAAGCAGGAGGTCACAGGTTCGAGCCCTGTAGTCCCCACCAGCAAAAAGCACTGCTTACGCAGTGCTTTTTGCAATGATATCCGTTCCGCCCATTCCCCAAAACTCGCTTCGCTCGTTTCGGGGTCCCCTTGGGGCGCCGGAACGGATGATATACCTTACAGGTATGATATTCGCTACGCGGATGATATACGCCTGCGGCGTATGAAGGAACGGATATTATATCATATTTGCGGAACGCAAATATATCATGCCGCGCGTAAGCGGGTATATCATACGGCGAAGCCGTATATCATTGACATTTACGGGTGGGCGATATCGCATTCGGCGGTGAAATTGCCCTGCGGGCAGTGAAATCCGCTTCGACGGCGGGTGGGTGGATTTAATTTCACCGAGCGCGAAACGCTCGATTTCACCAAAGGCAAAAGCCTTTGATTTCACCTTTTGCCGCAAGGCAAAAGATTTCACTATTGCGTTTTCTGCCAACAACCGAAAACTAACTTATATCTTTCGCGGCGCCCCTCGGGAAATGGAGGGACAGCCGCGCTTTTTTATGCGCAAACCCCATTGAAATGCCGCCGGATTTATGGTATAATACGTTAGTCACAAAGCACAAATGCGCCGCGGCGGTACGGGTCCGGGGCGCGGAAAGGCGTATCGTTTGGAAGAGTTCGAATTCGTAACGCTTCGCGAACGGCCCGGGCTCATACGGGCGGCGGCCGGATGGTTCCATTCCAAGTGGGGCGTCCCGGAAGAAGCGTATTATGAGTGTATGAGCGAATATCTCGCGCATGTGACCGAGTACGGCTGGTATCTGTGCCTGCTCGGCGGCCGGATAGTGGGCGGACTTGGCGTCATAGAAAACGATTTCCACGAACGCAAAGACTGCTTTCCAAACGTTTGCGCGGTCTACACGGAAGAAGCGTTCCGCGGGCGCGGCATCGCCGGGCGGCTTTTGGACACGGCGGCGGAAGATATGAAAAGCAAAGGGATAACGCCGTTGTATCTGGTCACCGACCGCACGGGATTTTACGAACGTTACGGCTGGGAATATTTCTGCGCGGTCCGGTGCGACGGCGAAGACCGCCTTTCGAGGATGTACATACACAGGTGAACCGAAGCTTTTATGCCGCTCGTAAAAAGCGGACGGAGGGAACCAATGGACCTTGAATCGCTGTATGAAAAAGTTGAAAAGAATATAGCAAAACTCGATTTTGCGGATATCTGGCCGGGTTTTGCGCCGTTGAAGTTTGCGCTTTTCGACTCCGAAAAATGCTATTTCAACGGGAAGTATGTGGAAAAGACCGCCGCTTTCTGCGCCAATACGTCTATCGTTTACGAAGGCGAGCAGATCGCCACCTGGATGGTCGCCGAAGAGCTCGAATCCGCGGTGCTCGCTTCCAAGATAGTACACGAAATGTTCCACGGATACCAGTCGCTTTCGGGCTGGAACTGCTGGCCGGACGAGATCGAAGCGCTGTTCGAATACGAATACGACGCCGAAAATCTGGGCGTCAAGCTGTACGAAAACGAACTGCTGCTTATGCTGCTCGACCGTTTCGACCGCGAAACGTTTGAAAAGCTTTTGTCCTTGAGAAAATACAGGATGGAAAAGTTTCCGTATCAGTTCGCCTACGAAACGAAGACTGAAGAGATAGAAGGCTCGGCGAATTACGTCGAATGGAAGGCGCTCGAGCAGCTCGACGCCCGTAAAGCCGAAAAGTTCAAAGCGGATATGCGCGCGGTGATGACGTCTCCCGGCCGCCTGTTCCCGATCCGCATTTCCTGCTACTACACCGGCGCGCTGATCATAAACGCGCTCATTCGCGCGGGAGTATATTCGTTCGATACGCCTGACCGCCCCTTCATACTTTCGTTGCTCAAAGGCTCGGAAATATCCGGCGGCGGATCCGGCAGAACGGAAGAACTCGTACGGGCAGCCGCTCGGGCGAAAGCCGAGTTCGAATCCGGGTCGGAATCGATTGTCGATACTGCGCTTGCGCAAAACGATATCGTGCTGAACGGGCCGCTCGAACTGGTATACGTGAATATCTACAACGCGCGCCGCTACAAGGAATACATTACATCTACCTTCTTTTTGATGTACCGCGACTGCGAAGGGGATAAGATGATCCCGGGAAATTTCGTTATAAAGATGCGCGGCGAAAAAACCATAGAAACCGTTTACAGGTGGAAATGATTTCTGTAACTGCGAGGAGGCGTTTAGAGTTATGGACCGCGTACTGCGTTTTTCACACCCCGCGGGGGATTATAAAAACGGGCTGCCGATAGGCAACGGACGTATCGCCGCGATGGTCTGCGGCGACGAAAAGAGCATCCGCGTCTCTCTCAACCACGAATGGCTATGGCGCGGGACCCACCGTTTCCGCGATTGCCGCAACGTCTCATCGCATCTGCCCGAGGTACGCGAAGCGCTGTTTGCGGGCGATCTTCTTACCGGCACGCGGCTCGCGAACGATTATTTCGGCGGCACGCCCGGCGAAGGATACCGCATCGATCCCTACCAGCCCGCCGGCGATCTGATTTTCGCCGTCAAGGGCGGTGACCGTAAAAGGACGCTCGACCTTTCTTCGGGCGAAGTACGCGTTACGGCCGGCGATACCGAATTCCGCGCTTTTGCGAGCTTTGCGGACGGATTCATAGTCGCGCGTATCAGCGGAGATGTCGAGCTCAGTCTCGGCCGCGCAGAAGACGAAGAATGCGAACTCAAAACGGAAGGGCTGCGCCTTTGCGGCGTCTTCCGCGGCGGCGTGTCGTTCGAGGTGCGGGCAAAGACGTATCCCGCGGCGGAATACACCACGGTCCTTGTGGATATAGCCGTTTCCGCAAACGGAGGAACGCTGCTTCCGTTCCCGGCGGACGCGGATTACGACGCGCTTTTTGCCCGTCATCTGCCCGAATTCCGCAAGGCGCTGGGGAATGCGGAAATAGAGCTGGATACGCCTGAAAGCGGGCTCGACACGGACGAAAGATTAAAACGTTTCAAAGCCGGGGACGATCCCTCGTTACCGGTATTATATTTTGAATACGGGCGTTATCTTCTGGCGTCAGGGTCGTCCGGCGAACTTCCGCTCAATCTGCAGGGGAAGTGGAGCGAGGATATAAGACCTGCGTGGGAATGCGATTATCACCTTAACGTGAACCTTCAAATGGCTTACTGGCCCGCCGCCGCGCTGGGGATGGGAAAGCAGGAAGACCCGCTGTTTGCGTTCTGCGAACGCTGTGTCCCTTACGCCAGAGAAGCGGCGCGTAAGCTTTACGGCTGCCGCGGCGTATGTTTTCCGCTGCAGACCGATTCTTCCTGCCGTACGACTCCGGAAAGCACCGGCTGGTGCGTGTGGATCGGAGCCGCCGCGTGGCTGGCTTCGCATTTCACGCGGCGCTGGCGTTACGAAAAGGACGAAACGTTTTTAAAAAACAGGGCGTATCCGTTTTTAAAAGAAGTCGCCGCGTTTTACGAAGATTATCTCGTGCTTCGCGAAGACGGGCTGTATCATATCGCGCCCTCGCAGTCGCCGGAAAACAAATTCGAAGGCACGGGCGACTATGCAGTATCGATATTAGTTGATTCCGCTATGGATATTGAACTCGCCGCCGAAACGCTGAGTACCTGTATAGAAATGGCGGAAAATCTCGGCGTCGACGGTGACTTGCGCAAAAAATGGAGCGACATCCTCGCGCGACTTCCCGCGCTGACGACAGATTCAAAAGGGCGGCTCAACGAATTCGATAAAGAGCGCGTGGAGACCGAACCCGGGCACAGGCATTTGAGCCACCTGTACGGGTTGTATCCCGGCGAACTGTTCCCGCAGGGGCATCCTCTGCGCCGCGCCGCGGAAATATCGCTCGATTACCGTCTGTCGCACGGCGGCGCATATACCGGATGGAGCCGCGCGTGGACGGCGTGCATAATGGCGCGTCTCGGCCGCGCCGAAGACTGCTATAAACATCTCACCGCGCTGATATGCGATTTCGCGACCGAAAGTCTGCTCGATCTGCACCCGCCGCGTATCTTTCAGATCGACGGCAATATGGGCGGCTGCGCCGCTGTCTGCGAAATGCTGCTTTCCGCCGAAGGCGGGACCGTGACTTTGCTCGGCGCGCTGCCTGAAGAATGGCGCTCCGGCTCGTTCCGCCACATAAAAGCGCCCGGAACGCTCGACGTTTCGTGCACTTGGAAAGACGGGCGCGCGTCGGTGATCGAACTGCACGCCGAAAAGGGCGGTACGTGGACGCTGCGCACCGGCGGCAAGGAATATGCGGTCGCCCTTTCGCAGGGCGAAACGAAAACGCTCGCAATTTGACGACTCATTGACGGAGAAACAGCAAAATGGAAAAACGGCAAACGGTCTTTTTCGCCGATCGCGCCGGGTGGCGCAAATGGCTGGAAGAGCATTTCCAAACAGAAAGCGAAATATGGTTTGTATTCCCGACCAAGGCGTCGGGCGAATGCGGCGTTTCGTATAACGACGCGGTCGAAGAAGCGTTATGCTTCGGCTGGATAGATGGGCAAGCCGGAACGCTGGACGAAACGCATCAACTTCGCCGCTTTACGCCCCGAAAGAAAGGCAGCTCTTATTCTCGACCGAATATCGAACGGCTCATACTGCTTGATTCGCTGGGAATGATACATCCCGCGGTGAGGGAGAAGGTCGCGGACATCATAAGCGCACCGTTTGTCTTCCCGCAGGATATACTTGACGCAGTACGCAAAGACGATACGGCATGGAAACATTTTCTCGCTTTTTCCGAGCCGTACAAAAGGATACGCGTGGCTTATATAGACGCCGCGCGCAAACGGCCGGCAGAATTCAGGCGCAGGTTGGAAAACTTCATAGAAAAGACCGGGAAAAACAAACTGATAACCGGATACGGCGGCGTCGACAAGTATTATGGGCAGACCGACGTTTAAAGACAGCGCGTTCCGATTTGAGAAATGTTGCCGGGATCAATTACCGACAGGCGGAGAGTTTATGGAAAAACGCTTTTCACTGAACGCCAATCAACTAAAACTAATTGCCATTATCGCCATGACCATAGATCACCTCACCTGGGTGCTGTTCCCGGGGACGCAGGCGGTGTGGTACGTTTATGCGCTGCATATCATCGGGCGGCTCACGGCGCCGATAATGTGGTTCTTTATCGCCGAAGGGTGCCATTACACGCGCCATATGGGCAAATATATCGCCCGGCTGTTCGCGTTCGCGCTCATCTCGCATTTCGCTTACGATTTCGCCTTCGGAATACCGTTCCTTCCGCTTTCCACGGGCGTATTCAACCAGACGAGCGTGATGTGGTCGCTCGCGTGGGCGGCGGCGCTCGTGTTCATCTGCGGCAGGGAAGATGTCCCTCAGTGGTGCAGGATACTTGCCGTCGTCGCGGTGTGTGTGATATCGTTCCCGTCCGACTGGTCGAGCATAGCCGTGATGTGCCCGTTCTTCCTGTATGCGCACCGCGGGAGATTCAAACTGCAGACCGCCGATATCGTTATATGGACGTTTATCTACGCGGCGGTGTATTTTATCTTTTTGGATAAACTTTACGGCGCGCTGCAGATGTTCACCTTCCTTTCGATCCCGCTCCTTTCGCGTTATAACGGCGAACGCGGCGAATGGAAAGGAATGAAGTGGTTTTTCTACATCTATTATCCCGCGCACCTTATAATCATTGGCGTTATCCGAATGGCACTGCACGGCGATATACCGATCATTTTCTGAAATGCGGACGCGCTGAAAATTTAAAGCAGGGGGTTATACCGAATATGATAATACTTATAACCGGAGCATCGCACGTCGGCAAGACGCTGCTCGCGCAGCGGCTGATGGAAAAATACAAATACCCGTATCTTTCGGTCGACCATCTCAAAATGGGGCTCATCCGCAGCGGGAACACCGCCCTCACGCCCGAAGACGACGCCGAACTCACGGGTTACTTGTGGCCTATAGTGCGCGAAATGATAAAGACCGCCGTTGAAAACGGACAGAATCTGATCGTCGAAGGCTGCTACGTCCCGTTCGGGTGGAGGAGCGATTTTGAGGAAAACTATCTTTCGTCCATCCGCTTTGTCTGCCTCGCTTTTTCGCGCGGGTTTATCGAAGAGCATTTTGCGGAGATAAAAGCGCACGCGTGCGATATCGAATCGCGGCTCGACGATTCGTACTGCACCGCGCAGCAGCTTATCGCCGATAACGAGGCGGTCGCAAAAGGCTTTACCGCGGCGGGCGAGGAAGTAACGCTGATCGACAGCAACTACGGAACTGCGATCGAAAGAATACTATGCGGATAGTTCCCGGACTGTTCGCGCTGTATCCGCTTCGCCGATGCGGATCCTAAGTATCGTTCCGTGAGAAACGAAGACTATATGAGGAGAAAGAAATGAGAAAATACAAACTTGATTCCGTAGACCGCAAACTTATCGAGTCGTCGCTCGCCGTGCTCAAAGCGAATTTCGACGACGGCGTATACAACCACACCGTGGGATGCGCCCTGCTTTGCGGCAGCGGAAAGATCTACACGGGTGTGAACTGCGACGGCGTCCATGGCTCGTGCGCGGAATATATCACGATTGGAACTGCGATCTCGGCGGGCGAAAGGGAATTCGTGTGCATCGTCGCTTCCAACGAGCTTGCTCCCAACGGAGTTGTGTCGCCCTGCGGCAACTGCAGGCAGATGTTTATGGAATACTGCCCCGATATAAAAGTCATACTCAACGACGACGAAGGCAGGCTTATAAAAGTGCGCGCGCGCGACCTGCTCCCGTACGCGTGGAAGCCCATAGAGGCGGATTAAAAAGGCAAAAAGATACCGGCAAAGGCATAATACCTTCGGGAGGTGTCCTAAAGGACAGTTTATAAAAAACCGGCTGAGGCAAGGATCATTCCTGACTTCAGTCGGTTTTTTGTCGCATATCGGTGCAAGCAGGACGTTTGTGTGCCAAACGTCCGGAAAAAGTGATGTTTGCCCAGCGGGCAAGTGATGCAGTTCGCTTTGCGAACAATGATGTTTTGTGGCTTTGCCGCAAAATGATGTGATGTGTTCCGCTCACGCGCCGAAGGCGCGCATCATGCCCGAAGGGCGCATCATTCGGCGCAGACGTACATCACGTTCCGCTGTCAGCGGAACACATCGTTCGCCGAGTGTCCTTAAGAACACTCGGCGTTTGCCGGCGTTTTTTTAATATTTGTATTCGTTGCAGAACTCCAGCGGCTGCCGGTCTGCGAACAGGTGCGAGGTGTCGGAAAGCGCAATGCACATAGGCGCGCACCACCCGTCCTTGTTGTTGGCAAAGCGTATGACCGTCACCGACGAATGGTTGAGATCGAACGTTGACCAGAACAGCACGGGCGGGATCCCCAGCAGATGCGAAAGCCACGTGGTGCCGAACCCCTGGTGGCAGAACACCGCGACGTGCATATCGTTGGGCGAAACGACGCGGTAGCGCAGACCGTCGCGCTCGTAGCCCAGCTTTGCCATAAACGAATCCGATTCGCGCATTATGCGCTCGTAGCCTTCTTTGCATCGGACTTCGCAAAACGGCCACGCGGTGTACCATTTGTCGCCCAAAGCGAGTATTTCGGAAGTCTTGTAGCGGTCAGACTGTATGTGAAAAGTCCAGTTCATAGCTCCGTTGCGGTCAGGGTCGTGGAACGCGAACTCCTCCCACGCGGTGGCTTCGCTCGTCCATTCTTCGACCTGCGGAGTTATCTTCAACAGCTCGCAGGTGGGCTGCGCCGTCTGGCGCGCGCGGTTTAGCGGTGAAACGAATATCTTGTCCAGCCCGCTGTACGCGAACCGGCGCGAAAGCGCCTCCGCCTGCCGCATCCCCTTGGGGGTGAGCTGGTCCGGGCTGTAAATGGGGTCTCCGTGGCGCACGACGTATAAAAGCATTTTCTCCGCCTCTTTCCCGCCGGGCGAAAAATAACGCCCGCGCGTCTTTTTGTGCGTATAGATTATAGCACGTTTTTTTGTTTTCGGCAACTGTTTTCGGCAAAAAATACGTTTATCCTTGCAAAATGCGCGGATAGGTGGTAAAATAGAATCAACGAAAGGCGGTGAACGCGCGGTGAAAGGGTTCGATATCGAACTGATATATCCTTCGGATCTCAAAAAGCCCATAGAAAAGGGCAGACATTTCAACGTCTGGGGCAGGATCATCCATACCGCGCCGCTTGCGAAAAACGCGGTATTGCGCGTGGAACTGCTTGATCGAAACGGCGGAACGCTCCGCTTTGCCGAACAGCGCAAAAAGAACAGCCGCAGCGTTTTCGCGTTCCACCCCGCGCTTAAGGGCTACCCCGACGAAATGGATCCCGGGCGCGAAAAGTTGAAAGAATTCGGGTTCCCCGAGCTTATGGTAAAGGATATTTCCGACCCGTACGCTTCGCTGCGCGACGCCACGTTAAAATGCTGGTATTCCGACGACTGTTTCAAGGCGCTCATCGTCAGCGGTACCGATAAAGCTCACGGCATGCCGTTCGACGACGGAATAGGTTATACCGATGCGCACGGCGAGCCGTACGATGCTCTCGAAAGCGGCGAATACACTTTAAAAGTTACGCTCGCGTCGCGCGGGCGTACGCTTGCGCAAAAGGAATGGGGCATACGCATAGGCGAGCGCGCGGAACAGATGATATTCCGCTTTAACCCGGTTTCGCACAAAAAACGGATGCTCGAATGGTGCGCGGAACTGGGGTTCGACACGGCGTGCGACACGCTGCCGGGGTATCTGGAACCCTACCTTGGCAAATGGCTCTACCATATGGGGCTCACGCAGATGTACAACGCGAGCGACCTTGCGTTCTACGACGCGCAAAAAGTCCGCCTGTTCGTGTATCTTATGCAAAAGGACAGCACTTCGTATTCGTGCGAGCTGCCGTATCTGCAGACAAAGCTCCGAATAGGCGACGAAGACCGTTTTGAAGCGTACTGCTACGATATAGGCGAAGCCGAACTGCCGAAATCCGGGCAAAAGGGCGCCGTGCGCCGCTTTGAAAAAGGCGAATACCTTTACGTTTACCGGCTCGATACCGTCTCCGCCGCCGCGCGGGAGAATAATTACGAAATAAACGGCGCCGACGTGATCAGGTACCATACGCAAAAAGCCTCGCTCCGTCTGCCATCGGGCGAACGTTTCGCCGTTTGCGGCGCGGTGCGGCCGTGGCAGCGCGATCCGGCGGGGTTTATACAGAACGCCGACAACAGCTATTCGTTCGCTGATTTCGTAACGTCGCTCGAATACGCCTTTGAATGCGAAGGCGAAGTTGTGAAAGAAACGCGGCTCCCCGGAATGGAACGCGCCGAAAACGGCGTTTCTTTCGGCACGAGCGCGCTGGAGTTTTACAATATTTTCACCCCGCGCCCGCAATGGAAAGGCAAGACCGTGCGCGTGCGCGTGCAAGCGCGCGGCGAAGCGTGCGAGACCGTAAACGCCGCTTGCGGATTTGAGATAAGGTTCGAATAAAAAAGCGGAAGCAGAAAAGATATCTGCTTCCGCTGTTCTTTTGCCTTTCAGTAACTGTACAGCGCCGCGGTGTCTACCGCCTGGCCTTTGGAACCCTGGGAAGTCGCCCACGACTGGTCGGAGCCGTCGATATACTGTATGACTATGCCCATCGCCTGGCCGCTCTGGGGCGTCGGCTTGTTTATGCCCAGCGCTTTCCACGGCATTTTTATAACGAAAACGCCATCGTTATAAGTGTATTCGAACAGGTCTACCATTATCGCCGGCCCCGCGGTGCCGCCCTTTTCCCACCCCTTTGCGGTGCGGTGGATCCAGAAACGCACGCCGTGGTCGTTATCGGTGGCGACAGACGCGGTCTCGCCGGTGGTCACCATCCAGATCTGCACCAGATCGTCTTCGCCCGTCCACCACGTGCCGTTTTTGTGGTCGTCGGTTTCGTCGTGCGTGCTTACTATCACCCAGAACGCCTCGTCGTCGGCGTAATATGCAAATTCGGGTTTTGCTTTATTGTTGCCCAGCCTGAACGGGCGCAGCTGTGCGGACGCTGTATCCGCGGGCGGCGAAGAAAGCGTTATAACGCCTTCGTTGAACGTTTTGTCGTAGACCTTTGCGTCGGCAAGCGCGGACGTATCTTCTATCACTTTGCCGTCGTCGGTCTTGACTTTGGGCTTGGAGGCATCCTCTCCCACGCGGTCCAGAGCGGCGAAAGAGCTGTAATACTCAGCGTAATCGCGCATAATCAGCCGCATATAATACTGTTTTACGTTATCGTACGCGGCGGTGGGGAACTGGGTGAAATAGTGCGGGATGTCGAACACTATCACGCTGCCGGAATGCTTGGCTTCTATCCCGAGCGATTTGACCAGCTCGGAATATCTCTTGGGCGTGCCGGTCACCTCGAACACTTCGGCGTCGTGCCAGAATTCCGCGCCCGCGCGGCGGACCGCTTTCGCCCATTCGGCGCAGTATTCGTCGTACGAACCGTACGTGCCGCTGTCGACCCAAAGGGTAGAAAGACGCCCGAGGCAGTCCTGCGCAGCGACTATATCGACTATGGGCTTTTCGCCCTTGTTTTCGGCTCTTATGGCTTTGTAAAGGCTGTCGGCGCCGGTTTCGGGCCTGCCGCTGCGCCAGATGGCGGGGGCGATCATTATCTGCGCTTCGGGGACGAGCTCGCGTATGAGCTTTGACTGTCCGCCGTAAACCGTGCGCGCCGCTTCCACGCCGCCGTTCATATTAAGCCACTGGTCGCATTCTTCGTCCGAAAGGTAATATCCGCCGAACGAGGGGTGCGAGGAATACATTTCGGCAATATCCCTTATTATGTATTCGGAATCGGCGACGATCTTTTTATAGGTCTCTTTGTTCGCTATGGGCGAATTGAAATCGCTGTCGTGTATCGTGCCCAGCCAGACCTTCATACCCAGTTTGTCGGCGGCGTCGAGTATCGCGCCGCACACGTCGGGAACGCCGTAGTTCGAATTGTATTTGTACCCCACTCCGGTGATGTGCTTGCCGTTGATGAGCGTGGTCTTGGCGCTGTAATGGGTGGAATACTGCACTACCACGTATTCCATCCCGAGGTCTTTCATCGCTTTCAGCTGCAGGTACCACGAATACGCGTCGTTGCCGGCGGAATAGAATCCGTTATCGCCGGCGGTGGAAAGCTGGAAGAATCCGCCTCTGACGAGCGGCAGCTGCGGCTGGCCGGAATACGCCGCCGCTTCAAGCAGAGTCGCCGCCTTGGGCGTGTTGAATTTGACCGTTATATACGTGCCTTTGGCGGTATCGAAGAATATGTAATAGGTGGTCTTGCCGCCTTCGGAGCAAGGGTAGACTTTAACGTCGCCGGCGTCGTTTGCGCCGCAGACAACCGAAATATCGGTTATCTCGGCTTTGCCTTTCACGGTCAGCGCCGCGCCGCAGAGCGGTTCACGCTCGCCGACCATGATCTTGAGCGTGTTTTCGCCCGCTTTGGTGCTCACGCCCTCGGTGTAGGTGAGATCGGTGAGAAGCGTTGACTTTTCGCCGTTGAGCGAAGCGTCGTTGAACGACGCGACGTTGGTGTTGGAAAGCTGGTTCTTGCGGTCAATAAAGCCGTAATCGGGTTCGGCGACCGCAGAAGAGCTGCCGTAAACGTATATTTCATCCGTAAGGAACATCGTGGTGTGGAACGTGTATATGCGCACATAACGCGCGTCCACGGTATGGTTGCGGGTGACGAGATATTTGCAGCTCGCGCCGCCGCGTTCGCTCACCGAAGTGCGTAAGAACGACTGGCCGAGATCCACCCAGTTTTCGCCGTCGGCGGAAACGCGCACTTCAACGCGCGTGGGCGGGTCGATCGACACCGCGTTTAACGCCCCGAATGAGACTTCCGAAACTTGTTTAACGCTTCCTAGATGCATATTTGTGATTGTAGTGGCTTTTTGTGTGG
>JAEEGG010019439.1_pt1 | contig 13693 bp, 11 predicted proteins | sample 9134161 | NCBI WGS metagenome assembly JAEEGG01 (sample SAMN16246543, study PRJNA631951) | gut metagenome | biome: gut microbiome; feature: rumen; material: CR-attached | host: Bos | place: Iran: Karaj | collected 2018-10 | reverse complement strand
CTTCCATTTCGGATTACTTTTAAACGTTTCTCTGATGGCTTCGTTATTCATCCCATTTCACATTTATGACCACAAAAGTACGAATAATTTTGCATAATTCCAAATTTTTCTCACTTTTTATGATACAATCACCTGCTTCCACTGCTCAATGATTTTATGAATGTCGAATCGTTTTGCAATCTCAAGAGCCTCTTTTGACTTTGTTTGCCAATCAAGACGAGTGGCATCTTCTAATCTCTGTGCTAACTCCTTTATATCTCCATTCATAAAATAGAGCGCGAAATCACCCATGATTTCCTTACTAACGGGTAAATCAGAAGAAATAATGGGTAGTCCATGAGCCATCGCCTCAACCAATACTAGTGGCATACCTTCCCATCGTGAACTCAATACATAGACTTGTGCATTTGAATAATAATCTTGTATATAATTTGTAAATGGATGAATGATTACCTTATTCTTTAGATGGTATTTCTCAATCAACGATTGATATAGTTCCTCCTCAATACCTTCTCCAACAATGTCCAATATCCATTCCTTGTTATTATTTCTAAAAATGTTGAATGCTTCAATTAGTAGATCAAATCCCTTATGTTGTCTGGAAAACCTTCCGACAGCCAGGAAACGTTTAGAATTACCTTTTGATGGCATTCCTGGTAGCAACGTAAGAGGATTATGTATGACTGTTGGCTTAAATAGTGAGTCATATTCATAATAACTCTTGGCATCTTGATGAGAGAGCAATATGACATTATCTAATTTCCGGAACTGATATACATAATGCCTTTTCCTTGCAGCTCCTATATATAGAGAGGCGTCTCCAAACAAAGCGTCAAAAGAGTTGTGTAACCATCCGATGAGTTTGATATTCTGTAACATGGGTTTCAAAGTGGCAAGTCTGGCTGCTAATGGAGCATGAACACCGATAATTGTATCATATTGTCCTAATTTGAGTTCATTCGCTAATGCATGTCTTAATCTTGAGGGAAATGAACTTCTGGCATACAGATCCGACCACCATCTTCCATGTAACTGTAGCTTCAGATATATGCCACTGTATGTTCTGCATATCCATTTCATAAAAGTTTTTTTCTGCGGATAAGAGAAAAAACGATAGTTGATACAGGCATCATTAAGTCCATAGAGTAATATGTCCTTTGATGCTGGTTGATCAAAGGTTACGATGGTTATTTCATATTCCTTTGCCAATTCTTTGGCAATTACTGCTGTCACCCGCTGTACTCCGCCAATGGAGAATATACTATCTACCACGAAACAGATTCTCTTCATTTTTCTAATTCTTTGTGCAAAAATAGTATTATTTCTTGATTATTCCAAATATTATCACTATTTTTGCAAAAAATATCAAAAGCATCATGGATGACAGACCTTTAAAAATAGTGTATTGTACGCCAGCGTTATATATGGCTGGGGGAGTAGAGCATGTTTTAACTTTAAAGGCAAATTACTTTGCAGAGCGGTTTGGATATGACATTACAATCATCTTGACTGAAGGATTTGATAAACCATTATTCTATCCTTTGTCCAATAAAATTAAAACCATCAACCTTGATATTAATTTTGAAGAATTATGGTATTGTTCCTTTTTGAGAAAGATATTTGTTTATATTCGAAAACAATACCAGTATAAAAAGAAGTTAAAGGTGGAGTTAATGAGGATTCGGCCTGATATTACGATCAGTCTTCTACGTCGTGAAATTAATTTCATTAATGATATTCACGATGGCAGTAGGAAGATTGGAGAAATACATATTAATCGAGCCAACTACCGTAATTTTGATAAATCTCAATCGAATTGGATTAAAGAATTGTTTTCCAAATACTGGATGCACAATTTAGTATCCAAGTTAAAAAGACTTGATTGTCTAGTGGTATTAACCGATAAAGATAAACAAACGTGGGTAGAACTAAATAATGTGCAGGTTATTCCTAACCCGCTTCCATTTAAACAATCTGCTATTAGTTCTCAAATTGAGAAACGTGTTATTGCTGTTGGAAGATATTGTCATGACAAAGGGTATGATAATTTACTAGAGGCATGGTCCAAAGTACAGCGTGTTTGTCCAGATTGGAAATTGTATATTTTTGGTGATGGTGACCGAACTGAATATGAGCAAATGCTAATAAATCTAGGAATTGATAATCGTCGTTGCATATTGAATGGCCGAACCACCGATATTATGTCAGAATATGAAAAGAGTTCCTTGGCTGTATGTAGTTCTCGCTTTGAAGGTTTCGGCCTTTCTATAGTGGAGGCATTATCGTGTGGTCTGCCTGTCGTGTCATTTGATTGCCCATGGGGGCCTCGTTCTATTATATCAGATTCTGAAGATGGTATTCTAGTTGAAAATGGGAACTCATTTAAACTTGCGGAAAGTATGATTTTACTCATGCAAAATAAAAGAAAAAGGGATAAAATGTCTAAAAATGCGATTAAGAATGTTCAGAGGTATAATATAGAACAAATTGCTCAGAAGTGGAAATCATTATTCGAAGAAATAAATATATGCAATATGATGTGACAATAGGAATTCCAGTTTATAGGTCAGTGGATTACATAAAGCAGACTATGGAATCTGCGTTATGTCAGACATTCCCAAGCATAGAATATCTTGTAATAGATGATTGCGGAGGAGATGGCTCAATGCAAATTGTTAAGAAATTGCAGTCAGAACATCCTAGAGGAAAAGACATTCGGATAGTTAGCCATGAGAGCAATCTCGGTGTTGGAGTAGCAAGGAACAGAATACTAAAAGAAGCTCGTGGACGTTATTTGTTTTTCCTAGATTCTGATGATATTATAGAACCAAATACGATATACAAGTTAATATCTATTATGAATAAATTTGATGCAGATATAGTATATGGTTCTTGGAAACGTGTTGACAAAGTCAATAATTCTTCTTCTATAGATTTTATTTATCCATATCACGAGCTGCTTACTTCAGACTCATTGGCATTATATGCGTTCAAAAACTATTCTTCATTTCGTATTTCCGTATGTAATTGTTTAATCAGTGTATCTTTTCTTCGTACAGAAGAATTAAAGTTTATTGATACCATGTTTTGGGAGGATTTGGTTTTTACATATGAAATGGTAATTAAAGTAAAACGTGCAATTCTTTTGCCTGATATTACATATTATTATATATGTCGACCAGGATCACTCTCACATTATCAAGATCGTAGAGTATTACTTAAAAAAGAAATACTAAATAATGCTCAGACTATAGGCTATCTTAAGAAAAAGTGCCGAACTTTAGTAGAAAGGCCATATATTTCATATTTATGTTATAATTTGGAAATGAATAGTTTATATATAGCTTGTCATATTCTTAAACAAAAGCATCGTATTATTCCAAAAATGAACTCAATGGATATATATGATATACTTCGATATCCTTTAGAAATGAGGAATATTATATATTTCCGACATAAGGTTTTCCAGAATATATTTCTATGGCTTATTAGTTGTATGCCAGTGCCAATATCATTATCAATTGTATGGTTGTTAGGAAAATTAAAAAAAGTATTATAATGAGAATTTTATATTTGGTATATCATGGTTTTTCGGAGTATAGTGGTATTTCAAAGAAGATACATTATCAGGTAAAGGGACTTCGCGAGAATGGACACGATGTACGACTGTGTTATTATGGCTTTGCAGATAGTGGTAATCGATGTCGGTATGTTGATGGTAATATATTGAAAGATTATGGTAAAGGATATAAGGCTGCAATCCAACAACGTATGAGTTATGGATGTATCTATAATTATTGCATTCGTGAACGTATTGAGTTCGTATATGCCCGATGTTTTCAAAATGCAAATCCATGGCTCATTCGGTTCTTTAAAAAATTAAGGATTGCAGGAATACATACAGTTACAGAGATTCCAACGTATCCTTATGACTATGAGTTTACAGACAATAGTGATTGGAATATGAGATTAAGTTTATCTTTAGATAAAATATTTCGAAATTTATTATATCATCAGATGAATGCTGTTGTAACCTTTTCCGATGTGTCGAACATATTTGGCCAGCGTACAATTAATATTAGTAATGGTGTAGACTTTGAAAGCATTCCATTGCATGATTCCCAGCAATTAAAATTTGTAGGAAATCAACTTCATTTAATTGGTGTTGCAGAGGTCCACTTTTGGCATGGATATGACCGTTTGATTGCTGGTATTGGTGAGTATTATAAAAAAGATAATCATTGTGATGTCTATTTTCATATCGTTGGGGGGGTCCATCCTGCATATATGAAAGATATGCCTCAAGCTCCAGGCTTCCAAAAGCTCATAGATAAATATGGTATTTCTGATAGTATTATTTTTCATGGAACAATGTTTGGACAACAATTGGATAACCTTTTTAATCAATGTCAGTTTGCTATTGGTTCATTGGCACGTCATCGTAGTGGAATTACTAATATCAAGACATTGAAAAATCGTGAGTACGCAACCCGAGGGATACCTTTTATTTATAGTGAACATGATTCTGACTTCGATAACCAACCTTATATTATTAAGGCTCCTGCAGATGAGTCGCCAATAGATATTCAGCAAATTGTTGATTTCATGAGTAAATTTGAAATGAAGCCAGCGGATATTAGAAAAACTATAGAGCATTTATCTTGGAAAAATCAAATGCAGAAGGTTGTAGAATCGATTTTGTAGTTTTTTTTTTGGTTGATTCGAAAATTCTCAGTAATTTTGCAAATAAAAGAGTAATGAACATATAAAAATGAAACCGATAACACCAGAAGAAGTAAGGCAAATTCAATGTGAGATGTTGAGTGATGTGGCTGATTTTTGTGAAAAGTCAAACTTAACATATTTTCTTGCGTATGGCACCTTGATAGGTGCTATTAGACATAATGGTTTTATTCCATGGGACGATGATATTGATATTGCAATGCCCAGACCAGATTATGACAAGTTTATTAATTCCTACAATAATCGTAGCTCATTTAATCGAGTTGTTGATTTTTCAATAGATGATAGTTATGGCGTATCTTTTGCTAAAGTATATGATTGTCGAACATGGTTAAATGAGTATAAGTATAAAGAAGAGAAATTTGGAGTTTATATTGATATTTTTCCAATTGATGGTGTTAATGGGAAGTGGCAGATGTATAAAGCAAAGAAATTAGATAAATTATTGCATGTTAAGAAGGCTAATTTCAAGAAACGTTCTTTCTTTAGAAACTTAGTTAATTGTATTATCAAATTTTTACTACTTCCCTTTTCTGTCAATGATATACTTAAATGTTGTGATAAGAATGCACGGCAATATCCCTTTGGAACAACTCCTCTAGCAGGCAATATGTTAGAAACCTATGGGACATGTGAGATTGTTGAAACATCTGTTTTTTGTAGTACTTTATTTCATAAATTTGAAGATAAAGAATATAGGATTCCAGTTGGATATGATAAGTGGTTAAGTAGTATCTATGGTGATTATATGCAGTTGCCACCAAAAGATCAACAGGTTGCCCATCATGCCTTTGACGTTTATTGGAAAGATTAGTATTATGCAAAAGAATTCATTGCTTTTATGTGTTGTTTGCTTGTTGTTACTCAGCCCATTAACAATTTATTGTCAAGAGCAAGCAAGAAGATCCAATTTCCATATTGGATTGGATATTCAAACCAAATATATTTGGCGAGGTATGGAAATGATGACGGAGAACTCTACACCAGTATTATTTCCTCAGTTAAATTATCAGTCTAATGGCCTAGTTTGTTATGTTATGGGAGGCTATTCTATAAATGGCAAATATTGTGAAGTTGATCTTGGTATTAGCTATTCTTATCAATGGCTTTCTATAGGGATTAATGATTATTATTATCCAACTATTAACTCTGCTAAAGATGGTTATTTTAATTTAAACAACCACGATACAGGCCATTGGTTTGAAGGAGTTATTACTATTTCTCCAGGGCACATCCCTATTTCTTTTACAATTAGTAATTTTTTTGCTGGTGCTGATAAAAAGGAGAATGGTGATCAGGCCTATTCAACATATGCAGAAATAACAGGCTATTATGATTTTATAGATAGTCATCGTGCTGCAATTACAATTGGGACTGCATTTAATAATAGTTGTTACAATGGTTATGCACACGATTTTTGTTTTTGCAATATTGAATTGAAATATACGTATAAGTTGTCATTCCATAATTTTGTGCTGCCATTGAGTGCTGCTTACATTATTAATCCTGTTTATGAGAAATCTCATGTCAATTTAACGACGTCTTTTGCCTTTTAGAGAATAGAATATGAATGCTGTAATTATGGCTGCAGGCACAGCCTCTCGTTTCGCCCCTCTTTCATATGAGAAGCCCAAAGGTCTTCTCAATGTGAGGGGTGAGGTGCTAATTGAGCGCCAAATTCGTCAGTTGTTAGAGGCAGGCATTCAGGATATTATTGTCATAGTTGGTTATATGGCAGATCAGTTTATGTATCTAAAAGACAAATATGGAGTAAAGATTGTTATGAATGAGGACTATAATAGATATAACAACACATCTTCGTTAATTCGAATTGTAGAAGAATTGGGTGAAACATATCTATGCTCTTCAGATAATTATTTCGCCCATAATGTTTTTGTAGGAAAGCCGAAGGAAAGCTTTTACTCCGCACTTTATGCAGAGGGTCATACCACTGAATATTGCTTGACTACTGATGGAGATGATAATATTACTGATGTAAATATTGGTGGGTGCAATGCATGGTATATGTTAGGGCACGTTTTTTTTAATGCAGATTTTTCTGAAAAATTTCGTAAGATTCTTAAGCAAGAATATGAACAAATTGAAACTAAGTTGGGGTATTGGGAAGATGTATATGCTAAACATATAAATGATTTGCCACATATGAAGATTCATCGATACCAAAAACACGAGATAGAAGAATTTGATTCTTTAGAAGAGTTGCAACAGTTTGACGAAACGTATGTAAACAACACTGGTTGCAAGATGTTCCAGAATATTTGTCGAATCTTAAAGTGTGAAGAGCGGGATATTTGTGAAATAGATGTCCTAAAAAAGGGAATGACAAATTGTTCTTTTGCTTTTTCATGCAGAAAAGATAAAAAAAAGTATGTGTATCGTCACCCAGGGGTTGGAACTGATAAATTTATTAACCGTAGAAACGAATGTAGTTCTCTTCAAATTGCAAAGGATTTCGGTCTAGATAATACTTTTGTTTATATGCATCCTTCTGAAGGTTGGAAGATATCTAAATTCATTGACCATGCAGAAACATTGACTGCTTCAACAATACAACAATCTGATAATTTGAATCAAATTTCTCATATATATCATGTGTTGCATCACTTACCTATCCAGATGGAAAAAGAGTTTAATATTTTTCGTGAGATTGAAAAATATGATGCAGTGATTTCCAAAATGAAAGTTCCTATGTATGATGGGTGGGATCGTTTACGTACGCGAGTTCTATCTCTTGAGGAACGGTTACAAAAAATGGGAATTGAGCTATGTCCATGTCATAATGATGCTGTTTCGGAGAATTTTATTAAAGGGCTTGACGGAAATATTTCTCTAATTGATTGGGAATACTCTGGGATGAATGATCCCATGGCAGATTTTGCAGCATTGTTTCTAGAAAACAATTTTAGTGCAGATAGTCAGGAGAAATTTCTGTCTTTATATTATAATGATGCTATTCCTTATGGTATTTATGATAAAATTCATTGTTACCAAGTTTTGTGGGACTTTCTATGGGCACAATGGACTGTGATTAAGGAATCAAGTGGTGATGACTTTGGAACGTATGGTGCCAATCGGTTTCATCGTGGACAAATTAATTTGAATAGAATATAAGATTGAAAAATGGCAGAAAAAGAATTTCTTAAGAAAAGGATAGATTGGATAACTACTCTTTTCCCTTGCTTAAGTGTTGCGGCTTTGGCAACATTGTTTATGGTAGTTCCTGAAGAATCCAAAACCATATTGGAGTCAATTCGTAGATTTATTGGTGATGACTGTGGCATTTTTTATGCAATACTTGGGGTAGGCGTTTTTTGGCTCACTATATGGACTGCATATTCAAAATATGGTAAAGTTAAACTTGGCGATTTAGAGAAGCCTTTGTATGGAAACTACTTATGGGGGGCCATGATATTCACGTCTTCCTTAGCTGCTGATATATTGTTTTACTCATTGAGTGAATGGGCAATGTATGCGAGCGATGCTCATGTAAAAGCTATGGGAAACATGCAAGACTGGGCACCTACTTTTCCTTTATTCCATTGGGGGCCTATTGCTTGGTGTTTCCATATAATGCTTGCAATTTGCTTTGGCTTTATGATCCATGTTCGCCAACGTGAACGTCAGCGTTTCTCAGAAGCTTGTCGCCCCATTTTTTTAGATAAAATGGATGGGAGCCTAGGCCGTATTATTGATATTATTGCATTATTTGCCATGTTAGCTGGAATCGCCACAACATTCTCTTTAGCAACACCACTTCTTTCAGCTGCAATTTGTGAAGTATTTGGACTGCCAGATGATATAATCCTCACTATAGCAATTCTTATTTTAATTGCTGTGATCTATACTCTTGCTGTATGGTTTGGAATGAAGGGCATCTCAAAAATGGCAAAATGGTGTATGTATTTCTTTTTTGCTTTTCTGACTTATGTGTTCATCTTAGGAGGTGAAGCTCGCTATATCTTGGAAACAGGGTTTCAGTCCATGGGTAATTTGGTCCAGAATTTTATTGGTCTTTCTACATGGCTTGATCCACTTCGCGAGTCATCTTTCCCACAGAATTGGACACTCTTCTATTGGGCTTATTGGATGGCCTGGACAATAGGTACTCCATTCTTTATAGGTATGATTAGTAAGGGACGTACAATTAAAAATACGATTCTAGGTGGTTATGGATGGGCATTAGCCGGAACTTTTACGTCTTTTATTATTCTTGGAAACTATGGTTTGGCTCAACAGATGAAACATGACCTTGACGTAGTAGGTTTGATAGATGGTGGAGGTACATATTACGATGCTATTATTCAAATTCTTGAAACACTGCCAATGCCAAATATTGCATTGATACTATTAGTTATCACGATGATTATGTTTTATTCAACCTCTTTTGATACTCTGACACTTATAGCATCTATCTATTCATATAAACGAATGGGAGAACAAGAGGAGCCTCATAAGGCAATTCGTGGGCTTTGGGCATTAATTTTTATATTATTACCAATAGGATTGTTATTTTCAGAAAATTCCATGTATGGTCTTCAGTCTGTTTCAATTATAGCTGCATTTCCTATTGGAATTATTATTATTATTATGGTTTATTCATTTTTTAAAGATGCACAGCATTTTATGATTGAAAAGGAAACTGAGAATTGTAAATAATGGAAACATATTTACTCTCTATAGATCATCTAAGTTTTTGATAAAAGTGAGAATTTAAATTGTAGATAATATTTTTTGTTTTTTTCTTTGTTGTCATTTTTATTTTTCCTATCTTTGTGGCGTATATAATTGAGGATTAATGATGCATATACTGTATATATATCCAGAATTTACTATTAAAGGAGGTGCTGATCGTGTTATTATAGAAAAGGCTAACTCCTTAGTTGAGGTGGGTTTTCGTGTCACAATTGTAACAGAGTCTCAAATGGGTAGAGATTTTTCTTTTCCATTGAATAACTCTGTTAATCACATTGATATAGGTTTAGATTTTAATAAACAATATAAGCAGGGAACCTTTAGGCGTACATATACATATTTGACGTTACTATATAAATATAAACGTCAATTAAGTATTGTTTTGAAAACATTGAGACCTGATATTGTAATTACTACATTGGGGAGGAGTGTAACAATTATTACGAAAATGCGTGATGGTAGTATGAAGATAGGTGAATCTCATACAGTCAAAGCGCATGTGCGAGGTTTTGATCAAATGGAAGAAAATGGTTTCTTTCATTGTTTAGTTGCAAAATTACTAAAAAAGAACACAGAAAGATCTGTATCAAAACTTAAGAAACTTGTACTATTAACTAAAGAAGATGCTGCAGATTGGTCTGGAATTGTTGATACAGTCGTTATTCCCAATTCAATTCCCTTTTTCCCAAATGAGTGTGCGAAACTCGAAAACAAACAAGTTATTATTGTTGGAAGGTTCAATGATGCCAAAGGATATAATTATATGATAGAAGCGTGGACTATTGTGCATCAACATCATTCAGATTGGATTTTACATGTTTATGGATCTGGGGAACTACATGATCAAGTTTCTCTCTGGATTCAGGAAAAACAACTTTTAGATACGATTATTATGCACGAACCTACAATCGACATTATGAGTCGATATTTAGAAAGTTCTATATGTGCAATGAGTTCCCGATATGAAGGCTTCCCTATGGTTTTGTTAGAAGCAATGTCATGTGGGGTTCCATGTGTTTCTTTTGATTGTCCATATGGTCCACGGAATATTATTCAGAATGAAGAAGATGGCTTGTTGGTTGATTATTTGAATTCTCAAGCATTAGCTAAAGGAATATGTCGTCTTATTGAGGATAAAGAATTACGTAAAAGGCTTGGTGCAAGAGCTAGAGAGAATATTCTTCGTTTTTCAAAGGAGAGAGTGATTCTGCAGTGGAAGAATTTTTTATATGGTTTGTAAACATGGTTTCTTTATCAGTAATTATCCCTATATATAACGTTGAGAACTATGTTCAGCGCTGTTTGGAGTCAGTAATGGCTCAAGAGTGCTTTGAGATTAAAATAGAGTGTATTATCGTTGATGATTGTTCGCTAGATACGAGTATGGAACTTGTACGTCAAGTTATATCAGAGTATCATGGGCCGATTCATTTTGAATTCCTAAAGCATGAAATCAATCGCGGCCTTTCTGCAGCTCGTAATACAGGATTAATGGAAGCTTCAGGTGATTACATCATATTTCTTGATTCTGATGACTATTTGGCGCCCAATAGTCTTAATTGTTTTGTTGAGAATCTGAAGAAGTATCCATATGTTGATATGGTAATAGGAAATGTAAAGAATTGCAAAGGCGGCGATTTGCTTATTCATCATATTCGGGAACCCTGGCTTATTAATGATAATAATGTTTTTGTTGCTCGGATGTTTCATCATCAGATATATCTTTATGCATGGAACAAATTAATAAAAAGAGATCTACTGATAAATAATCATATTTTGTTTGAAGATGGTATTATATACGAAGATCAATGTTGGTCATATGAATTATTCTCTCATATATCTTCAGTATTACTTCTGCCCCAGGTAACCTATGTGTATGAGGATAATCCTTCTTCAATTACTAATACTACTTTTACGAAAGAAAAAGCGGGTCATGCATTGAGGAGCTATACAATTAGTATTAATAAAATGTTGGACAATCCGCCTTTGCCATCAAGATATACGAAGAATATGACTGTTGATTATCTTCTTTTTATGGTAAACTTCTTAATGAATGGTGTGGATGTCCTATCTCGATCTAGATTGCCTAAGACTGTGACAAGTGATTTTCGTAAAGTTCGAATCCGGATACTTTTACGTTCTCTACATCATGGTAGAATTATGTTGTCATGTTTCTTCCTACTGCTTTTCCCCCCATTGTGTCATTTGCAGAAATTTCGTGTTTTTCGTCATCATTATTATAACATTGAATCGGTAGTAAACAGATTATGTCATTTCACAGATTTCCTTCACCGTAAATAATATTGTAGATATGAGGATTATGTATTTTATCCCATTATTGTCTACTATAGGAGGACAAGAACGTACCCTGATAGACAAAGCAAATTATCTTGTTGGTAATGGGCATGAAGTCATGTTTGTAACTTATGAGCACGAAGGACCTGTTGTTTATGAACTAGCCCCAAATGTGCAGCATGTGGATTTAAATTGTCATTTTTTTAATTTATATAAGATATCTTTTTTTCAACGTTTGGTTGAGACTGTTAGACTGAAGAGACATTTTAGAAGAAAGATGAAAGAGTTGCTCTCTGAGTTCTATCCAGATGTTATTGTCATAGCCATTCCTAATACTGAGAATTTTATATGTGATGTGATGATTGTTTCTGGTAATATTCCGGTTGTTGTTGAATCACATCTGGCACAGGGGTATCAAGTTATTCAAAGAGGTATGACGGAGAAATGGTTATATTATTTATATAATCCATTAAATGCTATTAGAAAAGCTAACCTATTGGTTTCTTTAACTAAAGGAGATGCTTATTGTTGGCGTCGGAAAGGAGTCAACACTATTAGGGTTATCCCTAATCCGGTAACTCGTTATGATGCCTTTATGAATCAACATAAGAGAAAGGAGGGTAGAATCGTTTGTGTTGGCCGATTAGCACCTCAGAAACGTTTTGATCGTCTGATAGAATCCTTTTCCTTAATCTCAAGTAGATATCCAACTTGGTATGTGGATGTCTTTGGGGATGGAGAAGACAAAGAAAATCTTCAGAGGAAAATCTTAGATTTAGGGCTGAAAGATCGTATTCATCTTTTGCCGCCGACACATGATATCTATTCGGAGTATTTGAATAGTCAGTTTTTGGCTTTGAGTTCCGATTTCGAAGGATTTGGTTTGGTAATTGTTGAGGCAATGGCATGTGGTATTCCTGTTGTAGCAACTGATTGCCCTTTTGGTCCATCTGAGATTATTGAAGATGGAAAGACTGGGTTGCTCGCCAAGATGGATGCTAAAGATTTGGCAGATAAGATGGAATGGATGATAATTCATGATTCGGAAAGAATGGCAATGGGAATAAAAGCACATCAGGCAGCTGCCAAATATCGGAAAGAAGTGATTATGCCCCAATGGGAATATATATATAAGAGTGTAATTGATTGAAATATGGCAAATTGGTACGAAAAATATCTGACTATCTATGGTAAACCTTTCAGTGAGGTTCCAGAAGAAATCATTAAAGGAACTCGTGAGCGTCTAGAAGCACTCCATAGTGAGAAACCTTTGGCAAGTATTGTGGTAATTGGCTACAATGAGGAGACTCATTTACAAGCTTGCTTGTGGGCTATCAGTGAAATTAATTGTAAATATCCAGTCGAAATTATTGGCGTGGATAATGATTCGAAGGATCGAACGGCTGAGATCTATGAGAAGTCGGGTATACCTTATTATACAGAATATCAACACTCTTGTGGCTATGCCCGCCGATGTGGCCTGCAGCATGCAAAAGGGAAATACTATTTTGATGTAGACAGCGATACGCTTTATCCTCCTATGTATTTTGAACTGATGCTTGAGCAGTTAATGAGGCCTGATATAGTTGCTGTTTCGGCTACATGGAGTTATTTCCCTGATGCAAATCATCCTAAGCTTGGGTTGAGGATGTTTGAAATGTGTCGTGATCTTTTTCTCTGGGTTCAACATTTTAAGCGCCCAGAACTGAGTGTCAGAGGACTTGTCTTTGCATATGATGCTGAATTAGGTAAGAAGGAAGGCTATCGTGTAGATATTATTCGAGGAGAAGATGGTTCCATGGCTCTTTCACTTAAAAAGTATGGGAAGATTAAGTTTATTAGGGATAGTCGATGCAAGGCTATTACAGGTTATGGAACGATTGGGGAGCGGTCTTTATGGCATAGCTTTCTAGATCATGTAAAGATACAATGTAAAGGCATT
>JAEEGG010019435.1_pt1 | contig 13695 bp, 11 predicted proteins | sample 9134161 | NCBI WGS metagenome assembly JAEEGG01 (sample SAMN16246543, study PRJNA631951) | gut metagenome | biome: gut microbiome; feature: rumen; material: CR-attached | host: Bos | place: Iran: Karaj | collected 2018-10 | reverse complement strand
ATGTAGCCCCAGGCATATCCATAGGCAGAAACAGCATCCGATCTTTCATCTGTCGTGACGTCATTAAGCATGGAGTCGTAGAAGGTCAGAGAGATCTGGTAAGAGATCTTGGCCAGGATGTAGATGACCAGGAAAAGCAGCCAGTTCATCGCAAAGCCGTTGATGATGCAGCCGATGACACCGCCGGCGACAGCCGTCGTAAAGAAGATCTTCTTGGTGTCCTTGTGGTCGGCAATTGCACCGAAGAAAGGACCGATCAGGGCAACGATGACGGTCACGATACTTGTGGCCAGAGCCCAGTAGGCAGTTGCGTTGTCCGAACTGATCTGTCCCGGTGCATCACCGATGGCCAGTGATTTGAACCAGATCGGAATGAGTGAGCATCCCAGCATCGTGAATGCGGAGTTGCCGACATCATAGAGCACCCAGGAGAATTCCTGCGGTGAGAGATCCTTGAAGATCTTCGATTCATTCAGCTTTCTGAATATGGTTTTCATAGTTTTGTCTCCTTAAAAATCAGATATTTTTACAGGAATATACTCCTGTTCTTCTTCATAGCTCAGAATGGGGATGGAGTCATCGTTAGGATCGAAATTGCGGTCGAAGTAAGCACTGAAAGCTTTATTGTTATCGATCGCATCCATCAGTTCCTTTACCAGGTGCGGATAGACTTCCAGGGCATAGGCTGTCAGTTTGTCGAGCCTGAGGTTGGAGTCTCTGCAGCTGTTTAAGTCTTCTGTTGTCACGACCAGATCCCGGTAGTCGTTCCTTCCGATCAGTCCGAACATTCTCATCACCATGTATCTTCCGAAATTGCTTTTCTTTTCCAGAAAATGAATGAGGTATTTCTGGTTTCTGATGGCCGTATAGATGTCCTTTTCATCAAAAGGGAAGAATCTGGCAATGATCGCTGCACTTTTATGATCTACAATGACAGAATCTGTACGGTCGGTATCCGGAACTCTTTTGCCGTCCTTCATGATCAGGTAGGCATCATACTGGCTTTCGATCTTGTTGTGGGACAGGTCCCTGCATACGGCGTCCTTGCGGTTGATATAGCCGTGACACTGCACATCCAGAGCAAAGTGGGAGAGGAATCCCAGCAGGAATGCCAGCATCGTTTCTTTGTCTTCCTCAAAATTCTGATAGGTCCTGACCGCCGGTTCAAAAAAGGCACGTGCGCTTTCCTGATGCATATGATGTCCGTATTCGGGAATCTGCGGCTGCCTGAGATGATAGAAAAAAATATCCGGTCCGTGAACGCCGATATCGAAGAGATCGCGATGTTTCAAGACACTTGTTTTCAATGATTCCGGCAGTGTTTCGATGCAGTCGGCACCGAAACGCCAGTGCGCATACGTTGTAGGCATATAACTATTCTTAATTCTAGCACAATTTGAAAGCGCTTAAACAGGGACAGGGTCAACTTTTGACGCATTTTGGAGTAAGATGATAACAAGAGAATGATGCGATGACTCATGATATGAATCTGTATGAAGAACCGTTTCAGATGATCAGAAACGGCACCAAGACGGTCGAACTGAGACTGAATGATGAAAAAAGAAGAAAGATACATATTGGTGATCAGATTTTTTTTCATAACAGCTCAGATGAATATGATGTCATCAGGTGTAAGATTATTAACCTGGTTAGAGAAGATGATTTTTACCGTCTTTATGAACATTTCTCTCCGGTGGAAATGGGATATGAAGAAGAGGAGAAAGCCGATCCGGCAGACATGTATGAATACTATCCGAAAGAAAAGATTGATGAATACGGGGTGCTGGGCATCGTCATTGAAAAGATGGATGAGCCTTATCTCGTGGACTCGCATATGCATCTGGAATACGGCCCTTTAAGTACGGATTATGTCATGGCATTCGTCAGCGAAGCCGTAAAAAAAGGACTGGATGAGATCGATATCCTGGACCACACCCATCGTTTTAAAGAGTTTGAAGCGTGCTACGAACATCTGCGCCGCTATGAACAGCAGGATGCCTGGCTGCATCAGAAGACCAAGTTCTGCAACACACTGGATGATTACAGAAAGCTGATTGCTGAAGTGAAGCAGATGGACCTGCCGATCAGAGTGAAATTCGGACTGGAAGTCTGCTATACGGAGAATACCGAAGATCTTCTGAAGGATATACTGAAGGACACGGATTTCGATTTTCTCACCGGAGCGATACACAGCGTGGACGGGATCCTTTATGACATGTCTTTTTCCGATGGACTCTTATGGGATCAGAAAGATACAGGGGAAATATACAGAAGGTATTATGAGATTGCACTGTCTCTGATAAGATCGGGTCTGTTTGACAGATTTGCCCATCCCGATCAGCTGAAACTGGCAGGCAGGGATCCGGTCTATGATCTGAGTGATACATATCACAGAATCGCTGAGGCATTGAAACAGATGGATATGTACGGGGAAAACAACAGCGGTATTGCCTACCGGTATGGACATCAGGATATCGGCATCAGCGATGAGATGCTGAAGATATTCAAAGAACATAAAGTAAAGATGATCACGGCTTCCGACGCCCACAAACCGGAGGATGTCGGAACGCTGATCAGGGAAGCGACTTTCAGAGCAAGGGGAGGTCAGGAATGAAAAACAGAGTCTATAATTTTGCGGCCGGTCCGTCGATGCTGGCGGATAAAGTGCTCAATGAACTGCATGAGGAGTTTTTCAACTATCACGATTCAGGTATGGCCGTCATGGAGATGTCACACCGTTCCAAGGGCTACCTTGAGATCTTTGAAGATGCCAAGGCAAGATTGAAGAGGATCATGGAGATCCCGGATGATTATGAGATCTTTTTCATGCACGGGGGAGCGACGGCTCAGTTTGCAGCCGTGCCGATGAACCTGTTAAAGAAAAAGGCCGACTATATCATTACCGGCAATTTCTCCAGAAAGGCTGCGCAGGAAGCTTCCAAGTACGGAGAAGTGAATATCGTCTATGACGGAAAGGAAAATGACTATTCAAGGATCCCTTCTTCAGAAGAACTGAGTTTATCTGAAGATGCCGATTATGTGCATCTTTGTTCCAACAATACGATCTACGGCACAGAATGGAAGAAATATCCCGATACAGGTACGATCCCTCTGATCGCTGATATGAGTTCAGACATCCTGTCCAGAAGGATCGATGTGTCCGATTTCGGTCTGATCTATGCCGGAGCACAGAAGAATATCGGTATTGCTGGTATTGCAGTGGTGATCATCAGAAAAGATCTGATCATTGAAGCCGATCCGATGACACCGCAGATCATGGACTATGCCCTGACACTGAAGAATGATTCGATGCTGAACACGCCTTCGACCTATGCGATCTATGTTCTGGGCAAGGTGCTGAAGTGGATCGAAGAGGTCGGCGGGATTAAGGAGATCGAAAGAAGGAACATCGAAAAGGCGTGTCTTCTTTATGATTATCTTGACAGTCAGTCTTTCTATCAGCCGCATGCGGAAAAAGACAGCCGTTCTCTGATGAATGTCACATTCAGGACAGCAAACGAAGAACTGGATGCGAAGTTCGTATCGGAAGCAGCAAAGCTCGGACTGTGCAACCTGAAGGGACACAGACTGGTCAAAGGCATCCGGGCTTCGATCTATAATGCCATGCCGATAGAGGGCGTGAAGAAACTGGTGGAATTCATGGATGAATTCGCAAGGGAGAACGGGTGATGAAGATAAGATTGGCCAACAGGATCGATGAGAACGGTCTGAATCTGTTTGATGATTCCTATGAGTACTGTGAGGATATGACACAGGAAGATGCGATCCTGGTCAGAAGCGCATCTCTTCATGATGCTGATTTTCCTGATTCCCTTCTGGCGATCGCCAGAGCCGGGGCAGGCGTCAATAATATACCGATCGATCAATGCACGGAAAAAGGCATCGCTGTTTTCAATACGCCCGGTGCCAATGCCAATGCAGTCAAGGAACTGACGTTATGTTCACTGTTTCTCGCCAGCAGGGATGTCAAAGGCGGGATCCTTTGGACAGACTCTATTTCCAAAGAGGATGATTATTCCAAAGCAGTCGAAAAAGGCAAGAACGCTTTTATCGGACCGGAGATCACCGGAAAGAAACTCGGTGTCATCGGTTTAGGTGCTATCGGTGTACTTGTCGCCAACGATGCCGTGAAACTGGGCATGGACGTCTACGGCTATGATCCCTATATCTCTGTCAATTCCGCATGGGCTTTGAGCAAGTGGGTGAAACATGTCACCAATCTCAATGAACTGCTTTCGGAATGCGATTATATCACCCTGCATATGCCGGCCAATGATCAGACAAAGGGCATCATCAATAAAAACTCCATATCTTTGATGAAGGATGGGGTCCGTATCATCAACCTGGCCAGAGGAGAACTGGTGAGTGAAGCAGATCTGATCTCAGCTTTGAATGAGGGAAAGATCGCCAGATATGTGACGGATTTCGGATCTTACGAACTGCTCCATACGAAGAATACGGTCTGTTATCCGCACCTGGGTGCTTCCACACCCGAATCGGAGGAAAACTGTGCCCTGATGGCCGTCAAGGAACTGAAGGATTATCTGGAGAACGGCAATATCAGTAACTCCGTCAATCTTCCTTCCGTATCTGAAGCAAGAACGACCTCCCACAGGATCTGTATCATTCACAAGAATGTGCCGAATATGCTGGCAAGACTGACCAGTATCATCGGCGGCAGCGGTATCAACATCGAAAACCTCGTCAACAAGGCCAGAGGCGATGTCGCCTACACGATGATCGATACCAATTCCGATGTCGACAAGAAGGCTCTGAACGAAGTGGAGAATATCATCAGAGTCAGAGTACTGGAATGAGAATGAAAGAATGATCAGAAAAGCAACGATAAATGACATCTCGCGGATCGCCGAGATACTGGTATTTGTCAAAAGGATCAAGTTCCGTCCGATTTTTCAGGACGATGATTTTTCGTTCAATGAACTGCAGGTTTTATCGGTTGCCAAAGAGTATTCCCAGGCAGAGATCCTTGATCATATCTGGGTCTATGATGACAGTATCGTGAAAGGTCTGATCCATATCGAAGGAAAAGAAGTGAAAGAACTGTATGTGGATTATTTCTTTCAGAATCAGGGCATCGGAGGAAAACTGATCGAATTCGCCAAGAAGGAGTTTGATACCGATCATCTCTGGGCGATCGAGAAGAATACGGATGCGATCCGATTCTATGAAACTCATGGTTTTCATCTGACGGATATGAAGAAATATGAAGAAGGCACCACGGAATATCTGGTGATGATGGAGAGGCAAAGATATGAAGATTGCACATGTGGCAATGTATGTGAATGATCTGGAAGGGGCGAGAGATTTCTTTATGAAATATCTCGGCGGCACTTCCAATGACGGCTATCATAACAGGAATACCGGTTTCCGTTCTTATTTCATCTGTTTTGATGACGGCAGCAGACTGGAGATCATGAACAAGCCGGAGATGGCCGATATGAAAAAGGATCTGAATAGGACCGGCTATGCCCATCTTGCGTTTTCACTCGGAAGCAAAGAAAAAGTGGATGAACTGACAAAACAGCCGAGTGATGACGGATACAGAGTCGTCAGCGGCCCCAGGACGACCGGAGACGGCTATTATGAAAGCTGTATCGTTGCTTTTGAAGACAATCAGATCGAGATTACGGTTTGATAGATAAAAAAATGAAAAAACAGAGTAAACAATCAAAATGGTATTTGAATAATAAAAATCAGTGACAAGTCTGTCACTGATTCAGTAAATCAATTACTGTCTGAAGGTGTTCCTCATCCATCATGATTGCGGTCAGGATCGGTGAGAAACGCCTTTTTTCTTTATCGATCAGTTCCCTGATATCCTTGCTGTCATCGTAATTCTCGACCAGATAGGAGACAAGAGCGACCACGTCGGTCATCTGCCGGTAGGGAGACTCACTGCGGACATAGCTGTCTGGATAGCCTCCGGAACCGTTATACCAGCTATGATGGCCATAGGCGCAGTCGGCATAGATCTTCGTTGATTCCCTTTCAGACAGGTCGTCATGTCCGGAAATGGTATGCAGTTTGTAGATCTCATACTCCCTGTCTAAGAGATTGCGGGTATGTGTGAGACGTTCCATATTCATTTTCAGCAGACCGAAATCGCAATACAGGGAGCATATTTCGCCGTAGCTTTTAAGCAGTTCTTTCTTCTTTTCAGGATCCGTTTCATCGTTGATAAAGAGAATATCGTCGAAGAATGACGGGTCTTCTTTTAAAAGAATCTCACAGAGATAGACGACGATCTTCTGGATCTTCAGGGAACGAAGATAAGAGATACCCGACAGTTTGCGCAGGAGCTTTGAAGTGATCTCCAGATAGGAAGGAACACCTTCGGTCTCATAATAATCAGTGATGATCAGGACCATGAGATAGTTGAAATAATCGATGCCTTCTTCAAACGGATAATCCATGATGACGCGCATCATCTTATCGTAAGCTTCCTTCAGAAAGCGCAGACGTTTCTGCCTGTTGCGGAGATTTTCATTACGTCGAAGGAGGGTTCCGTAATAGATCGGCAGCTGACAGGTCGCATACATGTCAGAGAGTTCGAATGTGTGTTCGTCTGCATCAAGGATCAGTTTTTCCATGCGATCCAGAGTCGTATCGATATCGACGAAACCGCAGCTGTATTCCATCTCATAGAAAGGCCACAGCCAGCGGACATTAGGATCACCTTTATGTGCTTCCGGTTCAAAGACATACTGACAGGATTCCAGCACGGCAGCCAGTTCATCGGCAGAGAGATTGCCGCGGGACATGACGGCCCGGTTGGAACTCATCTGCTGGTGGGTACGCTGCAGAAAAACGTCCCAGGGCAGGGTGGGAGCCAGCTGCTTGTAGTAGGGATCCTGAATGATCTTTAAGACACGCAGGCCGATCTCGACTTTCTTTTTGAGATCGCGGACACAGATGGCGATATTGGCCAGGGAACGGATGATGTAGCCTTTGGTCTCTTCATCGTCGATCTCCTCAAAGTATTTCAGATAGGAAGCGGCTTCCGAGAACATCATTTCCGCTTCAAAATACAGGGAATTCGTCAGTTTAGACTCAACTCCCTGAACAGAGCGGTTCTGGTAATACATGCCCATGCCGACTTTGTACAGTTCCTTGATGGTGTTGTTTCGGTCTTTGCGGAAACGATAGAGCGTCAGCAGCGATTCATGGATCAGCAGATAGATGCCGCAGTCCAGATTGTTTTTCCAGTCCATCAGGACATCGCCGAATTCCTCCAGTTCCCTGATCGTATCGGGGGATGCGGTATGAAGCTCATCGAGACATGTGAAAAAGTACCGGTTCAGCAGCTCGATGTTTTCTTTTTTCAGGTCATCGATCTTTTCTTTGGCTGCCAGTCTGCGGATCTTTTCCGTTTCATTGTCTTCGCCTTTGCTGACATCCAGCAGTGCGGCGATTTCTTTGATGTTGTCAATGTATCTGAGCTGGTATTCCTGCATATTTTATATCGTTCTTAATGCCTGCATCAGTTTCTGGACATCGATCGGTTTGGCGATATGGGAATCCATTCCGGCTTCTTTTGCCTTGGCGATGTCTTCAGCGAATGTATTTGCGGTCATCGCAAAGATCTTGATCGTTGATGCATCTGCTTTACCGGAAGAGCGGATAGCCTTGCTGGCCTCGTAGCCGTTCATGACCGGCATCTGTACATCCATCAGGATGGCATCGTAGTGAGTATCGGAAAGATAACGGTCCAGTGCTTCCTGACCGTTTTCCGCGATATCTAATCTGACGTTGGTGGAGGAAAGGATCTCCTTGGCGATCTCCCGGTTGATGAAATTATCTTCTACCAGCAGGATACGCTTGTCAGAAAGATCAAGACCTCCTGAAAGAGAATCCTGGTCGTGCTCAGCCAAAGCGGCAGCGATCCCGTTGATCAGGGATTTCCTGAACAGGGGCAAAGGAATGAACTGTTCGATACCGCTGCGGTTTGCCCGGTATTCGATATCGTTCCAGTCCTGATCGCCGACCAGTATGATCGTCATTTCCGGGTGGGCTTTGTGCAGATAGGACGCCACGTCAAACAGATCACCTGTCGCTTCGCCGATTTCTCCTAACAGAAGCACATCGGTCTTTTCGTTGCGGAATTCACCATCTGTCAGAAGCGAGATCGCTTCATTGAAGGAAGCAGTTTCTCTGAATGAGATATCATCATCCTTCAGATACCCGGCTATCTTCTCGCGGATCTCCGGATTATTTTCAAGGATCAGGATATTGCGGTTCTTCAGTGCTTCGATATTGACCTTGGCTTTTTCATAACGCAGCGGGATACGGATATCCACACAGGTCCCTTCCTGAAGGGCAGAAGAGATCTCGATCGTACCGTCCAGCGCTTCGATCAGTTTTTTGACGATGCTCATGCCGAGACCTGTTCCTTCAATATGAGAGATGGTCGTGGAATTGGCGCGTTCAAAAGGATCGAAGATCTTCTTCAGGAATTCTTCGGACATGCCGATGCCGTTATCCTGACAGCGGAAGCACAGATAGCAACGTTCATCCTGCATCTCCTGTCTAAAGGAGACCAGGATCTCACCGTTTTCGTTGGTATATTTGACGGAGTTATTGATGATATTGACGAAGATCTGCCTGAGACGCAGCGTATCGCCATAGAGACTTTCATATATGATATCTTCTGTCTTGAAGATGAAATGATGATGTTTTTCTTCCATCTGCGGTTTGACTACCGTCAGCATTTCATGCAGCAGATCGCTGAGCCAGAAGTGTTCCTCATTGATGGTAAGGCGTCCGGAATTGATCCGGGACATATCCAGGACTTCGTTGATCAGACTGAGCAGATGTCCGCTTGCCACCTCGATCTTGTTCAGGGAATCAGCGACCCTCGCTTTTTCATCGATATGATTCTTAGCCAGCAAAGTCAGACCGATGATCGCATTCATCGGCGTCCGGATATCATGCGACATGTTTGAAAGAAAGGTCTCTTTCGCCTGATTTTCCTGCCTGGCTTCATCCAGCAGTTTCATTGCGTCTTCGTAGCGTTCGTCTTCGCCGCTGATCCATAACTGCGTATCGTCATTCAAAAAGATCTTTTCTCTGACATCTTCTTTGCGGAAAGAATCATTCTGAAATAATATTGTTTCTTCTTTGGCTGTTACGACTGCATAGCCTCGTTTCATAGGTCCCCCTTTTGTCTGAAAAGATGCAAGACTGTTCTTTACTCAATTGTATCGTGAAACGGATAAAAAACCTAAATAAGTGACTGCTTTTTCTGATAATAAGGAAATGTATAAAAGAAGATAAGTATATAAAAGCGGGAGAATTTGTTAACTTGAAGAGCTCTCAACAACAATTAATGATTTGAGTAATAATACATCTATTATAATTTAGTTAAGCGAATAAGAAGGAGGAGAACAATGAAACACATTATCATGTATCTGAAATACTCATTCAGGAATCATCCGGCCTTCTTCATAAAGACACTGTTATATTCCTTACTGATCACGCTGTTCAACGTGATTCCTTTATATGTCCTGCATGGTTTCCTCAACAGGATCCAGGCCATTTCTCCTGCAGGCATTATCGTATTTGTGTTTCTCATTGCCTTGCTGCTGATCGGCAATTCTTTCATGAACGCAAAGTATTCCGCAGTCCTGGATGAATATGGCGGAACCTTGATCTCCAAACTCATGACCGATGCCCAGGAGAGCCTGGACAGGACACCGATGAATCATATCGATGAACTGGATACCTCCAGGATCAAACACATTCTCTTCGGTGACTGTATGGATGTTTTCAGAGTCATCGGGCATCATCTGCCGATGCTGTTAAGTTCTTTATTGTTTGTGCTGTTCGGATTGATCGTTGCTTCTTCATATTCTTTAAAGAACACACTGATCACTGCAGTATCTTTCCTGTTCGGTATTCTGATATCGGTCTATTCCAGAAGCAGGATCGATCAGGTAGCCAGTGGCACCAACGAAGCGATCAAGGAACTACATTCCCAGCTCAATGACTATGTCGATGATATCGAATCCTCCAAGATCAACGGATGGCTTTCCTATCATCAGAAGCAGACAAGAGACAACGTGGATGACTTCATCGATAAGGCCAAGAAAGAGGATATGACGATCAATTTCTATTCCTCTGTGATCTCCAATTACAACCTGGCAGTCAACATCCTGTTTTCTGCCTTGCTGGCTTTACCGGCATCGGATTCTTCGAATAAACAGTTTGCCTTCTTCATGGTCCTCTTGTCCGTTGTTTTATCTCAGGGACAGGAAGTGGAGAACCTGATCCAGAACATCTCCAAATCGCTTGTCAGCTTCCGAAATTATGATTCCCTGGTCAATAGGATATATCCGGAAAAAGATAAGCATATCGATCAGATTGAACAGATCGATGTCAGAAATGTCAGTTTCAACTACTACCGGAAAGAAAGTATCATAAACGATCTGTCTTTATCTCTCAAGAAGGGCGATTGTGCTTTGCTGGAAGGACTCAATGGTTCCGGCAAGTCCACCTTCCTGAAACTCATCTGCGGACTGTATGAACCTGTGAAGGGAGAGATTCTGGTGAACGATCTTCCTTTGAAGAATATCTGCACGGAAGATCTGATAAAGGAAATCGTCTATCTCGGTCAGGACGAACCGATCCTGAACCTGAGCGTCAGGGATTACCTGAAACAGATCAAAGATAGTATTACAGATGAAGAGATCAGTGAGATCTCATCTGTGCTGAATCTTCCGGATCCTGATACGGTGATCACCCACAACGGCGATAACTTATCTGGTGGCCAGAAGAAAAAGATGATCATTGCCAAGATGCTGCTGAAAGAAAAGGATGCATCTTTGATCATCCTGGATGAGATTGAAGCTGGTTTGGACAAAGAGACACTGAGTTGGTTTATTGATCATATCAATCAGATGATCGGGAAAAAGGAGAAGATCGTCATGATTATCACCCATTCCAACGCGAAGGATTATCTGGTCAGCAGAAAGATCCGGTTCTAGAGAGAAAACGAATGAATGCAGGTTCAACAGCTAGGTTGTGATAATGGATGAAAAAAAAGAAGAAGAAAACCGTCAGAATAATAAGCGGATTGTTTTTGATCTCACTTATAATATCTGGAACAATCTACTACCTGTTTTTTGATATCAACAGAATCAGAGGGCAGGAGTATCTTTTCAGCAGCAGTTCCCCAAATGGAGAATATGAGATAGCCGTATACAGAAACAACGGCGGCGCAACCACCGGATATGCGTATCTGTGTATAGCAACCAGCAACAAAACCCAAAGGAAAAGAAATATCTATTGGGACTACAGAATCGATAAGATCAATATCGATTGGCTGAGCGATTATACAGTAAGAATCAACAGCAGAGAGCTGGACGTCAGATTTGATGCCTATGATTTCAGGAAAGATGGGTGAAAAAGATTATCAAAGAATTCAAAACTGTAATTGATATGTTTTGTTTAACAAAGAAAAAAGCTGCATTCCTGCAGCTTTCTCTCATCTAAGATGGCGGTGCGTACGGGACTCGAACCCGTGATCTCCTCCGTGACAGGGAGGCACGATAACCAACTTCGCTAACGCACCATGGAGCAGATGAAGGGAATTGAACCCTCGTGTCCACCTTGGCAAGGTGGCGTTCTACCATTGAACTACATCTGCATCAGATTGGCGAAGAAGGAGGGATTTGAACCCTCGCGCCAGACATGCCGACCTATGGCCTTAGCAGGGCCACCTCTTCAACCACTTGAGTACTTCTTCAGCACACGCTTTGAACGTTGATTTAGCGCTTATTAAATATAACATACTTATTTTCATTTCGCAAGATGTTTGATACTATAATTTTGTGAAAATCGCTGAATTCAAGACGGTCTCCCGTGAGCAGTTTGATGCCGACCTGAAAGAACTCCTGGATATGCAGGGAGATTTTTATGAAGGCATCACGATCCCGAAACGGGCGACAGAAGGCTCTGCCGGTTATGACTTCTGTTCTCCTGTGGAGATCGAACTTCAGGCTGGTGAGAGCGTGAGGATCCCGACGGGTATCCGCTGCCGTATCGATGAGGATTATGTCCTGCAGATCTATCCGCGTTCTTCTTTCGGTTTCAAATATCAGATGTGTCTGTTGAATACGACAGGCATCATCGATTCCGATTATTATCACGCGGAAAATGAAGGCCATATCATCGTCGGCATCGTCAACAGGGGGAATAAGACCTTGAAGATCAGACAAGGTGAAAGGTTTGTCCAAGGCGTCTTTCTGAGGTATTATCTGGCTGATGAAGAGGAGAATACAGCTAAGCGTCATGGCGGTTTCGGTTCCACAGATTAAGCGCCCATAGCTCCAACGGATAGAGCAGTTGATTCCGATTCAAAAGGTTGGGGGTTCGAATCCCTTTGGGCGCGCCACTTAAAAATAAAGTCTGGAAACAGACTTTTTTCATTCTTGAGAAACTTTATTTTGTTACCATAAAAATGGAGGAAGAATATTTTGACAACGAATATCGTATTAGGTGTCTCTATGGTCATCCTGCTCTGTGTGATCTCACAGAAGTTTTCTTATAAACTCGGTGTTCCGGCACTGATCTTTTTCATGTTTGTCGGCATGCTTTTTGGCGAGGATGGCATCCTGAAGATCGAATATGAGGATTTCCGTTCGGCGGAGATGATCTGTTCCATCGCCTTGATCTTCATCATGTTCGAGGGTGGGTTCAATACCAAGTGGCAGGCGGCAAAGAAGGTCGTCGGCAAATCAGCTCTTCTTTCCACTGTCGGCGTCTTTCTGACGGCAATGATCACGACGGCCTGTCTCCATTTTCTTTTAGATCTGTCTTATGCGGAAAGCTTTCTGATCTCGTCTGTTCTGGCTTCGACGGATGCGGCTTCCGTTTTCTCCATTCTCAAGGCCAACAACCTTGATCTCAAGGATGGGACTTCTCCGATCCTGGAAGTGGAATCCGGTTCCAATGACCCGATGGCTTATCTTCTGACGATCACGGCGATCAATATCATGAAGACCGGCAAAGTGGAGCACATCGTCATGACGATCCTCGTACAGCTGGCTTTCGGTTTTTTCAACGGTTATCTATTCTCAAGGCTTGCAAAACGGATCCTGAGCATGAAGAACATCGTCGCGGACGGACTGGATACGATCTTTATCCTGTCGGTCACGATGCTGTGCTATGCGCTGACGGATAAAATGGGCGGCAATGCCTATCTGAGCGTCTATCTGCTGGGTATCTATCTGGGCAATTCCCATATCAATTCCAAGAGAGCCATCATCGCTTTCTTCTCTGATCTGACTTCTTTGCTGCAGATGCTGATATTCTTCATCATCGGCCTTCTGTCCACGCCTTCGACGATGCCTGCCAGCATTCCGATGGCGGTGACCGTCGTGCTCATTCTGACTTTTGTTTCCAGACCCCTCATGTCACTGATCCTTCTGCTTCCTTTGAGGTGTTCGTTCAGACAGTGTCTGCTCATATCCTGGGCAGGACTGAGGGGTGCTTCTTCGATTGTCTTTTCGATCATGGCCCTATCTTCAGGTATCAGGCTTTCGATGGATCTCTTCCATGTGGTGTTCATCGTTTCGCTGTTTTCGATCGCCATACAGGGCGCTTTGCTTCCGGCGGTGTCTAAGAAGCTTGATATGATCGATGAGGATCCTAATG
>JAEEGG010019428.1_pt1 | contig 13697 bp, 11 predicted proteins | sample 9134161 | NCBI WGS metagenome assembly JAEEGG01 (sample SAMN16246543, study PRJNA631951) | gut metagenome | biome: gut microbiome; feature: rumen; material: CR-attached | host: Bos | place: Iran: Karaj | collected 2018-10 | reverse complement strand
GGTGAAGAGTTGGTAAAGATACTCCGCATCCTTCGCCTGGCGTTTCAGCACCTCCTGCCTCTGGCGCTCTGCCTCTTCCATCAGAGCGTTGGCATCAGCCAGTTGCTTGTCTATGCGTTGCTTGTCTTCCTTCGCTTTTTTCAGCGCTTCAGTAGGGTCGAACATGCTGTTGATTATTTCTTCCGCACGCTCCAGTTCTCCGTTCTCAATGAGTTGGTTTATCTGTTTGTTCTTCTCGTCAAGTGCATCATAGTCGGTCTTGGCATAGTGCTCAGCCATTTGCTCTATGAGCGATTCATACTTCTCAAACTGTTTCTGCAAGTCGTTCACCTGCTTCTCATAGTTGGCGGCGGTGATTTTCTTGTCGTTCAGTTGTTTTTCGAGCGCCGTCATCTTCGCTTTGTAGTTCTTCTCTGCTGCCTTGTATGCATTGTTCTCTATTCGTTGCTTGTCGGCTTGCAACTGCGAAGAGTTCACCATCACTATCTGCATTGTAACCGAGGGGGAGAAAGCATAGTTACGTCCTATCATTCCAGCCTCTATGAGTTCGTATCCTACCTTCTTCACGCTCTGCAGCGCATAGGCATCACCTGCCTTCTTGCCAGTCATGGCTATGGAGAACGTCCCCGTCTGCGCACTTACCACAGCATTATGAACGCCCCTCACTCGGATGGAAACACCCTGCAAAGCAGCACCCTTAACGCCAGGACGTCCCAGCGATTTCACATAACCCTTCTGCACTTGTGCCATAGCGGGAAGTGACAGAATCATCAGCAGTGTCGCGATTATTCCTTTCATTATGTTGGTTGTTTAGGTTGATGCAAAAATAAGCATTATTTTCATTACGGCAAAACATTGCGAAGAAAAAATGGAGAAAGGCCCTGTATTGCAATACTTTTTCGTTTGCGGCATTTGATTTAAGTCAAAATATTATCATGATATTCAATTTAGCTGCCCATAAATGTTGTGGAATATCGAAAAACGTAGTACCTTTGCATTGCATTCGCGAGAATGCATCCCAAAAGTTTTCATAGGTTAGTAGTTTGATAGATTTAAGGTAAAGATTATGTTATTAGATTTTGAAACAAGCGTAACGTTGGTCATTGCCGTTATTCTTACGATGCTCTGCATTGTTACTTTGGGTAATACCAACATACGTTAAAGTTTTCAGGAGGCCGAAGTGAGAGATTCATATCGTCCTCTTTTTTTTGTCTTTTAGAGACATCTGCTCCCCCAAGGGCAGATTTTTTTATTTTTCCCCGTCAGGTTCCTGGTCAGTCAAGCACCTAGTTTACAGACTGCGAAGAGCGAAAGGGCATATGTTGCTCTCCCAAACATGCTCTTTGAGAAGGCGAAAGATGGCTTTTGGCAGTCTCATTAAGCATCAATCGCATGCCGAATTGTATATCATCGGCACCCAAGTGATTGTGAAGTTGTTCCCAAATTCTTTTCATACGCGCTCTATATATAATAAGGTGTAGAGGCACTTTTATTGTTTTGAAATGTTAAATTATTGTTTTTCGATAAATTTTTATTGTAAAATCCTTGCACGTTTCAAATATTCGTTATACTTTTGCATATCGAAAAACGATAAATGATGATAGTAAATCGATAAAAAAGAGAAAAAAGTTGAGATTAAATGTAGTTTTTCGCCACCCGTGAGCGTCTAACGTACAGAAATCTTAAAAAACAAAATAACAGTATAAACTTAAAAAAATTAGAATTATGGATATCATTTCTTGGACAGCAGCAACATTGATGAGCATGTACATGCTCCTTGGATCGCAAACTTCTAACAGCGATTACGTGTATAACGCAGAAATGCAGGACGGCAAGATTAGTGCCATTCTATCATACAAGACTTCTGACACAGGAAGCACTCTTACAGCAAACACAAAGCATGTGTATGAGTATGACGAGCAGCAGCGTGTGATAAGTGACCAGACTCTCAAGTGGAATATTGACGAGCGCCAGTGGGTTCCTGAGAAGTGTATCGAATTTGAATACGACGGAATCACTATTGCAATGAACTACAGGAAATGGGACAAGAGAAGCAATAGTTACATGGCTCCGTCAGAAAGCATGGTTTACACCATGATGGGCACGCTGGTAACCAGCGTGGAGAAATACAAGAAGAGCAACCGTTCTGGCGAACTAGAACTCGCAGACCATTATATACTGATGGGCGGCGGCATCTATAACACGCTGGCAAGAAAATAAAACAACCCCAATACCCCTCCTCCGGGAGGGGTTTAAATGCATATAATAATATATAAGGAATAAGAGTTATGAAACACAAGATGAACTTTCTTTGCGGAGTGATATTCATTTTCACTATATTAATGCCCGTGGCAAACTTAAGTAGTTTGTTCTTCACCAGTGAAGGCGAACTGAAACTGTCGCAAATGGATATCTATCCCACACATATCAGCAACGACAACTCGTTCCGACTGAAAGACGCCAAGACCAACAAGGAAGTGAAAGCGTGGGCAAAGTCGGTTATGGTGGAAGAGGACTTGAATGTTAAGAAAGACAAATCTGTATGGTTTTATGTCGCTTTGATGCCCGTGCCAATTATAGGACTTGTAACATGGTTCTTGTTCTTTTTCTACTTCATAAAGTTTGTCATTGCCATAAACAAGGGAGAAGTGTTCACATGGAAAACAATAAGTCTGCTGAGAAAAGCGGGATGGGCATCGCTGATAAGCGAAATGGTGGGTCTCATATTGCTGTTCTTCGCTAATGGCAGCCGCGTCTTCGTTGGGTATGCAAGCGACTACTCTAAATTGCTCGAAAACGTCCCTGTACTGCTCAGCGGACTTCTACTGCTGCTGATGGCCCAAACATTCAGCATCGGACTGAAGCAGAAAGAGGAACTGGAACAGGTTATCTAAATTACGATAGTTAAAATGCCACCTTGGCGATGAAGATTTACATTTTTTGAAATTACGAATACAATGAAGAAACATCATATAGCACTGGCAATAACAGCCATCACGACTGTGGTAGGAATACTGGGTATAGTAAAAGGCGGAACACTGCCCATGCATTGGAAAATAAACGGTGAGGTGGACCGTTGGGGCAACAGTGGGGAACTTCTGATACCTATGGGCATCGCAATTGCGTTGTATCTACTGTTCTGGTTCTTTGAAAAGCATCCAGAATACAGCAGTATGAACCTGAGAAAAGAGGTAAAGGAGAAAGGAGAGAAAATGCTATCTAACTTTTCTGCCATTATTAACATTCTTCTTGCATTGTTAATGCTATATGTTATGCTTACAATAACCACGATATTACCATTGTCTCCTATAATGCCAATTGTCATTCTCATCGCAATGATGGGCATTATGATGCTTTACATTCAAAAGTTGGGCCATCTGAACCGTAATGCAGTAAAAGGGGAAAGTGCCGACGAGACAACAGTAAGCATCATTGAGACAGAGACAAGACATTTGGCAAGTCAGGAATTATCATATTATAATGTATGGACCATTTATTTCATTCCCTTTATCATCATTGCAATGCTGTTGATAGGAGTTGTTGTGTATAATTCTGCTGACTTGCTGCCTCTTATAAGCAAGGACAGATATGCGGAAGCGCTCTCTAAAGGCAAGTCATTGCTGGGAATAGTAGAAACTATTGGCTATATTGTTACTATTGTGGTTATTCTTGTTAATGCACTGATTGTGACGATTGTATTCCGCAACTCTGGCAGAGGCGAGATGTTCAGTGCTGCAAATGTCCGCAAAATGAATTACATAGATTATTCTTTCCTTGCTCTGGGCATCGCATGTTTCTTCATCGCCCCTTTGACAACAGGATGTGCATTTTATGCCATCGCAGTACTGGCATTATTTATAGACTACATATTAAAACTCTTCATGCACACTTTCGTGAAAGGCTACCGCATGAAAGAGGAACAAGAACTGACAATATAATAACACTGACGAGATGGGAAAAATAATAGTAAACTTAGACGTAGAGATGGCTAAGAAGAAAGTGGGACTAGGCGAACTAGCTGAGCGCATAGGTCTTACACAAGCCAATCTCTCAATACTGAAGACGGGAAAGGCGAAGGCCATCCGCTTCACCACCCTCGAGGCGATATGCAAGGAGCTTGGGTGCCAGCCAGGAGATATCCTGGAGTATCGCGATGAGTAGTTCATCCGTGAATTACTTTTAATATTTAAATTAGTGTAAAAGAAATAATTAACGTTTTAAATAAATAGAATTATGATTATCAGTACAACCCCTACACTGGAGGGTAACCCAGTGAGACAGTATTTGGGAGTAGTTACAGGCGAAACCATAGTCGGAGCAAACATCTTCAAGGACTTCCTGGCAGGTATCCGCGACATCGTGGGCGGACGCGCCGGTTCTTATGAGAAAGTGCTCATTGAAGCAAAAGACGCATCAATGGCAGAGATGCAGCAACGCGCCGAGGCAATGGGCGCCAACGCCATCTTGGGAGTTGACATCGACTACGAGACAGTGGGCGAAGGCGGCACCATGCTCATGGTGGCTACCAGCGGCACAGCTGTAATTATTTAAAAGAAAAAGAAAAATTTTCCATATCTTGTGTAGTTTTTCAGAAACTTGTGCGTCTAACGTGTAGAAATCAATAATTAAGAAACAGAAATGGAACAGAAAGAAACCGATTTCTCTCGGATTATCAGAGAGCAGAAGAGCACCATCTACACCGTGTGCTATATGTTCTCTAAAGACAAGCAAGAGGTGGACGACCTCTTCCAAGAGGTGCTCGTGAAGCTGTGGCAAGGCTACGACACATTCCAAGGAAAGAGTGACCTGCGCACATGGGTGTATAAGGTGAGCCTCAACACATGCATCTCGATAGACCGCAAGAAGAAACGACGTAAAGCACAACCACTCATCGAGGGCATTGACCTCTTCGACAAGAACGATGCCGACAATCGTCAAACCGATCTGCTGCACCAGCGCATACAGAAGCTTCAGGCATTCGACCGCGCCATCGTGCTGCTCTGGCTCGAGAACATGAGTTACGACGAGATAGCGCAGATTGTGGGAATCTCGGTGAAGAACGTCTCTGTGAGACTCTATCGAATCAAGGAACAACTGAAAAACGGATAAAACAATTCACTCAAATATAAACTAATAAAACTATACAAGATATGGAAAATATTAATGATTTCAACGAACTGGAGGAGATGCGCCAGCAGATAAAGGCGCTGAAGGAAAAGGTTGACCGCAAGGGTTTCCTTAACGAAAACCTGGTGAAAAAGTCTATACAGAGCAAGATGAGGAGTATCCATAGCACAATATACACACTTATCGCCTTGTGTGCACTTGTCTCACCCATTTGGATTATGATAAAGATGCAACACAACCTCTCATGGGCATACCTCATTTGCACACTCCTAATGATGTATGTGTCGCTGTTCTTCGACTGGTATGTCAGCCGAATGGATGTGGGAAAGATGGGTGACGATCTAAAAGAGACTGCCCGCCAGCTGCTGAAAATGAAGAAACGGCGTGCTATGCACGAGAAGATAGGAATGTTTGTAGTAATTCCTATATGGGGACTCTGGACTGGATATGAGTTCTACACCAACATCAAAGATCCATTCCTTGCTAAGGCTGTAATAATAGGAGCTGGAGTTGGTGCCATAATCGGCATAATCGTCGGTATAAGCATCTACTTCCGGATGCAGCGAAAGAACACCGAGATGCTTGAAGAGATAAAGTCGATCACCGAGGAAGAATAAAAGATACTTTTACTTGTAGGGGCAGTTGGTGATGCTGTCCCTACTTTTCACGAATCTTAAGAAACAATAATAAAACAATGAAAAAGATTATCATCTCACTCGCGCTGCTGCTTACGGCAGCACTCAGCGCAAACGCACAGTTGCTCTACAAGATTTCGGGCAACGGACTCACACATGACAGTTACATCATAGGCACCTATCATCTGGCACCTGTGAGCTTCGCCGACAGCATTCCGGGTCTGCAGGCAGCACTTGACGCCACCGAGCAGGTATGCGGTGAACTAGAAATGAGCGACATGACATTGTCAGAAAACACCATGAAGATGCAGAAGGCAATGATGTTGGAAGACGGCAAAACGCTCACCTCTCTGCTTACCGCTGAGCAACAGGCGAAACTCAACACCGTGCTTACAAACACCTTGGGCGCCGACCTCACCAACCCAATGGTGAAACAGCAACTAGACCCACTGACACCTAAGGCGCTGATGACGCAACTCTCGCTAGTCACCTACCTGAAGCGCAACCCCAACTTCAACCCTCTGAATTCGTTCGACGGATATTTCCAAGACTTGGCCAAGGAGAAAGGCAAGGAGGTGAAGGGCTTCGAGACTATAGATTTCCAAATAGAAGCAATGTTTAAGGGCGACACTATGGAGCGCCAGGTGGAACTGTTGATGTGCTTCTGCGACAACTTCGAGTACATGGACCTTCAGGCAGAACGACTCACAAAGGCATATTTCGCACAAGACTTAAAGGGAGTTGAGGAAATCACGGACGAGCGCTTTAACAACTCATGCGACGACACCGCCGAGGAACAGGAGCGCATGATCTACGGACGCAACGACAACTGGCTGATCAAGATGCCTGCCATCATGAAGGAGAAACCGACATTCTTCGCCGTAGGCGCTGCCCATCTCGTTGGCGAGCGCGGTGTTCTCAACGGCCTCCGCAAGGCAGGATACACCGTAACAGGAGTGAAGTGATTTATAATTATATTTAAAAACACGTCGTTATTAATAGGTCTTGGCGAATTATTTGTTAATTTTGCAGTCCTAATATCATTGAAACTCTAATTTATCATTTCAATTAATATAGTATGAAACTGAAAAGATTCTTTATTGCTGCTGCGCTTCTGGTTATGAGCGCCACAGCATTGATGGCACAAGAGTTGCCTCCTATCCCGAAGGACGACAAGGTGCGCATCGGAAAATTGGACAACGGACTTACTTATTACATCCGTAACAACAACTGGCCTGAGAACAAGGCTAACTTCTACATCGCCCAGCGCGTGGGCTCTATCCAAGAGAACGACGACCAGCGCGGTCTGGCTCACTTCCTCGAGCACATGGCATTCAACGGCTCTGAGCATTTCCCCGACTCTACATTGTTGGAGTACACCCGTTCTCTGGGCGTGGAGTTCGGTAGCGACCTCAATGCTTACACCTCTATCGACCAGACGGTTTACCGCATCAGCAACGTGCCTACAAAGCGTGCTGCAGCCATCGACTCTTGTATCCTCATTCTGAAGGACTGGTCTAACGGCCTCACTCTCGACTCTAAGGAGATTGACAAGGAGCGCGGTGTCATTCATCAGGAGTGGCAGCTCAACGAGGGACCTGGCCAGCGCATGTACCAGAAGATTCTGCCAGCACTCTATCCTGGCTGTAAGTACGGCGAGCGCCTGCCTATCGGTCTTATGGAAATCGTTGACAACTTCGAGCCCGACGTGCTCCGCGCATACTACCGCAAGTGGTATCGCCCAGACAACCAGGCAATCATCGTTGTCGGCGATGTTGACGTCGACCATGTAGAGGCAGTAATCAAGGACCTCTGGAAAGACGCTGTGGTTCCTGCCGACGCAGCACAGGTGATTGACGAGCCAGTGCCCGACAACGCCGAGCCTATCTACGTCTTCGAGAAAGACAAGGAACAGAAATACTCTCTCGTGAGCGTGATGATGAAGCACGAAATCGTGGAGAAAGAGGAGAAGGAGAACATCGGCTACCTGCTCGACCAGTATGCAAAGAGTATTATCGGCATGATGTTCAACTTGCGCTTCGAGGAAATGGCAAAGAAGGCCGACTGCCCATTCGTTGCTGCCGATGCACAAGACGGACAGTATATCCTCTCTAAGACAATGGACAACTTCGAACTGAACGCTATGGCGAAGGACGGCAAGGACCTCGAGGCCCTCGCTGCCATCTATCGCGAGGCACAGCGCGTGCGCCAGTTCGGTTTCACTCCGGGCGAGTACGACCGCTGCAAGAACGAGTACTTGAGCCAGTTGGAGAAGCAATACAACAACCGCGACAAGGTGGAGAACGCCACCTACGGCAATCTCTATCGCGACAACTATCTCGACAACGAGCCAATACCTTCTATCGAGGTGAAATATCAGGTGATGTCTCAACTTATCAAGTCGCCGATGATTGGCGTTGAGATGATTAACGAGTATGCTAAGGAACTCATCAGCGAGCAAGACTCCAACCTTGTGGTGCTCATCATGGCACAGGAGAAGGATGGCAAGACTTATCCCGACAAGGCCGGTATGGCACAGGCCATCAGCAAAGTGCGCGGCGAGAAACTCGAGGCTTATGTTGACAACACCAAGAACGAGCCGCTCATCGCTCCCGACGCAATGCCGAAACCTGGCAAGATTGTAAAGGAGAAGGAGAACGCACAGTTCGGGTACAAGGAACTGGAACTGAGCAACGGCGCCAAGGTGGTGCTGAAGAAGACCGACTTCAAGAACGACGAAATCGTGTTCCAGGCAATGGCTAAGGGCGGTAAGGGACTCTACGGACCAGAGGACTTCATCAACCTGAAATACTTCGGCACCGTGATGGAAGCCAGCGGACTGGGCACATTCTCTAACAACGACGTGCAGAAAGCTCTCTACGGCAAGCAGGTGGGCATTTCGCTCGACTTGGGCAACTACTACAACTACATCTCTGGTAACTCTGTGCCTAAGGACATCGAGACAGCGATGCAGCTCATCTACCTCCACTTCACCAACGTTTCGAAGGACGAGGAGTCATTCAACTCTATCAAGGAGCAGCTCGCTCTGATGCTTGCAAACAAAAACCTGCAGCCAGAGTCGGTGTTCAGCGACTCTGTGTCACTCACCATCTACGACCACAACCCACGCTTTGCTCCTACATGCAAGGAAGACCTTGACAAGATAAACTACGACCGCATCATGCAGATATGGAAAGAGCGTTTCAGCAACGCACGCGGTTACGAGTTCTACTTCGTGGGCAACTTCGACGAGGCTGCCATTCGTCCGCTCATCGAGCAGTACATCGCATCGCTGCCAGCACAGAAGAAAGCAGGCAACTGGAAGGAAGTTGAAAGCTTCGCCAAAGGCAAGATTGACAACAGCTTCACACGCAAGATGGAGTCGCCAAAGGCTCTCGCATTCAAGTTGTGGCACATGCCTGCAACATACAACCTTGAGAACTCTGTTCTCGCCGACGCAGCAGGACAGTTGCTCATGATGGTTTACCTGAAGGACATCCGCGAGGACGCCAGCGCAGCCTACACCGTGTCTGCACAGGGTTCTCTCCGTCGCACAGGCGACAAGGCATTGGTAGTGATGCAGGCAGTATGCCCAATGGACCCAGAGAAGGCACAGACAGCTCTCAGTCTCCTTGCAAAGGGTATGGCTGACAACACCATCAAGGTGGATGCCGACAAGGTGGCCAAGATTAAGGAGAACATGCTTAAGAACGCTGACACCGATGCCAAGAGCAACTCTCACTGGATGGATGTCATCGACGAGTACATCTGGACAAACGTTGACCTGCAGACCAACTACAAGAAGGTGGTTAACGACCTCACCCCAGAGAAGATTGCTGCTTTCCTGAAGCAACTCGTTGACAAGGGAAGCCAAATCGACGTCACCATGACTCCTGAGAAGTAATTCTCTGTTTAATGTATATTAGAGAGTGCAGAATGTAGAATTTGATTACATTCTGCACTCTTTGTTTTCTCTTGATTTGCAAGTCACGCGTGTTTTTGAAACCAAATTTGAAAAGACATATACTTTTCCACTATCGTTCTCGCCTTATTACGAAAACAAGGGACGGAGAACTGTCATTCAGACAAAATAATTGCTTTTTTGTATATTTTGCGACACATTTTGCACTTTCTTTTCATGAATTGTCGCAAATATACGTCATTGTCGCAACAATATACACTAATAACACTGCTTTTTCTTGTCGGGCGTGAAAAACTGCCTTAACTTTGCACCCGATAAACAGAACAACTAAAATTTTTATTAAAATGAAAAAGATTGCAATTTTGGCAGTAGCCGCCATAATGACTACACTGAGTGTTAATGCACAGAATGGTTATGAAGAGACAAAGCATGAGATTGCTGTCAGTTACGGAATTGACTCTAACTCACAGGTTCTTGATGTGTTCGAAAACATAGGTGGTGTGCTGAGTGGTGTTTCTTTTGACAACGAAAAGTTCATAGGTCCTGTCGCTTTAGAGTATTTCTATCATGTTAATCCTATGTTAAGTGTAGGTGGTATAGTAGGATACGGTCACTGCAAGCAGGACGTGTTTGAGTCAAAGAACAGCAAAATTGGTGAGATCAAGAACAATTATATCACCGTGATGCCGTCAGTAAAGTTCAACTGGCTTCGTAAGAAGAATTTCGGAATGTACTCGAAACTTGCAGCCGGTGTTACTTTCCGCGACATGAAGTTTAAGGCTATTGATGGCAAGTCGAAGAATGATGACGACAAGATGACACACTTCAACTGGCAAGCATCGCTCATCGGTATTGAGGTTGGTAGTCCTACAATACGTGGATTTGCTGAGGTTGGTATGGGTGAGCAGGGTATTGTCTGCGCTGGTTTACGTTGTAAGTTCTAATAGATTATTAATATAAAAGTAAAAGGCTATTTTACTGACCGTATTTATTGGTCGGTAAAATGGCCTTTTTTACTGTCATGGAGGCATTTGAAAAGTTTCTCTTTGTCTTGAAATGGAGCAATCACACACCAACCATCATATTAATATGTATGAGCGTGTGCGCACGCGGCATATCCGCAACATGAGATTGCACCCCTCTCTACGGGAGAGGGGTGGTGGATGAGTCTTTTGCTCCCATGTATGTCCCCTTCCTCCACAACGCCTCGGCAGGACCGCGCTGGCGGCGGCGAGCCCAGAGGCAGGTTACGACAATCTGAAGTATCACCATACCCGCACCCGCAAGTATCGCATAGGTGCGCCCGAGAACACAGTAGAGTCCCAAGCCGTAACCGTAAAAAAGGAAACATCCTATCACCGACTGCAGCAGATAGTTGCTTAGGCTCATCCGTCCGAAAGTGCAAACCGGCGCAAGCATCTTTCTCAGACGTGCCGAAGCATACCACAGCAGCACTATTGCCGATATCTCCGTAAGCAGCACAGCAAGGTTGAATATGGGTGATAGATATTGGATGATGGGTGTTGGCTGTTGGTTAGATAATAGCGGCGTCCACAAACACCAAACGCCTATCGCCAAGCAGCCAGCGGCCAGAATCAACTTCCACACAAGAAGATTTTGACCCTCGTTGCAGAACATGCGGGTGCGGCCGAACAGCAACCCCAAGAGGAAGAGGCCAAGCGTCTGCGTCAGGCGCCCCGTAAAAGTGAAATATCCCATATTGGCAACGAAGGCATAGCGCACATTCATCACTACGTTCTGCCAGAAACCACTCTCTTGATGATGCTGCGCCAGCAAGGCATAGTCGCTCCATATCCAGTCGGACGGCATCGTCCAGCCGCTGAGCAGTTGCCACAGTTCGAAGGGCTGTGCCAAGACCAATACCGTCAGCACCCACAGCCAGCGGTTGCTAAGACGGCTGCACAGAATCAAGAGCAGTCCGCAGAGGGAATACGAGGTAAGTATGTCGCCGTCGTAAACGGCAATGTTCACCATTCCGATGACAAACAACAGCACCATGCGCCACGCAAAGCGCCAGCGCGACATCGAACGGCTGAGCATGATATGGAAAGTGAGACCGAACAACAGGGCAAAGATGCCGTACATCTTGCCCGAAAGCAACAACGTGGCAATGCCGAAAACATCATCATCGCAAGCCAACGTGAACCGCGCGTCAGGATAGAAAGCATTGAACGACTCCACGGCATGATACAGTATGATGCCCGCCACAGCCACACCGCGCAGCGCGTCGGCCACCTCTATGCGCTCACTTGTCTGCCCCATGCCTTTTGTTCTCTACAGCCTGAATCCGACGAACAAACGCGTGCGCCACTTGATGTTATGCACCGCCAACTGTTCCTCGTTGCCGATATTGGTGAAGTTGAACACCATCGAGGCGCCCACAAACATGTTGCCGAACTGCTTCACGATAGCCCCGCGCGAGGTGATAATAACCTCGGGGAAATGGTATTTCAAAGGTATGCGTTCCTCGTTCACCCTAAGCGAGGTGTGACTGTAAACGATGAACGTGGGCAGCGCCGATATATGCAGCAGCCAGTTGCGCGCAGGCACCCAGTTGTATCCGTAACCCGCGCCGATGCCTATGTTCGTCACCTTCAGCACCGATTCATAGGTGGCTTTAGTGTCTGCCCGCTGTCCCTGTCCCGAAAACGCCAGCAGGAAACTGCCTGCCGAGTGCCGCTGGATGTAACTCTGCGTGAAGGCGGCAGGGTAAGAGAAGCGTCGATAGTTGAAGGCATAGTAGGCGTTCACGTTGAGTGTCTTCAGCGTCAGCACTTCGGGCGGCAACTCTATCCTGGGCTCTTCTCCCATCTCGTGCCAACCCTTAAAGTTTTTCGCGTTCTGGTAGATGAAGTCAAATCCCCAGCGGTTGCTGTATGAGTTAAGGTTAATCTCGAAGTCTTTATATTTCCCCATCAGTTTAGCGGGGTTCAGCGCCATGTTCAGCGACAGTCCTAGATAACTCACGCCCAGGCTCAGCGTCGATTTATAGTCGGCAGTCATCTCCGAGCGGAACGGGTTGCCCTGCTGCACTCCCTCCACTTCCACCTTCGCGCCCGAAACGTTCAGTCGGCCAATGAACGTCCACTTTGTCTTCGGACGTGTGATATACATCGTGTCGATGTCGCTGCTGCGGTAGCGCGCCGTCATTATACTGTCGTTATGCTTCAGCATGCCCCACAGTTTCTTCTGCGCCTGTGCCTCAGAGGCTATGCCCGTCCAGAGCAGCGCTGCCATGATAGCCGTCAGTTGCCATTTAAATGTTCTTCTCATTCCGCAATTGAAATGTTTATGATGCAAAGTTACATATTTTTCGCGTAATAGAAACCATCTAACCCGATTTATTGTCTATATTCACTCCGTTTGATATACCTTTCACACCCTCAAAGGTATATGTTTTGCGGTGCAATAGCACATCTCTTGGACGCTCACCCGCCACCTCTCGCAAAGAGAGGAGTGTTTAACCTGCTTTCTCCAAGCCCCTCTGCATTGGTGCCGTCCTTCGCGATTGTCTTGGTTCCTCTTGCTACAATGCAAAGATACAAAATGGATGGACGTTTTGCAAGAAAAAACGCAAATTTCTTCCGACCCTTTTAAGGTCGGAAAATCTTGCACCGAAAGTGCCGAAACCCTTTGTTTTAAAGCATTTCAGCCAAGGTCGGAAAAGGTCGGAAATAGGTCGGAAGAAAGTTGGGTAATGGGTGTTGGTTGTTTGGTGTTGGTGGTCGCAAGGGCGAGCGGGTGGTCAGAACTATTAGCAATTAGCCAACACCCAGCACCTCGTATCCAACAACCACCCATCATCTCAGGAAAGGTGGTCAACCATTCCCAGATGAGCAAGTCAACCTTTTCCGTATGGATAGGCAAATGTTAAATTATCAAGGCTAAAAAGAGTCAACCGAAATCAGGAAAAGACAGGATGATGGAAAAAGGCGACAATTCGACAATTCGACAATTCGACAAATGCCCTTTTTGGGATTCAGGATTTTATG
>JAEEGG010019425.1_pt1 | contig 13697 bp, 13 predicted proteins | sample 9134161 | NCBI WGS metagenome assembly JAEEGG01 (sample SAMN16246543, study PRJNA631951) | gut metagenome | biome: gut microbiome; feature: rumen; material: CR-attached | host: Bos | place: Iran: Karaj | collected 2018-10 | reverse complement strand
AGATGATCTGTTCAAAACGATCGTAGACCAGATGGCAAAAACCCGCGGTGTCAACGAACAGCTCAAAGCAGACGATCAATGGCGCTGGATTCAGGAAATGGGCAACATCCGTAATGCTGCAGAGGAAGTCGTGCTAAAAGAGGTGGTATACGCATGAGCAGTCTATCCGATGACCGTAAGAATTACCATATCTTTGCGGATGAAACAAGACGCGCACGCTGCGATGGCCGCGTCATTTCTTTTCGTTGTGTTTCTTTTGTTTCTTCGCTCGCTCAAGCGCTTTCTTCTTTGCGCGTTCAAGCTCTTTGCGATCATGCTCCGCGTATTTGATTTTTTCCTGCGTGCTCTTGCATTTCTCCGTTTGCCCGACCAGCTCCGATACAGTGATTCCGTAGATTTCCGACAGCGTGAGAAGCAGAAAAATGTCCGGCGTACCGTCACCGCGTTCCCATTTTGAAATGGACTTATCGGAATAGCCAATCGCGTCGGCAAGCTGCGCCTGCGTGAATCCGTGCAGCTTTCGGTACAGTGCAAGGTTTTGCGCAATGACTTCTTCTCTCGGCTTTTCAGACATCGCAATCGTCCTCCTTTGTTCTCGGCTGATTCTATTCTACTCTCAGTAGAGATATTTGTCAAGTTCCATTCTACTAATCATAGAGATATATCTACTGATAAGGGGTTGTCTTTCTGTCGAAGGCGTCTTATACTTCCGCCATCAAACAAGCGATGCCGCAAACGCGGCGGAAAGGAAGCGAATCTCATGTACAAATACGAACTGCATTGTCATACAGGCGGCGTATCCCGCTGCGCAACAATCAACCCGAAGGATCTTGTGAGAAAATTTGAAAAAGAGGGATACAGCGGTCTTGTTTTGACCGACCACTACAGCCCGCTGACCTTCCTGCCGGGACACTATCTGCGTCCGCAAAAGGCGATCGAGCACTATCTTTCTTCTTATCACGAGCTCAAGGACTGGTGCGGCGACAGCTTCACCGTTCTGCTCGGGCTCGAGCTGCGGCACTACGGCGTGGTGAACGACTATCTTGTCTACGGCGTGGAGGAGGATTGGCTGAAGCGGCAGCCGAATATGCTGCTCTGGAGGGAAAAGAAAGTCTGCGAAGAGATGCACAAGCAGGGATACCTCATTTATCAGGCGCATCCGTACCGACCGCTGATCTATCGCTGCAATCCGAACTATATCGACGGGATCGAAGTCTTCAACGGTCATACCGACACGGTACGCAACGAAAAGGCGCTGCAATGGGCAAAAGCGCTCGGTAAGCCCATGTCGAGCGGCAGCGACACACATCGCGCGCAAGACAATCCCTGCGGCGGCATCGAAACGCTGCGACCGATCCAGAGCAATGCGGATCTGCTGGAGGTCCTGCGCAGCGGCAGCTACCGTCTGCTTCGTCCGAACGGAGGTGAACGCCATGCCGCGCACAAAGCTGGCTGACCGTACTTTGCCGCCCTACACGCGCGGCGAAGAGATCTTCAACATGGTGTCGCACATCGTGGGCGGCGGCTTCGGCGTTGTTGCGCTGGCGCTTTGCGTCGTCTTCGCCGTTTTGCACCGCAACTGGTGGGGGCTTGCCGGTGGCGTCGTCTATGGACTGACTATGATTTTTCTGTACACGATGTCCAGTGTTTATCACGGGCTGACGCAGGAAAAGCCCAAAAAGGTGATGCAGGTTCTGGATCACTGCACGATCTACGCGCTGATCCTCGGCACCTATGCGCCGATCCTGCTGACCGGCCTGCGCCGCGATTTCCCGAAGCTGACGCTGATCCTGACCCTGTTTATTCTTACGGCGACCGCAATCGGCGTCACCTTCACCGCTATCGACTTTCACCGCTATGCGGCAGTTGCTATGAGCGGCTATTTCGTGGTCGGCTGGTGTGCGCTGTTTGCGCTGAAGCCGATCGTGCAAAGCTTCGGTTGGCCGCTGTTCCTTTGGCTGCTCGCCGGCGGCGTAGTCTACACATTGGGTATGATCTTTTATGCGTTCGGGAGAAAGAAGAAGTTTTTCCACAGTGTGTTCCACTTGTTCATTCTCGGCGGCAGCGTGCTGCAGTTTATCGGCATTTTGCTGTACTGTATGTAAGAGCGAATATCTCCGTGCAAAGAATCATGAAAAGGGAAAGAAATGCTGCGAAAAAGATTGCAATCATTTTTCATCATGCTATAATAGAAAAAGACAGAGCCTGCCTTTGCCAGAAAAAAAGGATTTGCTGTTATGAAAACAAGAATCGAAGCCGATTCCATCGGCGAAAAAGAGATCCCCGTTGACGCATACTACGGCGTGCAGTCACTGCGGGCAAAGGAAAACTTTCCAATCACCGGCATCCCGATGCACTTTGAGCTGATCAAGGCGCTCGCGCAGCTGAAACGGGCGGCGGCGATGACCAACCGCGACTCGGGCAGACTGGACGGCAAAAAGGCAGAATCCATCATTCAGGCCTGCGACGAGATCATTGAAGGCAAGCTCCACGACCAGTTCATCGTGGACGCCATTCAGGGCGGCGCGGGCACCTCCACCAATTGACCTTTTTGACATAATCCTCCACTTTTATTATTGCAGAGAGACCTTAATGGGGCAAGTTTAAACCCCCGGAAATCGGATCTCCGGGGGTTTTCTCTGCACGATATTCTGTTCCCTGCGGTCAGCAGTCTTTCTCCAAATGCCAGATATCATTGTTGTACTGGTCGATCGTTCTGTCGGAGGAGAAGTAGCCCGCCTTGGCGATATTGACTGCCATCTTCTTCGCCCAGCCCATTCTGTCCTCATAAGCTGCCAGAGCCTTGTCCTTGGTCTTGCAGTAACTCTCGAAGTCAGGGAATGTCATGAACCAGTCTCTGCCCAGCAGCTCGTCGTAGAGCTGCTTGAGAAGCTTCCTGTCGCCGGCTTCGAGCATCTCTTCACTGACCAGGAAGTCCACAGCCGCGGCAAGTCTCTTGTCCTTCTTATACCAGTTCTTTGCGACGTAATCCGCGTTCTTATAGTGCTCGATGACCTCCTCGGAGGACTGTCCGAAGGTGAAAATATTGTCTTCCCCGACAAGTTCCGCGATCTCGACGTTCGCTCCGTCCATGGTTCCCAGCGTCACAGCGCCGTTGAGCATGAACTTCATATTGCCGGTCCCGCTGGCTTCCTTGGAGGCCAGTGAGATCTGCTCGGAAATGTCCGATGCGGGGATCAGTTTCTCCGCCATGGACACGTTGTAGTTGCGAAGCATGACGACCTTGAGGTAAGGACTCACTTCAGGGTCGTTGTTCACGATGCTGCTGAAGGCGAGGATCGCATGGATTATATCCTTGGCGATCACATAGGCAGGAGCTGCCTTTGCGCCAAAAAATACCGTGACCGGTCTTCTCGGCCTGTAACCGTCCTTGATGTGCAGGTAACGGTCGATGGCCCACAGGAGGTTGAGCTGCTGTCTCTTGTACTCGTGCAGGCGCTTGATCTGCACGTCATAGACGGACTCGGGGTCAACCTTGTCGCCCTGATATTTTTCAAGCCATGCGGAGAACTTGTGTTTTTTCGTGTTCTTCCTGTTCAGGATGCACTGCAGGAAAGCCTCATCCTCCGCGTAAGGAATAAGCTGCTCAAGCTGTCTGGCGTCCGTCTTCCAGCCCTCGCCGATCTTCTCGGTGATCAGCTCTGTCAGCTCAGGGTTGCACTCGATGACCCATCTGCGGAAAGTGATGCCGTTGGTCTTGTTGTTGAACTTCTCGGGATAGAGCTTGTAGAAATTGTTGAGCTCTGTCTCCTTGAGAATGTCAGTGTGAAGTCTCGCGACGCCGTTCACGGAGTGGCTGTAGTGAATGTCCATGTGGGCCATATGCACGTTGCCGTACTCGTCGATGATCTGAACGGAAGGGTCTTCATATTTTGCCTTAACAGCGTCATTCATCCTCTTGATGATCGGCATAAGGTGCGGCACGACAGCCTTGAAGAAGTGCTTGGGCCATGTCTCCAGTGCCTCAGCAAGGATCGTGTGGTTCGTGTAAGCACAGACATCAGTCACAATCTGATATGCTTCTTTCTCCTCAATGCCCTTTTCGGTCAGAAGGCGCACCAGTTCCGGAATGACCAGAGAAGGGTGCGTATCGTTGATCTGGATCGCCGCGTAGTCGGCAAGGTCATGCAGGTTGCTGCCGCGCTCCACGCACTCGTCGAGGATCAGCTGGGCGGCATTGCTGACCATGAAATACTCCTGATAGACGCGGAGAAGCTTTCCGTCCTCATCGCTGTCATCGGGATACAGGAAGAGGGTCAGGTTTTTCTCGATCTCTTTTTTGTCAAAATCGATACCCGAGCCGATCAGTCTCTCATTGACCGTGTCCAGGTCAAAGAGACGAAGGCGTCCGCACTTGCTTCCGTAACCTGTGACATCGATCTCATACATGGTGGAAAGAAGCTCCAGATCGCCGCACTGCACCTTATAGTGCTTGTCGGTGCGCTTCATCCAGTTGGCCATGCCCCACTTGCGCCAGTAGTCAGGTCTCGCGTGCTGCTTGCGGTCCTCGAAGGACTGTTTGAACAGACCGCAGTGGTAGGCCAGGCCTACGCCGTCAGCGGGAAGGCCCAGTGTCGCAAGGCTGTCGATGAAGCAGGCTGCAAGTCTGCCAAGGCCGCCGTTTCCGAGGGAGGGCTCGTATTCAAATTCCTCCAGCTCCGTAATGTCTTTCCCAGCCTCAGCCAGTTCCGCTTTCACATCATCGTAGATGCCGAGGTTGATCAGGTTGTTGGAAAGAAGTTTACCGATCAGGAATTCTGCCGAAATATAGTAAACTTTCTTCTTTCCGCTGTTGTATCCCCTGTTCCTGCAGGCGTCCTGCGTCAGGGCCAGCGCCGCGTTGTAAAGTTCCAGAATCGTGCACTCGCTAAGTGCTTTTCCGGTGTAATCTCTGAGTTTTAATGTATTCATTACTGCCTCCTGCGGAAGATCTCCGCTGCTTACAATGGTTCCATTTATTAGAATGCATTATAATTATTAATATGTGTGATAATCTTGCAGAATAACGGCAAATAATAGTACAATAATGATATTAATTAGGAAGGATCAGAACTCCAGATTGCGCTCGGTCTCTTTGGAGAACACGTGCGCCACGTTCCCGCCGAAGGTAAACTTCAGCGTGCTGCCGGGGGTGAATTTCCCCGCGTTTTCGCCGAGGGTGATGGTGGGAACGATGATCACGGTATCCTTGCCCTCGGCGTTCAGGTGCAGGTGCACCTCGCTGCCCATCATTTCGCTCACGTCCACGGCGCCGCTCACGCCGTCCTCCGCTTCGGTCAGGGAGATATTTTCAGGGCGCACGCCCAGCGTGACGGTCTGCGGCGCCACGTTCTTCTCCCGCAGCCGCCGCTGCTTGTCCTCGCTCAGCGTCACCGTCGCGGGGCCCAGCTTCACCGCGTATTCCCCGTCGTTTTTCACCAGCTCCGCGTCGAAAAAGTTCATCTGCGGCATGCCGATGAAGCCCGCGACGAACAGATTTTCGGGATGGTTGAATACCTGCTGCGGGGTGCCGGTCTGCTGAATAACGCCGTCCTTCATGATGACGATGCGGTCGCCCAGCGTCATGGCCTCGGTCTGGTCGTGGGTCACGTAGATGAAGGTGGTGTCGATGCGCTGGCGCAGCTTGATGATCTCGGCGCGCATCTGGTTGCGCAGCTTCGCGTCCAGATTGGAGAGAGGCTCGTCCATCAGGAACACCTTCGGATTTCGCACGATGGCGCGGCCGATGGCGACCCGCTGCCGCTGCCCGCCGGAAAGCGCCTTTGGCTTGCGGTCCAGGTACTGGGTGATATCCAGGATCTCGGCGGCCTCGCGCACCTTGCGGTCGATCTCGTCCTTCGGCAGCTTTTTCAGCCGCAGGGAAAAGGCCATGTTTTCATACACGGTCTTGTGGGGGTACAGGGCGTAGCTCTGGAAGACCATGGCGATGTCCCGGTCCTTGGGGGCCACGTCGTTGACCACCTTGCCGTCGATGACCAGCTCGCCGGAGGTGATGTCCTCCAACCCGGCCACCATGCGCAGGGTGGTGGACTTGCCGCAGCCGGAGGGGCCGACCAGCACGATGAACTCTTTGTCGGCGATCTCCAGATTGAAGTCGTCCACGGCGATCACGCCGGCTTCCGTCACCTTGAGGTTATTTTTCTTTTCGGGCTGTCCCTTTTGCTTTTTCTTCTTTTTTACGTCGCTGTGGGGATAGATTTTCTGAATATGCTTCAGGCTGACTGTTGCCATTTAATAACAGCTCCTTCCGTAAAGTTCCGTCATGTCCGCGATCTTTTTCGTCAGCGCCGGCGTCAGGCGTTCCGCGGTGAGACGCCACTGCCAGTTGCCCTCCGGGGTGCCGGGCGTGTTGATCCGGGCCTCCGCGCCCAGGTTCAGCCAATCCTGTATCTGGGCCACGAACAGCCTTGCCACGCTGCCCATTCCGCCGCGCATCAGGCCCATATTGAAGCCCTCCGCCGGGTTGAGCCCCAGGTACCGCTTCGCGAGGGCGATATCCTGTTTTGCCGCGTTCTGTTTCCATTGCTGCAGCGTCTCGTTGTCGTGGGTGCCCGCGTAGCAGACGCAGTTTTCGGGATAGGTGTGAGGAAGATAATCGGAGGCCTCGCGGGTGTCGAAGGCGAATTCCAACACCTTCATGCCGGGCAGACCGGAATCCCGCAGCAGCCGGTGGACCTCCGGGGTAAGGTACCCCAGATCCTCCGCGATGAACTGCATGTTCCGGAACCAGCCGGTCAGCGCGCCGACCAGCGCCATGCCCGGTCCCTTGACCCAGCGGCCGTGCTTGGCCGTGGTCTCGCCGTAAGGGACGGCCCAGTAGCTCTCCAGCCCGCGGAAATGGTCGATCCGCAGCACGTCGTAGAGCTTCTCCGCGCCGCCGATGCGCCGGATCCACCAGCCGAAGCCGTCCTCCCGCATTTGATCCCAGCGGTAGAGCGGGTTGCCCCAGAGCTGGCCGTCCGCCGTAAACGCGTCCGGCGGCACGCCGGCCACCTCGGTGGGCACGTTGTCCTCATCCAGCTGGAACCACTCCGGCGCGGCCCACACGTCCGCGGAATCCATGGCCACATAGATCGGGATATCCCCGATGATGCCGATGCCGTTCTCGTGGGCGTAGTCCCGCACCGCTTTCCACTGACGGAAGAACAGAAACTGCAGGTAAATGTAAAAATCCACGTCCTCGCGCAGCAGCTCGGCGTATTTTTCCACCGCGCCGTTCTTGCGCAGGCGGATATCCTCGTCCTCCCACTCGGTCCAGGGACGCATGACGAAGCGCCGCTTCAGCGCCATGAACAGCGCGTAGTCGCGCAGCCAGCCGGCGTTTTCTTCGGTGAAGGCCTCCACCTCCGCGCGGTCCCTTTCAAGACCGCGGGCGGCGGCCTTGCGTAGCACGTTGAACCTCTTTTGATAGAGCGTGCCGTAATCCACTTTCTCCGGGTCGGCTCCCCAACGGATCCTGCCGTACTCCGCGCGGGTCAGCAGCCCGTCCTCCCGGAGCAGGTCGAGATCGATGAAATAGGGATTGCCCGCGAAGGTGGAAAAGCTCTGGTAAGGGGAATCGCCGTAGCCGGTGGGGCCCACCGGCAGGATCTGCCACCAGCGCTGCTTCGCCGCTTTGAGGAAATCAATAAAATCGAAGGCGGCCCTGCCCAGCGTGCCGATCCCGTAGGGGGAGGGCAGCGAGAAGATGGGACATAGTATGCCGCTTGAACGTTCCAGCATAGCCGATCACCCTTTCACCGCGCCGGCGGCCACACCCTTGATGATGTATTTCTGACAGGTGAGGTAGAAAATGATGATGGGGATGATGGAGAGCAGGATCAGCGCCATGGTGGCGCCCATATCCACCGATCCGTAGGAGCCCTTCAGGTATTGGATGTGGATCGGGATCGTCATGTATTTCGTGCGGTCCAGCACCAGATAGGGGAGCAGGTAGTCGTTCCACACCCACATGATCTCCAGCACGCCCACGGAGATGAGCGTCGGCTTGAGCAGGGGCAGCACCACGAGGAAGAAGGTGCGGATCGGGCCGCAGCCGTCGATGGCGGCCGCCTCCTCGATCTCCAGCGGGATACTCTTGACGAAGCCGGAGAACATGAACACCGCGAGCCCCGCGCCGAAGCCGAGGTAGACGACGGGGATCGTCCACGGGGTATTGAGCTTCAGGGAGTCGCTGGTCCGCGCCAGCGTGAACATCACCATCTGGAACGGCACGATCATGGAGAACACGCACAGGTAGTAGACGATCTTACTGAACAGCGTGCCCACCCGCGCCACGTACCAGGCGGCCATGGAGGTGCACAGCAGGATCAGGAAGGTGGAGACCACGGTGATGAGCAGGCTGAACAGCACGCTCTTCCAGAAGGGATAGTTGCCGAAGGTCATGCCCTTGATATAATTCTGCAGGCCCATCCAGGTCTGTTCGTTGGGCAGCGCGAAGGTGGCGGTGTTGATGGAGGCGTTGCTCTTGAAGGAGTTCATGAGCACGATCGCGATGGGCAGCAGGTAGACCACCGACAGGATCGCGAAGGAAACGCTCAGCAGCGCTCTGGAACGGCGCTGTTTTTTCAGCAAAGAGGAATTCATTACTGCTGCACCTCCTTTTTACGGGTGGAAGAAAGCTGCACGATGGAGATGACCGCCACGAGGATGAAGAAGACCACGGCCTTGGCCTGACCGGGCCCGCGGGAGGATTTTGTCTCGTACAGGGCGCGGTAAATGTTCAGGGCCAGCATTTCGGTGGTGTGGATCTCCCCGTCGAAGGGGCGGCCGCCGGTGAGGGCGATGTTCTGATCGAACAGCTTGAAGGAATTGGTGAGGGTCAGGAACGTGCAGATGGTGATGGAGGGCATCACGTTGGGGATCGTGACATGCCACAGCGTTTTCCAGGCAGAAGCGCCGTCGATCTTGGCGGCCTCGATGATGTCCTCCGGCACGCTCTGGATCCCGGCGATGTAAATGATCATCATGTAGCCGATCTGCTGCCACGCCATCAGGATCACCAGGCCCCAGAAGCCGAACTTCGATTCCAGCACAAGGGAGGTGTCGAAGTGGATCAGGATGCCCTCGAAGATGGTGGACCAGATGTAGCCCAGCACGATGCCGCCGATCAGGTTCGGCATGAAGAACACGGTGCGGAACACGTTGGAGCCCTTGATGCCCCGGGTGAGGGCATAGGCCACCGCGAAGGCGAACACGTTGATCACCACAAGGCTGACCAGCGTGAATACCGCGGTGTACCAGAAGGCGTGCCGGAAGCCCTCGTCGGTGAAAATGTCTTTATAGTTGGCAAAGCCCGACCACTTCCAGTCACGGGTGAGCTTGAATTTTGTGAAGGAGAGGAACAGGCCTTTGACGAAGGGGTACAGGAACCCGATGCAGAAGGCCGCGAAGGTGGGCAGCAGGAACAGCGGGAACATCCGCTTGATGGGACGGCGCACCAGCTTTGAGTTGAGCGCGTTGCCGTCGGCGGCTTTTCTGTCCACGTTGTTGAGCACCACGGCGATCATCGTCAGGCCCAGCAGCATGATGGCGGCGCGCCACCAGGAGCCGGCGTCCTCCAGCGCGTAGGACCAGGTCTGCAGCGTGCCCGTAAAGGGCAGCCGGGTGAGCACGTTCAGCGAAGCGAGCAGCCCCACCAGCAGCAGACATCCGCCCGCCGCGCACAGGATGATCCTGACGGGAAGCGATTTTTTGGAAGTCATGCGGTTCTCCTTTCCTAAATAATTCCGAAGGGATATTCGGTTGGTGAAGAAAAACGGAAGGCGGGAACGGGAAACCCCGTTCCCGCCCTGGTTTTAGCGGAGTGGTGCGGGAAGGATCGGATTATTCGGCGTGATCCTTCGCATACAGAGTGGCCCAGCCGTCCACGGCGGCCTTCACGACTTCGTCCCATTCGCCCTGGCCAGCGGAATACTTGGTCATGGCGTCCACAACGGCAGCTCTGTAATCGTCAACGGCGGGCTCCCAGTTGAAGGCCCACGTGACGACGTAGTTGCCCTTGGCGGTGTAGTCGTTCGCGGCGGCAAAGAAGACGTTCTCGGGGGTCTTGGCGTTCTTGAAGGGGCAGGGTCCGAACTGCTCCGCCATCATGGCGGTGCCTTCGTCGGAGGTGACGAGCCAGGTCATGAACGCAAGCGTCGCGTCGATGTCTTCCTGCTTGGCGTTGGCGTTCACAGCCCAGCAGTTCTCGGTGCCGCAGCAAAGACCGGCCTTTTCTTCGCCGTCAACGCCGCAGTAGATCGGGATCATGGTGATGTCTTCGGGATTCATGTTGAAGTTGCCGGTCAGGTTGGCGTACTCCCAGGTACCGTTCTGATAGAACACGGCCTTGCCCTCGCCGAATTCGGCTTCGGCCTGGTCGCCGGTGGCGGAGGCCAGCGCGGCGCCGGTGGTGGCGGTATCCGTGATATACAGATCCCAGATGGCCTTGTAGTTATCCATGTAGGTGCCCTTGATCTCGGCGGGCTGCTCTTTCACGCCGTCGTCACGGAACTCGTAGAACAGAGGCATGTTGATCAGATGGCCGGAGAATCTCCAGGAGGAGGAGCCGTCCAGACCGGCGCTGGTGAACGCGTCGAAGCCCAGCTCGGCTGCTCTGGCGTGGATGTCGTCGGCGACGGCCTTCAGGGAATCGAAGTTGGTGATCTCATCGAGGGAATGGCCGGCCTGCTCCAGCAGCGCCTTGTTGACGATGATGCCGAACGCCTCGTAGCAATAGCCGACGGATACCAGCTTGTCGCCGTCATAGAGGTTGAAATCGGAGGTGGTGAGTTCCTTTACGAAATCGGTGTCGGAGAGATCCAGCGCGTACTCGCCCCAGGTCTCCACGGCGCCCTGGTTGCCGATCTGGAACATGGTGGGGGCGGCGTCCTTATCCATTTCAGCGGCAAGGGTGTTGTCGTATTCGCCGGAGGCGGCGGTCACGACCTTGACTTCCACGCCGGTCTGCTCGGTGTAGGTCTTGGCCAGATCCTGCCAGGCCTGATCCGCTTCGGGCTTGAAGTTCAGGTAGTAGACCTTGCCGGTGGCGGTATTGGCGGGCTTGGGGGCGTCCGTGGACGTTTCCGTTCCCGATTTGCCGGCGCAGGCGCCGAACGCGAACACGATGCTCAGAACGAGCAGGATTGCAAGGAGTTTCTTCATGAAAAATTCTTCCTTTCGAATGATAATATATTTCCACGCCAGCAGGCGTAAAAATCGAATGGGATCAGCGGACGTCCCGCACGCTTTCGCCCTCCCGCAGCACGGCCTCCAGCGTGATGTGCCGGTTGCCGCTTCTGCCGTCGATCAGGTCGATCAGCGTGGTCACGGCGCCGCGGCCCAGCTCCTCGGCGGGCTGTACCATGGTGGTGAGCGCAGGGATCGTGTACTGGGTGACGGAGATGCCGTCGATGGCGATGACGGAACAGTCCTGCGGCACGCGCACGCCCGCGTCGTACAGCGCGCGGATGGCGGCGACGGCCATGGTGTCCGCCGCGGCGAACATCGCGGTGAACGCGGTGCCGGAAGCAACGAGCCGTCGGGTGGCGTTGTAGGCGCCGTGCAGGGAATAGCTGGCGGTCTCGGCGATCAGCGTTTCCTCCGGCTGCAGGCCCGCTTCCGTCAGCGCCCGCTTGTAGCCCTCGAACCGCAGCGCGCCGATAGAGCCGTCCTGCCGGTCCGGCAGCAGGATCGCGATCTTTTTGTGGCCGCTGCGCAGCAGATAATCGGTGGCGGCAAAGGCGGTCGCCGTATCGTCCACCGTGACGGAGGAGTAGGCGGCGTCTTCCAGCGCGCCGAAGCTGTTGCGGTAGGTACAGCACACGAAAGGGACGCCCAGCAGCGCCGTATCGGCCGCGGTATAATCGCACTTTCCGCCGAGCAGCACCAGCCCCTTCAGCCGTTTGCTGCGGGCCAGCGTCGCCCCGGCCAGCAGTTCGCTCTCATCCGTGTTGATCTGGTGCAGCACCAGCGTGTAGCCCAGTTCCTCGGCGGTCTTTTCGATGGCGCGGATCACGGCGGTGAAAAAAATGTTGCCGATCCCCTTGACCACGAGGCCGATGGCGTCCGACGGGCGGCTGACCAGGTCGCGCGCCGCGTCGTTCGGGATATAGTGGACCTGCTGCGCGGTCTCAAGCACCTTCCGCCGTACCTCTTCGCTCACGTCCGGATGCCCGTTGATGGCGCGCGAAACGGTGCTGACGGAAACGCCGCAGAGCTTTGCCAGCGTTTTAATGTTCAAAGCCAAACACCTTCCGTAATAAAAAGCGGCATAAAAATGAACGGTTTTGCCGGGAAGTGACGAAAAACTGACAGAGTCTTCCGGTATCGTTTCCGGTATCGTTTCCAGTCCGCTTCCATTGCCATAATATCAAAAAAAAACGTTTTTGTCAAGCGTTTTTTGTAATGATTGCAAAATTGTAACTTCTTTTCGATATCCTGCAAGGTATTTCCCTGCCTGTGGGATTTCAGGCCCCTCAAACCGCCGGATCGCATTTTCGTCGCCCGGCGATCATTTTCTCCGGACGTACCTCATCAGCCAATGATGAGAAACTGTTTTTTGCTGTTTTGGGAAAGGCTCCTTCGAGCAGCATCGGAAGGGCCTCTTTTCTTCATCCATAAACATCCCCAACTCCCGCCCGCAGACCTTTACGCTGCCGGAGGTGGGCTGATCCACGCCGCCCAATACGTGCAGCAGCGTGGATTTCCCGGAGCCGCTGGTTCCGACAACGGCAACGAACTCGCCTTTTTTGACAGTCAGGCTGACACGGTCCAGCGCGCGGCAGACGTTGCCGCCGCCAATCACATACTCCTTCGTGATATCCCGCAGCTCAACGGTGTTTTCATAAGGGACGGCGGTTTTCTGCTTTTCGTCCTGCGTGCGTTTCCTTTTTAATATCATTTCTCAAAAACCTCCCGATTATCTATTTGTAATTCTTCCGTTTTCTTTTTTTACGAGTATGCCAGTTCCTTCAGCTCCTGCAGCAGGTTGATGCGGTTCACCTTACGGCAGGCGAAGCAGACGGCGGCAAACACAGCGGCCATATGTATCAGGGAAAATACGCCTATCACGATCAACGGCTTTCCGGTGCCTGTGAAATCGATCCCGTTTCCGGACGTCATCGGGCCGTAGATGCTGACGAACATACTAAGAAGCGAAACGAACCAAAAAACACCGACCCACAGGCCGATCAGAACGCTCAGAACACCCTCACGACGCGCGCAGCGAAGGATCACGCGCATGGACGTTCCGGATGCGCGCAGCTGGTTGATTATGTATACAGCCGCAGGTTTTCTGCGGCTGTGCCTTCCTCACATTACGATTTCTTTGCAACGTAAAGAAATACAAAAAGTACACCAGCGATTTTGACCTTTTTCGAAGCCTGAACGTAAAAAATCGAGCTCCAAAGCAGTTGACTGACCGCTCTGAAGCCCGATTTTACCGTATTATGCCTTTATTATCGCCTTATATTTCCAAAATGACATGAAAAACCTCTTTTGCCGTGGTAGACAAAAGAGGTTTTTACTATGGCTGTTACGTACTAAAAAGATCCGCTTTGATTCTGCTGTAAAAATGATTGCGAAATCAAATGATCGTCATCTTCTGCCGAAAAGGTGGGCGAAGAAATACAGGATGGAGTGGAAAAACCGGATGAGCCTGCCAAAGAAGGACGTGCCGTGATCCGTGTTGTCCC
>JAEEGG010019408.1_pt1 | contig 13707 bp, 8 predicted proteins | sample 9134161 | NCBI WGS metagenome assembly JAEEGG01 (sample SAMN16246543, study PRJNA631951) | gut metagenome | biome: gut microbiome; feature: rumen; material: CR-attached | host: Bos | place: Iran: Karaj | collected 2018-10 | reverse complement strand
GGCTCGGTCCAGCGGTGGAGCACACCGTCCGCGTCCTTGAAAACCGCGTAGATGCCGACGCCGTCCGCGGCGGAGTCCGCGAAGAGGTCCGCGCTTTCGGCGAGTTCGTCCAGCGTGGCGCGACCGAGATCCCATCCGCAGTAGATGAACTTCGTCCTGCCGTAAGTGGAGGTGCAAATCGAGGTGGCGGCCATGGCTGCCATTGTCACTTTCTTCCAGCTCATTTCGTTCTCCTTTCGTTCCCGACTGTTTGACCGTTGTGCGAAACGCCCTTCCTCTCGAAACACATCCAGTCTAGAACGACGCGGGCGTGCAACACGGAACAGGCCTCGAACCAGAGTTCGTCAATCATGCCCCTCCAGTCAATGTTTGCCGAAAGGTCGATGGCGTATTCGTGGAACTCGCCGTCTGCCTTTACGGGGCATGACGCAATGAAACAGTCTTCGTCAACGACAATTCCCGGCCCGATGATAGGCGTTTCCGCCGTGCCCCACTTGAGACGCATCTCCTCGATGTCGCCGTCGCCAAGTTGAGCCCACCCGTTTGGCTCGATCTTCATGCGAACGCGAAACGAACGGAACTTCGACGCCTCGAACGGCATGACGCGCTGGCGGATGTTGAAATTGCGCCGCCACGTGACGTGGAACACCAGGCACCCGTCCTCCACCAGCAGTTCGGCGGCACCGTATGGCTGGCGATACCAGCCTTCCGCCGAACCATCGAAATCCCAGCGCTGCGAGGCCGAGCGAACGAGTGGCGGATAGTCGTACGGGCCGAGTCCGACATCGGACGGACGGATGTTCTTCGGCCATCCTTTTGACGGTTTTTCGCAAAAGGCATCGCGGATGGCGTCGTACATCGCGAAACCGAATTCCTGGTTCGGCTCGATGTAGCTTCCCTCCTGCCATTCGTTGACGGGGTGGATGATCGCATGGCGTATGCCGTTTCTTCCGCAAAAGGCCCTGGCCTCGCGGCAGATGGCGGCGAACGTGTCCGGCGTCCGGTTGCGGATGACGGTGGAATGCGCGAACGAACGCGGGCGGTCGTCCCAGCCCGTCGGAATCGGCAACCACCATGGAAGGTCTTGGTGGACGGCCTTGGCTTGCCATACCTTCGGGATTGCCTCCGCCACAATGTCGAATGTAAGACCTTTCTCCATCGACGCGGCGGCCGGCGCCAGTTCCCGCGCCTCCAAGACGAAGCCGTAGCTGATGGACGAGGAAAAGCCTTGATTGCGCTTGGCCTCGGCAACGTCCGGATCGTAGGATGTCCCGCGCCAAATAAACTGCCAGTGGATTCCGGGCAATCCGGCGTCAACGGCCATTTTCTCGCTGATGGCAAGGGCGCGGCGAATCCCTTCGCCTTCCGCCAGCGTCTCGCCGTTGGCGGCGGCCTCGGCGATGAAGTCGCGATCCAGATTGCCCGAATCCCAGTAGCAGACGACAGGCTTGCCGTCGATCATGTAGTATTCGGGCGTCCTGAAATAGTTGTCGATCCAGTATTTCGTGATGGCGATTTGGTCCTCGGCGGAATGCGCCCCGGGCTGGTTGTGGTTCGCGTACATCATGTACCACTTGAGGTATTGCCGGTAGCGGGCCTGGTAGTAGCCCTTCACCCAGTGTTCCAGTCGGCGGTGCCCCCTGTTCCAGTACCAATCCACGCAAAAACTGGTGATGCCGTGTTCGACCGCCCACTTGATCTGCCAGTCGATGACTTCGGGGTTCCCCTCGTCGTACCATCCCAAAAGCGGCTGGATTTCCGGGCGTGTCTGGGCCACCATGTCCCATTCGGACTTCTGCTCCGTGCCGGGGTAGTATAGCGCCGTCAGCTCCACGGCGCTTTTGACGGGCCGAGGCTCCGGAACATAGTTCCGGTCGTGGCTGCGACGGGAAATCGCCACCCCGGAACTGCCGACGTTGGGAACGCCGCGAATTGGATGCGAAGAAGGCATGGCAGGCATCCTACGCTTCCGCAGAACGGAAAAGAATGGCAAAAACCGCCAAAACCATGCCATTTTTGCCAATGGAAATGATTGGGGCGGCGGAGTGGCGACTTGCCTATTCCCGTTTGGATTCAGGGCCACGGTGAAAGGCGCGTATCTGGGACGGCGAGCAGCGGGAACAGCGCTTGACGAATCGCGAGAAGTGGAACTCGTCGGAGAACTTCAGCGCGTAGGCGATGTCCCTGATGGTGCGGCGGCGGTCCGAGAGAAGACTTTTGGCGCGGTCGAGAAGCGCCTGGTCGAGCCACTGCTTCGGCGCCATGCCGAGCAGCGAGCGGAACGCGCGGGTGAAATGGCCCTCCGGCAGCCCCATCGCCTCTGCGAGGTCGCCGACGCCGGTCCGGGCAGTGACGGCGCCCTGCATGGCGCGCAGGGCGCTTTCGTATGGCGCCACGCGCAGGATGTCGAAGGCGGGTTTGTCGGGCCAAAGCGAACGCATCGCCTCTAGTGCGGCGGTCTCTGCCATCGAGAAGCGGCGCAGGGGATTGGTGTCCTCGAAAACGGCCCTGATCCTGGCCGCCAGCGAACCGCCGGGGTCGTCGATGCGAAAGCGGCCGTGAATGCCGGCAAAGGCGTCAACGCCGGGGAACAGCTCGTAGCGGAAGTGTATGCAGAGGCGGTGGCACGAAGTCGAGAGGTGGTTGCGCAATGGCGTTTGCGCGGCCGTGAGATCGATGTTTCCGGAGACGTAGGGGATGCGCTCCCCCGACTCCGCGATCTCGGCCCACGACGGATCAAGCGCGTCATGCCGGACGCACATCGACAGCGCGTGGAAGGGGAGGCAGAGGCGCCTGTCGTATTCGACAGCCTCCTGAAAGAGGGCGACAAGCCGGAAGACCGGCTGCACCGTTATGTTCTTGTATTCCTGGAGGCGCTCCGCTTTCATGAAGTTTCCATGTCCGTTGGCGGTTCCGATTTTACCATGCCTCCTCACGCGGGACAACGTATTTGGTCATGGATGGGGAGGGAGGGCGCCGAGACTCCGGGCGCCCTCCTCCTGCGGTGCGGAGGTCGACGCTCCGATGGTGCCGGTCTCCTTCTTCGGTTGTTTCACCATTTGTGTAGTCGCCGAAATCGGTCGGATCCGTCGGGGTTCCCCGCTGAGTCGGTGGTTCACTTGCCGCTGGCGAGGGGAAGCCGCGCGGCGTCGAGGCCACGTACGAGGCGCACCGCGCCGTCGAGGACGACCGTCACGGCGCCGGATTGCGCCGGTACGGCCGTTTCGCGGCCGATGGAGTCCACAACGGTCACAGTGTCCGCGTTCGCCGGAAGTACCACCGGGGTCTTGGTCGCCCAGGGGTCGATCCACGGTTCCGGCGCACGGTAGGGCTTTGCGGAGAGGTCGGAAAGGACGTAGCCGTCGGTGCGGTCCCAGAGGGCCGCAAGGGGGCCGCGGGGCGTGTCGAAGAGGAGCCCGTGCACTGTCTCGGGCGCACCGAGGGCGGTCGGGTCGAACCAGCCTCGGAAGGTGGCGCCGTCGAGTGCCTCGGCCGCCGTGCAGTAGGCCATCAGCGCCGGCTTGAAGGAGAGGTCGCGCGCGACAAGCCCGAAGAAGTACTCGCGGTCCGTCGGCTTGACGCCGAGGCGGTCGTGCCACACGGAGTCGAAAAGCTGGTACCACAGCGCGGCGCGGACGCCTTCGGCCTTGGCCAGCAGCCAGGTGAGGAGCGCGTTGTCGGCGCTGTTGCGCAACGTGTCCTCCCAGGCCCCGTTGGGTGGCGTCGGAGCGTAGATTTCGGTGAGCCAGAGGCGGGTGCCCGTGTCCGGACGGCCACCGAACTCGGCGTCGAGATCCGCGATGGTCTCCCTGGTGAGGCGGACGGAGCCGAGGAAGTTCCAGAAGCTGGAGTGCGCGGACACCTTGTCGGATGCGGGGGGCCGCGCGTCGGGGTTCTCGGGATGTCGGTAGGGGTAGTCGGGCGTGAAGTTGCCGCGGCCGGGATGCTGGCAGACGCCGGCAAAGGCGCCCCACACGCCGTTGGTCGCCACGGCGCGCAGAAACGCGCCATCCGTCCCGGCGATGCCGAGCGAGAGGAGGCCGATGCGCTCCCATTCGGGCTTCTCGCGTTTGATCTCGTCGATGCGGCGCACCCAGGCGGCGTAGCCGGGCGCCGCGAGCGCCTTGCCGATGCCGCCGCCCTCCATGGCGATGCCGAGGGTGGACATGTTGAGCTCGTTGCAGAACTCCCAGTACGGGTTGCGGTTCTCGACGCACGCGGCGAGGTTGGTGCGGATCCAGGCGTCGCGCTCGGCGTCGGTGCGCCCCTTCTTCGCCCAGTCGTCCGGCCGCACGGAGGTGTGGCGGTTGGCGATGCGCGGCGGATGCTGGAGGCGGGTGTCGCCCTGGCGCACCCAGCGCACGCCCATGCGGTCCATGAGCCGCTGCACGCTCTCCTCGTCGGGAATCGGCCAGTAGGCCGCGATGCCGAAAATCGAGTCCTCCGGCGTGGAGCGGAACTCGTGCGGCGGGAGCAGCGCGAGCGCCGTGCGCGCGAAGGCCAGCTCTTCGCCCGTCGCGTCGTCGCGCACTGTCGCCTCGGCGAAGAAGAGCCCGCGCGCCGTCGGCGACCGGAACGTGAGCGCCCGCGCCAGCGTCTCGTGCGGCGGTGCGGCAACGCGCTCGTCGTGCGTGGAGACGAGGGTACCATCCCAGTCGCGCACCCGCCACGCGATCTCGATGCCGCGCGGCGCGTCGCCCGTGTTTCGCGCGAAAACCGTTGCCTCCAGCGGCTCGGCGGGGTCGTCGAACCAGTTGTACACGCGCGTGGTCGCGATGCGCACGGCGAAGGGGAGACCGGCCTCCTCGGCGGCGATTGCCTCCGGCGACGGCGAAGTCTCTCCGGCGACGGGATGGAGGCTGAATTCGCAGACGAGCGCGCCATCGGGTTCGCGCCGGAATCCGGCGTGCGCGGCGGCCGCGTCGCGCCATTCGACCTTGGGAGCGCACCCACGCGCATACGCCACGCGGAAGGCGGAAAAGTCCGCCACGGAGCCCAGCGCCTCCTCGTGCGGCATGCCGCCGTTGGGGTCGCGCACCCAGTGCGCGGTCTTGTGGAGGACGGGACGCTGCGGCATGCCGGCGCCGAGGCGCCGGAGGAGCATCGTCTCGCCGACGCGAAGCGGCGCATTCGTCGGCGAGCCCTCGATGCGGAATCGGACCGCGACGCGGGCGCCGCGCGGTTCAAACCGCGCGGTGATGCGCGGCGACGTGACGCCTGCGGGGATGCCGGTGTCCGGCGCGGCGCATGTCACGTCAAGGCCGTTGTCTCCAAGCTCGTTTGTGAATGCGTGTACACCGTCGAAGCGGTACACGGCCTTCGCGCCGGGATAGGAAAGCCGCAGCCCCGAGAACCGGATGGCCGGCGTCTCGCCCGCCGAAGCGAACCGGACCGCGACCGAGCCGTCCGGCTCGGCGTGGACCGAGACGGGCGGTGCCGTACGCGCCGATGCGGCGGCGAGGAGGAGGACGGCGGCGAGGAGCGGGGAGGGCGTTCTCATGGTCGCTGACATTCCATGGCGGTCGCGTCACAGCGCGCCGGCGCAGCTGGCGCGCCAGCGGACCGTGGCGGGGATGTTGGTCTGCGTGGCCTCGGGCTCGACACCAGACTCGATCCACGCACGGAGCGTCGCGAAGGCCGTCTCGACCATCTCGTCCTGATGAAGGTCGACCGTGGTGATCGTGGGGTCAGTGGAGTGGCAGAGACCGGTGTTGTCGTGGGCGGCAATGCTCATGTCGCCCGGGACGGAGATGCCGAGGCGCGCGAGCTCGATGAGTCCGCCCACGGCGAGGCGGTCGGTCGAGTAGAGAATGGCGGTCGGGTGCGGGCGGCGCGCGAGAATCTGGCGCGTGGCGACCTGGCCCTGCTGGATGGTGGTCCAGTTGGTGATGACGACGCGGGCGGAGACCTTCGCGGCCTTGGTGGCGGCGCGGAACGCCTCCACGCGCGCGGCGACGGTGGGGAACGCGACAGACGTGGCCGCGAACGCGAGACGCCGGTGTCCGGCGGCGACAAGCGACGCGACGAGTTCGCGTGTGCCGTCCGCGCCGTCGGCCATGACGCTGGGCAGGCCCGAGCGGGCCGCCGTGTCGTTGAGCGCGACGGCCGGCACGTCGAGCCGGCGCAGTTCCTCGCAGAGTCCGGGGGAGGGAAGTCCGGAAAGGAGAACGCCATCGACTCGGTTCTCGCGGACAAAGGAGGGGAGCGTGTCCGCGTCGCGCGCGGCGAACTCATGGAGCAGATGCCAGCCGGCCGCGGACGCGACGCCCATGGCCGAGGCCAGGAGCCGCATCTGGTAGGGGGCGTCCGAAACGTGGCCGTCGGGCGTCACGGTGACGAAGCCGACCATGCGGTTTATGCCGCGACGCATGGGACGGGGGCGATAGCCGAGCGACGCGGCGAAGGCCCGGATCTCGGCGGCGCGCGCGTCGCCGACGCCCGTCTCGCCGGCGAGCGCACGGGACACCGTGCTCGGCGAGACGTTCAGTTCCTGGGCAAGTTGTCGAAGGGTGACACTCATGGGGAAAGGGCGGAAGACAATGGTGGAAAAGCGGCGCCGATACTATCGCAACAGTTGCGTAAAGTCAAGCAACATTTTCCACTTGACGCGCAACATGAATCTCCCGTAGACTGCTTCCCAACCCCGCATGCCGTCCACAACCGGCAGTCCAGAAAAGGAACACCATGAAACACCCGCTCCCTCGTCTCCGCCTCCCCGCGCTCGCCGCCTCCGCAACACTCCTCCTTGCCGCCACGCCCCTTGCACGGGCAACCATCTATGTGCAGGCCGGGTTCGACACCGCCACCTATACCGTCGGCGACGACGGATCGGGGAAATTGCATGGAAAAGGAGCTGGCGAAACGGGGTTTACCTCCTCGGCAAAATGGAACGCGAACGATAGCAGCGTTGTCAAGTGCTTCAACACCGGCCTTGATTTCCCCGCGTCCTGGGATACATTCGCCGTCGCCGGCGCGGGGTCCATCGGGTACAAGAACAAGGAAACAAGCGGCAACGGCACGGTTGGAAGCAACGACAGCAACTACCGCGCAGGGCAGCGAGTGCTCGCCTCCGGGGCGATCCCGTCCGAGGGGACCTTCTTCGTTCGCGCCCTGATGCGCCAGGGCAGTGGCGCAGGCGTCGCGACCCGTGTCGAGGGAATGCTCCGAGGCATCGGTTTCCGGACCATCCCGATTGACTTGACAGCCCAGCCGCCGCACGGGCGCAAGGAATCCGGCAACGCCCTCACCAATGGCGTCTGGTTCGCCTTCCGCAAGACCTCCGCGAGTTCCAGCGATGTCGACACCGAGCTCGTCTTCCGTTTCGGGGGCGAATCCCAGACGCTTGTCGCCGCCACTGACTTCGCCGAAAACACGACCTACCTTTGTGTCGCCGAAGTGACCATCGACTCTGCCGGTGCGACGGGCCGCGCCTTCGCCATGCCCGTCGACGCCTTCGACAACGCTCCCGCCTCCCACTGGGGGGCGAAGCTTGAAACGACAGAGCTCTCCTCCTCCTCCGCGTCCCTCGCCTATCTCTGCATGACCGCGCCGTACATGACGGCGAACGCCCTCGTCCAGTTCGACGAAATCGCCGTCGCCTCCGACATCTCCGAGCTCGTGCCCACCACCGTCTCGGACTTCTCCGTCTACCCGACCCTGACCAGCCTCGCCCCGGCGCTCGACGGCTTCTCCGTGCCCGTCACGGTCGACATCGGCTCGGGCGAGACGGCGAACGTCACCGTCGAATACGGCACCGCCGAAGACGTCTTGAATGGCTCCGCCGCCGTGCTTTCCTCCGTGTCCGCCGGAACGTACACCGCGACGGTGACGGGCCTTGACCCCGACACGACCTACTACTGGCGCCTCCGCGCCTCCGCAGCGGGCCATGCCGACGCCGTGTCGTCCGTCCAGACGGTGCGGACGCTCGGCGCCCCCGCCCTGGGCGCCTGCTCCGCCGCACTCAACGGCAGCGCCGTCGTGTTCACCGCCACGCTTGCCACGCCGGCGCTTGCCGGCGATCCCGACCGTCCCGCCACGGAGCTTCTCGTCACCTACTCGTCCGGCGGCACGACGCAGACGCGCTCCCTGGGGTCTCTCTACGAACCCGGCACGCTTTCGCTCTCCGTGCAGGATCTCGACTGGGGCGCGTCCTGCACCTACACGTTCACGGCCTCGGCGACGAAGGCCGGCCGCACCTTCTCCGCCACGTCGGCGTCGGCGACCATCAGCGTCCTGACCTCCGGCGATGTCTACGTCTCCGCGGCAGGCTCCGCCTCCGCCCCCTACGACACCCCCGCCAGGGCCGCGCATACGGTCCAGGAGGCCATCGCCATCGCCGGCAACGGCGCCACCGTCCATGTCGCCGCCGGCGCCTACACGACGACCGACCGCATCGTCCTCGACCGCGGCATCCGCGTCGAAGGGATGACCGGAAATCCCGCCGATGTCATCGTTCGCAATGTGGGCACCGCCGGCGCCTGCCGCGTGTTCAACCTCACCCACGCCAACGCGGCGCTGGCCAACATCACGGTCGCCGACGGGCACATCGTGAACTACACCGGCGGCAATCTCTGGATGACCGCGGGACTTGTCACGAACTGCGTCATCCGGAACGCGACGCTTTCCTGGACGACGGCCGACGCGAACAGCGAGCACGGCGGCGCCGGCGCCTACATGCGCGGCGGAACGCTCGTGAACTGCGTGGTGCGCGGCAACCGCGTCACGGGCACCGCCGTGAGAAACCAGGCCACGGGCGTTTTCGCGAAGGGTTCGGCGGTCATCCTGAACTGCCTGTTCGACGCCAACGACACCGAGCTGGAATCCGCCGTGGCTCACCTTGAGGAAAACGCGCACATGGTCGGTTGCACCATCGTCCGCTCAACGCTCGGATCGGGAACGGCCCTCAACGATGGCTCCGCCTCGATCCGCCTTCTCAGCACGACCGCCTACGTGCAGAACAGCGCCGTCGCCGGCGTCGTGGACACCGACGGCACGACGCTGACCCCGCTCCCGGCCAGCCGCTTCGAGAACATCGCCAACAGCGCCTTCGACTTCGATTTCGACGCCGCGCTGACGACGTCGAAGGCCTGGGTGCGCGGCACGACGGCAACGATGTTCAACAACTATGCCTCAGGGAAATTCAAGCCCGCCGTCGGCTCCCCGCTCATCGACGCCGGCAAGAGCGAGGTCGTGAATCCGCTTCCCTCGGTGGATATCGCTGGAGACCCGCGCCTCTTCCGAAACGGCTACGACATCGGCTGCTACGAGTGGCAGGGCGTCGAGGCGACAGTCGTGGTCTTCCGCTAACGGACGCAGACCCCATGTCCGGTCTCCACGGCACCATTGGCCGCCTCGGGGTCGCCCTCGTGGCGGCTCTTCTTTCGCGCGACGCCGACGACGCCGACTCGGCTTTCTACCGCATCTCCATCGACGTGCCATGAAATCCACCCTTCCGCTCGTCAGCCTTCTGGCTCTTTCTGCCGCTGCATCGCCATCCCTCCGCCTCGCCGAGGCGACGAAGCCCGACTGGCGCGGCGAGGCGGGGCTAGTCTTTGCCGCCGACAGCGCTACAGTCGCCATCGAAGCCGATGGCCCCGCCACTCCGGCCGCCGCCGTCCGCCGCAGTCCCGACGGCCCGTGGACGGACGCCCCGCTCGCCCCCGACGGCCCCAACCGCTGGCTCCTCTCCCTCCCCGAACCCGGTTGGTACGACTTTCGGGTTTCGACGCAGAATTTAAAAGCCGCCGAAGGCGGCGATTTAACCTTCACTGTCGCCGTTCTCGGTTCTCCCATTCCCGAAGAGTGGCGCACCAACTCCGTCTTCGGCATCTGGAATGTACACGGCGACCCTGCCCTCATCCGTCTCGCCGGTGCCCGCTGGAACCGTCGCATGACCTCGTTCCGCGATGTGACGCCGGACGATGCCGCCAACTATGGCGACATCGGAATGCAAAATGCAGAATGCAAAATGCAGAATGCGGAAAACTCGTCACTCGTCACTCGTCACTCGTCACTCGCCGAAGGCGTCGCGTCGCCGTACACCGAGCGCGACGGCCTCGCGCAGGTGGGCGTGTTTTCCTTCGGCATGCCGCTCTGGACGATGGACATGCCCGAGGGCGTCAAGCTGCCGTCGTTCGGCAACCCGTTCTATCCGGCGAAGGACTGGACCGATGTCTCGCGCGCCGTCGCCGCCTACGCGAGCACCCACGCCCTGCCGCGCGACATGTCGATCTACAACGAGCCGCTCGCGCATTTCAAGGGCAAGCCCGCGCAAATCGCCGACTACGCGCGCGCCGTCCGCGCCGGGCTCAAGGCGGCCGATCCCTCGTTCCGCATTGGCGGCCCCGGTCTCTACTCGATCCGCATTCGCGATCTCACCGCCATCGAGGAGGGCGGCCTTCTCGAATCGCTCGACTTCCTTGACATGCACGCCTACGTCGGCGGTACGCCGCCCGAGGGCGAGTTCGTGCGCAAAATCGAAATGCTCCGCGACTGGCTCGCCGCACACGGCCGCGCCGACATGCCCGTGTACCTCACCGAATTCGGCTGGACGGCCGCCGAAGGCACCTGGCAGCCTCCCGTGGACCGCGCCACCCAGGCGCGGTATGTGGCCCGCTCGCTCGCGCTCGCGTGGAGCCAGGGCATCGACGCACTCGTGTACTTCGCGCTCGACTTCAAGCACAAGAAGGCCGGCGAAGCCGCCTTCTCGCTCATCGGCCCCGATGGACGCCCCGAGGCCGGCTACAGCGCCTTCGCCGCCATCTCGCGCCACTTCGCCGCGTCCGAGCCAATCGGCCACTTTGTGCTCGCCCCCGGCGTCCACATGGTCGCCGGCCGCCGCGACAACCGCCTCCAACTCATGGTCTGGAGCGAGGAGGAAACGCCGCCCTCTGATGTCGCCATCCCCTTTGAGATCGAATCCGCCCGAGATCTCTTCGGGTCGCCGACGGAACCAGCCGTCGAAGACTCCATCGCGAAGGCGTTCCGGATGTATCCCCATGGAGCCGTTCCGGAACGCCTCCACTCGGAGTCCGTCGCGCACCATGCCGCTCTCTACGCGGTGTCGTCCTCGCCGTTTTTCCTGGAGACAAAACGGCGGCCCACCCCGTACGAAATCCGTGTTCTGCCGGCAAAGACCGCCATGTCGCTGCCGGAATTCTTCCATCACGATCCTCCGGCAAGTCAGTTCTGGGCGGTGGGTCGCTATTCCGCATGGCTGAAATCGCCCGAAACCGACCTGCCGCCCGCTCCGACTCCCGCCGACGGAACCTACCTCGCGTTCCTCTCTGAAAGAAGCGGACAAGGCCATTTTCGCGTATCATTCCAACCCTACGAGCTTGTCTCGCCCGTAACCGTGGAATCCGCCGAGATCCGCTGGCCCGCAAACGCCGAACGCCCCATTGCCGCCGTAACTTTGCACTCCAACGACGCCGAGAAGCCGTTGGAAATCGGCATCGGCATCGGCGGGGAAAATGGAGCCGCCGTGACCCTCTCGCCGCAGGAGCGCCGCGAAATCGCCCTGCCGATTCCGGCTCCCAAGCCAGGGTTGATCGACATCGTCGGCTCCATCGGCAACCTGCGTATCGAAATGCCCGATGGCTCGTGTCTCTCGAAGACTTTCGACGCGCGGATTCTGGCCATCTGGCCTGAAAACAGCCCCCCGCGCACACGGGACTTTCCAAGCCCCGTCTGGACGTCATTCGGCCCAGTCGCCTCCCATCTTGAGCAGACCGGCGAAAGACCGGTTGTCATGTCGGACTGCCGCGCCATCCTCCAGCTCTTCCACAGTCCCGAGGCGCTTCTTGTCGAGGTCATGGCCGACGATGACGAGCACGTGCCGCCGGACCCCGCCGACCCCTCGCGCCTCTGGGCGCAGGATTCCATCCAGCTCGGGTTCGACATGGATCCGCTCAAACCCTGGGAGGCGGGCTTCGCCGGCGCCGAAAACTCGCAGACCCTCGGCGGACACCGCGTCTTCGAGCTGAGCGTCGCCGACGTAGGCGGCGGCCGGGGCATCGCCTATCTGGAGCGCAGCTGGGACGACGCCCTTCCCGCCGGAACGGTGCGCACTGCCATCGAAACGCGCGTGGAGCGCGATGCCGCGGCCGCGACGACGCGCTACCGCATCCGCATTCCGTGGGCGGAACTCGGCGCGGCAGAGTCCCCACCGCGCCCCGGCGACGCCATCGGCGTCTCGATTGCCGTCAACGACGTCGATTCCGCGCGTGGCGCCCCTCGCCACGGGTTAACGCTTTTCGGCGGCATTGTCGACGACAAGGAGCCGCGGAAATTCGGCCGCGCGTGGCTACGCCCGTAGCGCCGCCGGCGCAAGCCCGCGGAATTCAACATCGAAGAATCGCCCGCCTGGCTGCACGGTCAGCACGACATGCCCGCCCTGGAAGGCGGCGGACGGGACATCGCGGAGCCAGCTGGCGCCGGATGCTCGCGCTTCGTCGATGCGCTCGGTCGGCACAAACGGCGGGCAGACGAGCCGGTCGCCGAGATAGAGCGAGCGGTCGGCAAGGCGCTCCATCACGGGCGGCACGAACTGGCGGAGCGTCCAGACGCTGCCGAACCACACTTTCGCGCGGAGCGCCGCGACGAGCGCCGGGGGCATCGTGTAGTGGCCGTGGTGGTTGACCTTCGCCGCCGAGACTGGCGGAACGAAGGCTGCCAGCCGTTCCTCCAGGTCCGTCTCTGCACCGGCCTCGTCGCGGACATGGCCGGAGAAATCGCCGGCGGTGTAGAGGGAAAAATCGCCGTAGCGGAAGAGGAACCCCAGCGACATCGCGTTTTCGGTGGCACCAGAGACACCCTGGCAGAGGTCTACGACATGACCGGTGCGCTCGTCGGCGACGAGGCCGTTGCCGCAGAGGTTGAAAACGGAGAAGCCGGGGACCGTTCCGTGAAGCGGGCGGATCTGGTCGCGCCGTCCCACCTCGAAGCGCTCGACGGCGAGGCCGTCGCGTCGTTCCAGCCGACGGTAGAGCCGCCGCAGAAGCGCCCGCGAACCATAGACATCCGTATCGGGGCGGGGGGCGTCGATGCCGGGACGGCCCCGGTCGATGGCGCGCCGGAAATGAAGCGTCCGCGCGGCGGCGGCGAGGCCGGACGGGCGCCGGGCTTCCGGGCCACGCCGCCCGCCGGTGTGGTCGCAGTGGTAGTGCGACACGACAAGCCAGTCCACCCAGGAGGGATCCGGCGCGGGGCTGGCATCGAGAACATATCGCGCAATCCACTCGCCGGGGCTGCGGCTGGCATCCGGGAAGGCCGGGACGGCGTCGTCGGCCGGATTGCCGCGTGGCGAGACATCCCCGCCATCGAGGAGCATCGTGGTGGCGTCAGGAAACACGAAGAAGAGCGACTCGCCCCGCCCCGTGTGGATGGCATGGATCTGCAGCTCGCCCGGATTCCAGGCCATGTCCGCTAGTAGAACAGCACGACCATGCCCGCTTCGTGCTTCGTTCCGAATCGGGCGAGTTCGGGATATTCCTTACCCTGCACCCAGGGCTCCCAGCCCTCGGCGGTGGCGGCGGCGTTGAGCCGCATCTTGGCGCTGTTATTGACGAGCGCCGACGCCGTGATCGTGTCCGGCGCCGTCGCGAGGGAGGCCGGGGCGTTGGCCTTGTCGTAGTAGTGCGCGAGCGAGGCGTTGGAGGCGAGGACGCGCGAGGTCTCGTCGAGCGAGAAGGCAATCTCGTTCTCGGC
>JAEEGG010019402.1_pt1 | contig 13713 bp, 10 predicted proteins | sample 9134161 | NCBI WGS metagenome assembly JAEEGG01 (sample SAMN16246543, study PRJNA631951) | gut metagenome | biome: gut microbiome; feature: rumen; material: CR-attached | host: Bos | place: Iran: Karaj | collected 2018-10 | reverse complement strand
CAGCAACTGCCGGGCCAGGGACAGGAAGGTGGACTGGTTCACCATCCCGAGGCACTGGAACAGATTGGTGGTGACCATCTGGAAGCCGATGATCGGGAAGACGAGGCCCGTGATCCGGAAACCCTTGGCGGCCAGTCCTTCCAGGACCGGGTCCGGGGTGAAGAGACTCACGGCAGGTCGGGGAAACACTTCCGCGATGATGAAACCGACGATCATCACGAGCGTGGCCCACCCGGCCGTCTTCACGTAAACCTCCTTCACGCGGGCGTATTGACGGGCCCCGTAATTGTAGCCCGCGATCGGCTGCATGCCCTGGTTGAAGCCCATGACGACCATCACGAACAGGAAACTGATGCTGTTCACGATGCCGTAGGCGCCGAGCGCCAGGTCGCCGCCCCATTTGACGAGCTGCTGGTTGATGAACAGCACGACGATACAACCGGCGAGATTCATCAGGAACGGGCCCATGCCGATGGCGAGGGACTCCTTGGCGATGCGCCAGTCGATATGGAAGATCTTGCGGCTGCGGGGCAGGTGCAGGAACTTGTTCTGGTCCAGGAAGTACCACAGGGTGTAGGAGAGGGCCATCAGCTGGCACAGGACTGTCGCCAGCGCCGCGCCCCGGATGCCCATCTTGAAGCCGAAGATGAACAGCGGATCCAGGATGGCGTTGGACGTCACCGTGAAGAGGGTGAGGCCCATTGCCGTCTTCGGATTGCCGGAGGAGCGGATGACGCTGTTCAGACCGAAATACAGGTGCGTGACGGCGTTTCCGCAGGCGATGAGGACCATGTAGTCCCGGGCGTAGGGGAGGGTGCTCTCGCTGGCGCCGAAAAAGCGCAGGATCGGGTTCATCCACACCAGCGTGACAAAGGTGAAGATGATGCCCGTTATGATGTTCAGGGTGACCTCGTTGGAAAGGACCTTGTTCGCCACGGCGTAGTTCTTCTGGCCCAGGAGGACGGAAATCATCGTCGCGGCGCCCACGCCCACCAGGGTGCCGAACGCCGTGGAGATGTTCATCAGCGGGAAGGTGACGGCCAGGCCGGAGATGGCCAGCGAGCCGACGTCGGGGATGTGGCCGATGAAGATGCGGTCCACCATGTTGTACAGCGACGACGCCGTCATCGCGATGATGCCGGGAATGGCGTACTGGCGGATCAGTTGGTTGATGGGCTTGAAGCCCAGTTCTGTCGGGATGGCTCCGGCCATGGTTTACGGTTCAGGAACCAGTTCCACGTCGAAACGGAGGGCGGCGTAGGGTGGGATGCGGTCGCCCTTTCCCGTGCCCTTGTAGCCGAGATTGTAGCCGAAGGCGAAGGACGCCTTCTCACCGGCGTGCATCTGCCTCAGGCCATGGATGTAACCGTCGATGAGTTTGTTGTTATTGACCATGTCTTCGGCCTTCTCCGCCCATTTGACCGAAGTGGGCGCGTATTTTCTCGTGGGGTCGTAGATGTTGTAGACCTTGGCGGTGTCGGCGATGTTGGTGTCGAAGACCTGACCGTCGGAGATACGGCGGCCGATGTAATTGACATACACGGTGGTGTCGTTGGGCATATCGGCGGGTTCCTTGTCGAACTCCGTGAAGGACTTGAAGAAGACGGCCGCGGTGGAGAGGGTGTCGGCCACGTCCCAGTTCTCGACGGAATACCGCCGGAGGTTGTCGAACTCGTATTTCGCGAGATTCTCCGTCTGTCCCATGAAGGTGATGGTGTAGATGCCGGAGGTCGCGCTGGCGTCGATCTCATGCTTCAGATATTCGTCCGTGGTGGCGTAGCGTTCCCGGGTGAACATCCAGGAAGGGATGATGGCGGTCCGGGTGCCGCCCTGCTTCATTCCCTCCATGAGCGCGTCGATGCCGGCGTAGCTCGTGCCTTCGCCGGTCAGGAGGACCTGCGGACCATAATAGTAGGTCTGGTCCCAGGTGCCGAGCTGTTTCGCCCACTGTTCGTCGGTATTGTCCGTGACGGTGCCGTTCAGGCTGCGGATCGTATAGGTCACGAAGGTGACGGGGAGGTTGTCGCGCCATTCGAGGCCGGTTCCCGGCGTCTCGTCGATGATATAGACGCCGTCCTTTTCCACGGCGTCGGGATAGTAGATGGCGCGCCAGGCGTCGAATTGGCGTTTGACGGCGACGTTGGTTTCCTCGCTGGAGACCTTGTTGCAGGAGACCGCCAGGGCGGCGGCAAGTACCGGCAGGAGGGAGAGACTTCTGAAAATATGGTTCATTCTGTTCATTTTATTCATTGGATATGCTGTTCACCCAAACGTGGTAAACGAGGGCAGACCTTGCAGGAATCGTGCCTTGGGCGTGCGAACCGAAGCCCTGTTTCCCGGAAAAGAGGATAAAGCATTCGTCCTGGTTCCGGACACCCTCCAGGCCGCGCTGCAAACCGTCCAGCAGCCGGTCGTCCAGGGTGAGGGTCTGGATGTGGAAGGCGGTGGTGTCGCTGATCCGCCAGCCGGCGTTGTCGGCCGTTTCCTTATGGTTGGTGGCGAACATGCTTGAGACGTTGACCGACGAGCCCGAGAGGGTGTAGCCGGCATAGTAGAAGGAGACGGTCCCGCCGGTGCGCAGGGTGTCGGCGAGCAGACCTTCCCGCTGCAGCGTGTCGTGCAGAGTCACCCGGACGACGCCGCTCTTGTAGGTGACGGTGGCGGTGGTGTCCTTCTTCAGCTGGTCGTTCACGAAATTGTCGATGTTGGTCTCCTGCTTGTCGTAGGTCTGCTGGACCGACTGCTTGGTGCAGGCGGGAACCAGGGCCGCGAGAAAGAGGACGGAGGCCAGTATGCGGGTGCTGTTCTTCATTTCAGGAAATCGCGGGATACTTGTTCGAGATAGGCGGCGGCGTCTCCCGGCGTGTCGATGTCACCGGGATACCACAGTTTTCCGCCGGAGGCGTTCTCGTGGCCGCCTCCGTGGAAGCGGGCTTCGGCCGCCCGGCGGGCCGACCAGCCCTTCTTGGAGCGGATGGACACGCGGAAATGGTCCTTGTCCTGCTTGAGGAGGATGCTCATCTTCACGCGGTCGATGGAGAGGGGAACGTTTACCAGCCCTTCCGTTTCGCCTTCGTCCACGCCGAAGCGGTCCAGGATGTCCCGGGTGGCGATGATATAGGCGAGGCCTTCGGGGGTGATCCGCATGGCTTCGTACTGGAGATATCCCATCACCCGCACGCGGTTCTCGCGGTAGCGGTTGTACAGCTGCGCAAGGACGGCGTCCCGGTCCACGCCGGCGGCGATCAGTTCCGCCGCCATCCCGAAGGTGCCGGGATAGACGGAATTCGCGAAGTTGTTGGTGTCCGTGGTCATCCCGGTAAGGAGGGCGCGGGCCGCGTCGGAGGGAAGCCTGGAAGCATCTCCGCCGATGTCCGGCAGCTCCTTAAGAACGTAGTACAGCAGCTCCGAGGCGGAAGAGACGTCCGGGGTGGAGAAAACCACCTGAAAGCGGTCCCGTTCCGGCCCGACGTGGTGGTCGATGAGCACCTTAGGGGCCGTGGAGGCCTCGAAAGCCTCCTTCAGGCCCTCCGTGCGGGAGAAGCCGTTGGCGTCCAGCAGGATGATGAGGTCGCTCTCGGAGATACGGCGGAAACAGGCCTCCGGATCCGTGTCGAGACACAGCAGCGGAACGCTGTCCGGAACGATGAAGCGGACCGTCGCGGCGGGGGAGTCGGGCAGGACGGCGACGGCATCCTTTCCCCGGCATTCCCGGAGATAGGAAACCATGCCGGAAACGCTGCCCAGCGCGTCCCCGTCAGGGTGCGGATGGGCGGCGACCGTCACCGAAGCGGCACCCTCCAGAAGGGTGTTCAACCGCTGAATGCTGTCCTTGTCGATTCCGTACAACTCCATTTTTCTTTTGCGATGCAAAAATACAAAATATATTGCTTTTCATAAAGGTTTTTTATATCTTTGTCGGAACATTGAAAAATTGTAAAACACTAAAATAATGAACAAGATTGTCAAAATCATCGTCGAGCTTCTCCTCGCCGTCGTGGCCGTGGGGTGCGTCTATGGCATCTACCGCAGCATCATGAAGCCGGTTAACTTCAAGAAGGAACAGGCCCGCAGGCAGGAGGTCGCCGTCCAGCGCCTCAAGGACATCCGTACCCTCGAGGTCGCCTTCAAGGGCGTCAACAGCCGCTACACGGCCGACATCGATTCCCTGATCAACTTCTACAACACCGGCAAGATGGACATCGTCATGCAGGTCGGTTCCAAGGACGACTCCCTCGCCTGGGAGAACACCGAGCGTGTCAAGAAGGCCTTCAAGAAGCTGAGCAAGGACGAGCTGAACCAGAAGTTCATGGAACTCTACCGTCAGGGTGAGAAACTCGTGTTCTCCATCAGCACCCCGATCGCTGTGAAGGACACCCTGTTCAACGGCCGTCCCGACTTCTGCATCGACTCCCTCAGATATATCCCGTTCTCCGGCAAGCAGCCGGTTGAGATGGATGCGATCGTGAAGACGGTCTCCGGTGTCCAGGTTCCTCTGTTCGAGGCCCGTATGCCTTGGAAGGCCCTCCTCAAGGGCATGGACAACCAGCTCCGCATCAACCTCGACTCCGAATGCGACGACCAGAACAAGTACGCTGGTCTGCAGGTCGGCTCCGTCAACCAGCCGAACAACAACGCCGGTAACTGGGAGTAATCGACCGCGATGGAAAGTCCGCGTACAACGACTTCAGGAATATCCATTCAAGTTTCCTTGAGTGGATATTCTTTTAAGGTACGGGAGGGTGACGGCGAGGTCCGGTCCTTCCCGTGGCAGTCCGCGGACCGTCTGTTCACCACCCCGGAGTTCCAGCGCCGGTACGACGCGGTGGACATCTCCCTCCTGACGCCCAAGTGCACCCTCGTCCCGGAATCCTTCTTCCGTCCCGAGTCCGTCCGCACCCTCCTTTCGGACGTGGTCGCCCTCGACCCCTCCGACGCCACGGGCTATGTCCGCCTCCCCGAGCTGGGGGCCGTCCTGCTGTACTCCAACTCCATCGGCGAATCCCTTTCCCGCGTCCTTTCGCAGACCGTCCTGACGTCATCCGGCGCGCAGGCTCCCGTCCTTCCGGAGATGTACTATCTCCTCAAGGCGCTGCCCGAATGCGAGGACTACAACAAGGTCGTCGCCTCCTACCGGGACGGCTGGCTGCACCTCGCCGTGGCGCAGGGCCGCAGCCTTCTCCTGGCGAACGTGTACGCCGCTCCCGATTTCACGACGGCCGAATAAGTCCGCACGGCTCTGTTTTCGAAGGCATGAGAATTATGTCTGCGCCTGCATAAATTCTTGATGCAAGTGCTGTATCGTACATGATCTTAACAGACATTTTGTCCGGATACTGAGAAGCGACCGTACTGAAAAAGTCTTCGTAATGAGCGTCTCCCTTTCCCAGAATTACAACCTGAACGCGTTCTTCAAGAAGCTGTCTGATAATGCACGCAACAAGGTCAAACCCTTTATGCTCAACAAGACGCGATATTATTCCTATTACCGGTATATCGGGTTGTGCAGGAAGACCGAATTCTTTCTGAAGATCTTCTTTGTCTTCTTCTTTTCCATCAGGTGCCTTTGCCGAATAACGTTTAACGATATGCGGATCCGTCCACGGATTGTATCTTTCAACGTCTATCCCGTTAAGTATACCGCTTATCTTGAAGCTTCTTTCGTTGATTATGCTCTCAAGACCGTGTGCGTAGTATGCCATTTTGATTTCTTCGGCATAGGTTGGGCTTACGGTATTAACGGCATCAGCAAGTTCGATCGCGCCTTTCATAAGGTTGATGGCACCGTCATACTCTACTGCGTTTACGTCGGCAGTATCGATATCAAGCACGTCAGACATTATTTCTTTGCTGAAAACACCTTGATATTGGATGTTGTGGATCGTGAAAACCGTTCTGATGCCGGAATATTCGGGGCGCTTTTTATATATCAGCGATGCATATATAGGAATAAGCGCCGTATGCCAGTCGTGCGCATGTATAACGTCCGGGATAAAATCTATATGCGGCAACATCTCAAATACCGATTTGCTGAAAAAAGCGAATCTTTCCGCGTCATCAAAATGACCGTAAATTCCTTTTCTCTTGAAATAGTATTCATTATCTATCAGGTAGTATTTGATACCGTCGATTTCCGTAAAATGAATCCCGCAATACTGATTTCTCCATGACAATTTTACAGTGATGCTTTTAACAAAATTTATTTTGTCTTTTATATCTTGAGGAATATCGGAATACAGCGGTAAAACGACCCTAACGTCATTGTTTGCGTTCAGCTTTTTCAGAGCTTTGGGCAGTGCGCCTATTACGTCGCCAAGACCGCCTGTTACAACAAACGGAAAACATTCTGCAGCTGCAAAAAGTATCTTCATATCATTTCCTCCCGATCAGTTTTTGATTCGTTTGTCAGTATCATTAAACTATGCTGCCTTTTGCAAGAACAAAGGGGTAGGAGGCGTAGCCTGCAAGCACTCTGCCGTTTTTGATTACGCACTGTTTGTCTATTATGGCATAGCTTATGTCTGCGTTGTCTCCTATAACAGCTCCCTGCATAATAACGCAATTCTTTACCTTTGCGCCTTTGCCGATATATACTCCACGCGAAACTACACAGTTTTCAACGCTGCTGAGTATCTGAGATCCGTTTGCGATCAGTGAATTTCTGACAGTAACGTCTGATGCGTATCGCGTCGGAGCTTCATCCCTGACTTTTGTATAAATAGGATTGTTTTTCCTGAAAAGTTCATCTCTGATGTCTTTACTGAGAAGGTCCATATTGGCTTCGAAAAGCGATCTGTTGGAATCTATTTTCTTTGCATAACCGTCGAATTTGTATCCGAAGATTTTAAGGGAGTGCGCGCGTTTGGCGATTATGTCCTTTTCAAAGCTTAACTGACCTACTGCAACAGCTTCGTTAACGAGAGCTACAAGAAGGCTGCTTCTGATGATCCACATTCCGAGTGAAATGTTGTTTTCACCGTCAGGCGCTATGCCTACGTATGCAGTCGTAACTCTTCCAGTTTCGTCAATGTCATAGATAGTGCTGTTAAGGGATTTGTCAACAACACATTTCCGTTGATAGATAACGGTGATATCCGCATTGACAGATTCGTGATATTTTATTATTTTGCTGTAATCCATGTTGCATACCGTGTCACAGTCTGCAAGAACAACGTAATCATCGTTGATTTTTTCAAGAGTTGAAACAATGCTTTTCAACGCATCAAGGCGTCCCGCATAAAGCCCTGAACCGCTTGAAAAACTATACGGTGGAAAAACTGCAAGTCCGCCGAATTTTCTTGAAAGATCCCATTCCTTGCCCGATCCAAGATGACTGAGAAGGGACTGGTAATTGTTTCTTGCTATAACACCCACCGATGTTATACCTGAATTTACCATGTTGGAAAGAACAAAATCTATTAACCTGTAACGACCTCCGAACGGAACTGAGCCGAGTGTTCTTTTTTTCGTTATTTCAGGAAGATTGTGATCGTGTATTCCCGAAAAAATAATACCAGCAGCTGACATGTCATTTATTCCTTCCTTTCTTATATTATCGGTTCATCAGAGCGGTCTACCATAGCGCCGGGCTCTATTGTTTCATTATCGTCTATTACCGCTCCGCTGCCTATAACTGCAATCTTTCTTCCGTCGGCATCTTCTTCGCCTCCGATTATTGCATTTTCACCGATCACAGTATGGTCTCCGACGATTGCGTTTACAATGCGTGCGCCTTTTTTGATTACGGCATCCTGCATGATTATAGAATCTTTTATATATACGTCTTTATCTACAAAAACTTTATAGAATATTACGGAATGGTCTATCGTTCCGTATATTTCGCAGCCCTCAGATATTATTGTATCCTTAAGCGAGGCGCCTTCGCCGATATATTGCGGAGGACAAACAGGATTTCTCGCATAAATTCTCCAGTTGGGATTATTGATTATATCGCTTGTACCCTCGTTGAGAAGATCCATATTCGCTTCCCATAGGCTGTCTATCGTTCCAACGTCCTTCCAGTATCCGTCAAACGGATATGCAAACATCTTTTCTCCGCTGTTGAGCATTTCCGGAATAATGTTTTTTCCGAAATCGTTTGAAGAATCAGGTTTCGCATCGTCTTCAATGAGATATTTTTTCAGCTTTTCCCAGGTGAATACGTAAATACCCATTGATGCTTCATTGTTTTTCGGTACCTTGGGCTTTTCTTCAAAGCTGACTATATTGCCGTCGGGAGCGGTGTTCATAATGCCGAATCTTGATGCTTCGGACATAGGAACTTTTATTACCGCAATTGTTGTGTCTGCTCCCTTTTCTTCATGGTATTCTATCATTTTCGAATAATCCATCGAATAAATATGGTCACCTGAAAGAATGAGCACGTAATCAGGTGAATACTGCTCAATAAATCTTATATTCTGATAAATGGCGTTCGCTGTTCCCTTATACCATGCAGCGCCGCTGTTCTGCTGATACGGAGGAAGAATATATACGCCTCCGTAAAGTCTGTCAAGATCCCACGGAAGACCGTTTCTGATATAACGGTTGAGCACCAGCGGCTGATATTGGGTAAGAACACCCACAACGTCAATGCCGGAATTGATACAGTTAGACAGCGTGAAGTCTATTATCCTGTATTTTGCTCCGAACGGAACAGCCGGCTTAGCTATGTTCTTTGTAAGAACGTGCAACCGGCTTCCCTGTCCGCCTGCGAGAAGCATTGCGATACATCTGTTTTTTTTGATCATAAATTGTTCCTCCTTATTTATGATTTATATTCAGCTGTTTTTTTCTGTTGCAGACAAATCATTGATATCGGCGGCACGGTTAAAGCGATCTGCTGAGGCATTCCGTGCTGGTAAAACGGATATACGTCCGGCGATCCGTTTGTTATACCTGTTCCTCCGAATCTCGTTTCATCGGACGAGAAAATTTCTGTGTATTCGCAGTTTTCCGGTACCCCGATCCGATAATCGTATCTTGTGACAGGCGCAAAATTAAAAAGGAAAATCAATGATTCTTCGTCACATTGTCTAATGAATACTATTATGTTCTGGTTTACGTCGTTATTTGAGATCCATCTGAAGCTTTTGTTTCTGTCGTCGTCTTTCCAGAGGGAAGGATGTTCTAGATAGAAATAATTCAGCTCTTTTATATAATAAAGCAACCGGGCATGATCGTCATCGTAGAGAAACTGTCTTTCCTGTTCCGCATCGTGATCCCATTCTTTTTCGTATCCGAATTCATTGCCCATAAAAGTCAGTTTTTTTCCGGGAAAGGCAATTTTGTAGCCAGCAAAAAGCCTTAATTCCGAAAATCTGTCTTCAGCGTTTCCTGCCATTTTTTTAAACATGCTCTTCCTGCCGGCGGATACGTCGTCATGCGAAAAGGGGAGGATGAAAGTTTCTGAAAATGCATATGACGCAGGGAAAACTATATTCTTATGATTGTTTTTCCTGAAAAAAGGATCTGTTTGCGCATATTCGATGGTGTCGTGAGACCATCCCATATTCCATTTAAAAGTAAATCCTAAACCGCCTGCCTGCTCTGCTCTTGTAACCATCGGCCATGCGTTGCTTTCTTCCGCAATGGTGAAAACATCGGGATAATTAACGGATACTGATTTGTTTAATTGCCTGAGAAAACCGATCGCATCGATGTTTTCACGTCCTCCGAAATCGTTTTCGTTCCACTGTCCGGGATCTCTGCCGAAATCAAGAAGCAGCATCGGAGAAACTGCGTCTGTCCTGAGTCCGTCTATGTGATATTTATCAATCCAGAAAAGCGCACTCGAAATCAGAAATGAGCGAACGCTTTCCTTTGATAGGTCAAACATGCACGTTCCCCATACGTGCAGCTCTCTTCTTGATTCATCGGAATATTCGTAAAGCCAATCGCCGTTGAACCTGTATAGCCCTTGTTCGTCTTTCGGGAAATGGCACGCCTGCCAGTCGAATATTACCCCTATGCCGTGGCAGTGGCAGTAATCTACGAAGTATTTCAGCCCGTCAGGAGATCCGTAACGGGAGGACGGGGCAAAATAACCGGTTATCTCATACCCCCAGGATCCGTAAAACGGGTGTTCCATAACAGGCATAAGCTCTATATGAGTATATCCGTTTTCTTTTACATAAGGAACAATTTCTTCGGCAAGCTCACGGTAGCTCAGAAATGATCCGTCCTGTTTTCTTTTCCATGATCCGATATGACATTCGTAAATGTTCATCGGTGATTTCCGGATTTCTTTCTTTTTTCTCGATTCAAGCCATTTGCTGTCGTGCCACAGATATGACGTGTGATCGTAAATTTTAGAGGTAAAAACGTCGTTTACGTCCGTGCAAAAAGAATACGGATCAGCCTTTTCCAGCTTTCCGTTTTTTGTGATAACAAGATATTTATAAGAAGAAAAAAAGTCGATTCCTTTTTTTGTCAATTCGAATTCTCCGGGAACACCGTTGGGCTTCATTTTGAAGTCGGGATCTTCCTTGACATAGCCGTTGAAATCGCCGAAAACATATATATCCTTAACGTCCGGCGCCCATACGCAAAAAACGCATACACCGTCTGTGATATGCGCTCCGTAGTATTCATAATTTCTGCCGTTGCTATTGTTTGTCTCGGTTTTACATTCCATCGGTTGACCCTTCCGGAGTGATAATACTTTTATTTCTTTTTATATTTTACCACATATCTTGTGATTTTTCAATCTTAATAAGTGAAAATTTTTCTAAAAAAATAAAAATAATAATAAAAGTGTTGAAATCTAATTTAAAATGTGCTAAAATAACTATAACAGGATTAAGGGGGCATGAAAGTGGAATTCGTTGTTTTGCTTATATTTATTATTGCGTTCATTGCCTTTCTCATAGTGATGGGCGAACGCATTCTTGTGTCTTCCATAATTCGCCCTAAAAAGTCCGTGCAGAAAACGCCTGTACCAGAAATAAGATTTCAGAATGAAAGACGGTTTACCGTCAATTCTTCGTCAGGTGTTCCTATATCTTTCCTGTATATTCCTCTCAGCGATGACGGCGCAGCTCCTGAGAAAATAGTTTTCCTTTTCCACGGATACAATTCTTCGGGAGAAGCTGTGAAAAAATACGCCGAATTCTTCTTACGTGAAGGTTTTTCCGTCATTATTCCGGATAATCGTTTCTGCGGACACAGCGGCGGCGAAAATCTCGGATTGGCAGTGCTTGACGCCAATGATACGCTTGCGATTTTCAACTGGATAAAAGACTGCTTCCCCGGAAAGATTCCAGTCGGTCTTTTCGGAGAATCGTTCGGCGCAGCGCAGGCGATCATCCTTGCCGCATCATCACAGATTCGTGATATTTCTTTCGTTATTTCGGACAGTTCATTTTCCGATCTTTACACTTTCCTCAAGGAACGCGTTCGTGTTGACTATAGGATAAAGGCGTTCCCGCTGCTTACGATTGCAACCGTTATTCTTAAAAAGAAATACGGTATCGATGCAAAAAATACAAGCCCTCTCAGATCGCTTTCTAAATGCGGCGAGATCCCCATGTTTTTTATACACGGAGAAAACGATACCTATATTCTTCCGCAGATGTCCATAGATCTCTATAATGCTAAAAATTCCGGATATAAAAAGTTTTTCCTTGCTGAAGGAGCCGGACATTGTGCTGCATATGAATCAGATCCGGATACATATGAAGAAAAGCTGAAAGAATTTCTCGATAAAATCAATATATAAAACGTAATAAATAACAGGGGATTTCATGACTTTTGATCTTATTGCTACCACTGCTTTCGGTATAGAGCCAATTACCGCAAGAGAACTTGAAAATTTAGGATTTTCCGATCTTAAAGTTGAAAACGGAAGGATCACTTTCAGGGGCGACGAGCGCGATATTGCGCGCTGCAACATCAATCTTCGCACTGCCGACAGAATCCTTATCAGAGCCGCCGAATTCAAAGCTGTCACTTTTGAAGAGCTTTTTCAGGGGGTAAAGGCGATTCCATGGGGAGATTATCTGCCCGAGGATGCAGAAATGCATGTAGTTGGCAGATCTGTCAGGTCAGGACTTTACAGCGTTCCCGATTGTCAGTCTATTACCAAAAAGGCGATAATCGAGAAGATGAAGGAAAAATACAATAGGACTGTTTTTGATGAGACCGGTCCTAAATATAAAATTGAAGTCGCCCTGTTGAAAGATATCGTTTCAATCACCGTTGATACTACCGGTGCCGGGCTGAACAAGCGTGGATACAGAAAAATCGTAGGCGAAGCTCCCCTGAAAGAAACAATGGCATGCGCGCTTCTTTTGCTGACTTACTGGAAACGAGGCAGAATCCTTGTGGATCCTCTTTGCGGATCAGGCACCATTCCGATTGAGGCTGCAATGATTGCCAAGAATATCGCACCGGGTGTAAACAGAAGCTTCGTCAGTGAAACATGGAAAGACTTTGATTCCGGCATATGGAAGGCTGTCAGAGAGGAAGCAAAGGCGGGCGAAATCCGGGATATTCCCCAGACGATTTTCGGAAGCGATCTTAATCCTAAGTCCGTTGATTTAGCTCTTCTTCACGCTAAAGAAGCGGGAGTAGGGGACGCTGTCTCCTTCAAACAGATGAACGTTCTTGATTTATACTCAAATGATAAATACGGTTTTATCGTGACCAATCCTCCGTATGGGGAACGTATAGGCGAAATGAGGGCAGTCGAATCTCTTTACCGTGATCTCGGTAAGGTTTATAAGCGCCTTGATACATGGTCTTTTTACATAATCACCTCTCATCCTTCATTTGAAAAACTGTTCGGAAAAATTGCAGATAAAAGAAGAAAACTATATAACGGTCAACTGCTGTGCCAATACTATCAGTATCTCGGACCTAAACCGCCAAAGAACATAGATTTAACAACATCAGAAGATCGTTAATTCCGAATTTTTTGTAAATTTTCGTATTTATTTATTACATTTCACGAAATCACTTGCTTTTTTTGTATAAAATTGTTATAATACAAAAGATAGATAATAGAATTTGCTTTTCATCTGCTAATCTATTTATCTATCCGCTTGGGAAGAAATAATGAACGTTCTGAAAGCAGACTGTGTTGTTGTCGGCGGCGGCGCATCGGGTTTGATGGCTGCAGGTTTTGCGGCAAAAGCTGCCGAGAATAAAAAAATTGTCCTTATCGAAAAGAATAACAGCCTCGGAAGAAAACTGTTGATTACCGGGAAAGGTCGATGCAACGTTACCAATAATTGCGATCTTGACACTTTTATGCGTAACGTTGTCAATAACGGCAGATTTCTTTATTCTGCAGTTTCATCATTTTTACCTTCTGATACCATATCGTTTTTTGAGTCACTCGGTGTAGAATTGAAGACGGAACGTGGAAACCGTGTTTTTCCCGTTTCAGACCATTCTTCGGATATCCTCAATGCGCTGAAAAGGCATTGCTCAGGAAAAAACTTATCGGAATATCAGGGAATTTTGTCCGACATTATCACAGAACAGGGCCATGTGTCGGCTTGTGTTCTTTCTGACGGCACTAAAATAGAATGTTCGGCAGTCATACTGGCAACAGGCGGCAAGTCGTATCCGCAAACTGGTTCAGACGGTGAGGGATACAGGATCGCCGAAAAAAACGGACATAAAATCGTCCCCGTAAAACCTTCTCTTGTTCCGATAGATGTTGAAGAATCCCGAATATGTGCAGAACTTGAGGGTCTTTCTTTAAAG